>OLMB01000252.1_pt1 | contig 26744 bp, 22 predicted proteins | sample 1604691 | NCBI WGS metagenome assembly OLMB01 (sample SAMEA104055722, study PRJEB20765) | soil metagenome | isolation source: soil
GATCGCTTCGTGACGAATGCTTGAACACACACTGGTTCGAAACGATTGACGACGCGAAAGCGAAGATCGAAGCTTGGCGCAACGATTACAACGAGAGTCGGCCTCACCAGGCCCTGGCCGAACAGACCCCTGCAGAATTTGCCCGACAAGCAAGAGCTGCAGGGCCAAGACAAGAAAACCAACACGCCGGAAACTAACTCTACGTCTGGCCCTGCAAATCAAAGCGGTTCAGTCAAATCAGTAGTTGAGCGGTTATGTCAATGACATCTAGTCCAACAAATTCAACTCGATAAAGCACGGGTTTCGACGCGTGGTGTGGTCGTCGAGCGAGAGTGTCCTTTCTCATTTCGTGTCGAGCGGTCACAGAACGTTGCATCGGATATCTAAGACATGTCAGCCTCACCAGTGGATTAATGAGAAAGGCCGCCCGAAATTGTGCAATTACTTGCAAAGCGCCCGCCGCCCGGACAGCTCCCGAGAGGCCCTTGAGGATCGTCATGTAAATGTCGTTCGAGGGCGTCTTTTATATTTAATTTGTCGCGTTGAATATCGCCGTATGTCTTGCACGAGGTCGTCTGAATATGGGAGCCCATCGGGGCGTCGTGCTTGCAAATCAGACGCTCACTGTCGCTGTGCGTCAAAAGGCCATTAAGGTGCTCTTGGACGTTAAACAACGTCACCTTGTCTTCCATGCTCATCGATGACACGGCGCCAGTCTTTTGAAGTAGCGCGATCATCGTATCGAGATCCCGACTCGCATCCACTTTTTCTGTCGATGTGATGAATTCGAATCGACCTCCTTTCTCAAGGTCGTTCCGTATGGACTGTGCGATGGTCGCGAAAGCTTCAGCTGTGTCGGCTTTTGCGAATTCCTTGTTTTTTTCGGCGAGTGCAGTATGTGCGAGGCCGAGCGCCAGCAAGACCGCGAAGAACGTTCTCATTGTATCCTCCCATTGTACGTATCCTATCGTACGTCTGGCTTCGTGGAATGTCAAAAATCTATAGTTCTACACACATCCCTTAGCGAAAGTACTTACTGTTGATTTTCACATTCGAATGAGCCAATTCATGAAGGAAATTGTGTCGAATTCTGAGCCACGAATATCACGCCTTACCGTTCAAGATTGTGGGTTTCAGTGGCGCATGATTCGATATAAATAGCGGCGCAAAATTCGGCGCAAATCAACACCCCGTCGGAGTATCGCAGAGGCCACGGTGCTGGCGATAGTCAGCGGTCGGCCAGTCGTTGCCAGGAGAGGGGCGCGAGCGGACATTGCGGTCAGATATTGCTGCATGGACAACTGAACCCGTAACCACTACTAGTCACGTTCGCCGCGATAGAAACGCCCTCTTCCGGAATCAGATTCCACACGCGACACGACTCGCGGATCGCGAAACCATTTCAGAAGGAGTGCAGTCTGACTCTTCCACGCAAACGTTAGCTCGCGACGTGGCGAGTACTGCCGGTTCAGGCTGAATATTTTGCCCGCGGACTGGAAATCTTTCTCTGAAAGAGCGTCCATTGCCTGCCGAAGCGGAGGCGATATGTCGCGCAGCACCAAACAAGATCGTCCGAGGATTTCTAATTCTGTTTCAGTGAAAGCGCAATGGGAAAAAACGTTTGCGTCTGACGTGCCGAGACAACTCGGCATCGATCTGCGAACTGCACTTCTAGTCCAAGGCATTCAAGAAAAAGGTTTAGGTTCGGCCTACAAGGTACTGGATCGAAAAATCCAATCCTCGCTCGATAAAACCGAAAAGGCCTTACCAACAAAGTCGAGTCTCGTCGTCGGCACGCGACTGATTCGCGGCTGGGGAGGTGTCAACCACGAAGTGCAAGTTGTAAATCGAGGGTTCGTTTATCGAGCAACGACGTATCAAAGTCTCAGTGAGATAGCCCGTCTTATTACGGGTACACGTTGGTCCGGACCACGATTCTTTTGCGTCAAGAAGAGCGCGCCATGAATCTGCGTCCAATTCGATGTGCCATCTACACAAGAAAATCATCCGAAGAACGACTCGAACAGGAATTCAATTCACTCGCGGCGCAACGCGAAGCGTGCGCGGCATACGTTCAAAGCCAAAAACACGAAGGACGGAAATTACTGCCGAACAGTTACGACGATGGCGGTTTTTCGGGAGGGACGATGGACCGCCCCGCCCTGCGTCAACTCTTAGCCGCTATCGATGCCGGTAGTATCGATCTTGTCGTCGTGTATAAAGTCGATCGTCTCACGCGGGAACTGACGGACTTTGCGAAGATTGTTGAGCGATTTGACGCCAAAGGCGTTTCGTTCGTATCGGTAACGCAAGCGTTCAATACCACGACATCCATGGGAAGACTCACGCTCAATGTGCTGTTGTCTTTTGCCCAATTCGAACGCGAGGTCACCGGCGAGCGCATTCGCGACAAGATCGCTGCATCAAAGCGAAAAGGGATGTGGATGGGTGGAACGGTGCCTCTTGGGTACGATGTCAAGGACCGACACCTAGTCGTCAATGCAAACGAAGCCGACCAAGTCCGACATATTTATGATCGGTACGTGAAACTCGCCAACGTAGACGCCTTGCGCCGTGAACTGCTCGCTGATGGCTACCGAGGGAAAGTTAGGCGTCGCAATGGTAGGCCGTCCGACGGCCTGAGCGAACTTCACGCCGGCCAGCATCAGGCGATCGTCAGTGAGGAACTTTGGAACGGTGTGAGAGTTGTGATGGAGCAGCGGAAACGAACGAACACGAGTGTGCCGCGTGCGCGCGGAAGAAATCCGTTACTTGGTCTACTCACCGACGAGGCGCAGAGAATCTATTATGCGACTTACACGAAAAAGCGCGGCCATGCCCCCTATCGCTATTACGTGACCAAGTCCGAGGAGGAAAATCGCCGACGGCTTCCGGCTTCGGAATTGGAGAACCACGTACTCGCGGCATTAACCGGATATTTTCGGAATCAGCAGCAGGTTATCGACGATCTTAATCTTAGGTCAGGCACCGAATTAACCTCGGCGATTTCTTCTTTAACGCAACTTTCCAAATTTGACGGCTTTGATCGCTGGATGCGCTTTCGGCCGTTGCTCATGTCGGTGGTTTTCTCCGATGATCAACTTCTCATTGCGATCGATCGGCAAGCCTTAGCCCAGGCGTTGGGTTTTGAAATCGAGCGGGCTCCGCCTATTCAATTAAGCCATCCGATGCGCCTTTATCGCACTGGCAATGACATTCGATTGGTGATTCCGAGAGACCAGGCCGAACCCGAAGCCAGTAAGGTGGATCTTCGCCTGATCAAATTTATCGCGCGCGGAAGGCGGTGGTATCGAACGCTGACGAGCGGACAACGAACTCTCACCGACATAGCAAAGGACGAGCAGGTAACGGTTACCTATGTCGCTCGCGTCATCCGAGGGTCGCTACTCGCTCCGGACATCGTTGAACGAATACTCTCCGGACTTCAGCCGGTTTCGCTGACCGTTCAAAAACTTTCTCAAGTTTTCCCGAGCGATTGGGTGGAACAACGTCAGTATTTCGGGGTTTTTTGAGAAATCTGCGAATCACCAGCGCTCGTTGTCAGCGGTCTGTGAAAGGCCTCCCTGCGAATACTCAACTGCCGACTATGGCGTCCGGAGACAGACCGGCGAAGTTGGCGATATTTCTTGAAATGACGCTCGGACAGTTGAGTCGTCATAGGCGACACCCCGCGACGTTGCGCGGTTTAGCGCGATCTCGGAGACTCATTACTGCAGAGACAGTCTGGATGGCGGAGAGGGAGGGATTCGAACCCTCGATAGAGCTTTTGACCCTATACTCCCTTAGCAGGGGAGCCCCTTCGGCCACTCGGGCACCTCTCCGGGAAAACTTTCTGGCGCGCGAAGGATAACGACTCGCCCGCGCTGGGTAAAGCTCGACAGCTATTCAAACACGCGAGAAATCAGCTGGATTCGGGCGACTGCGCGGGCTCGGTTTCGTGTTCGCGTTTGATGCGCTGATAGATCTCTTCGCGATGTACCGCCACGTCCTTGGGCGCATTGATGCCGATCCGGACTTGATTGCCCTTCACACCCAGCACCGTTACGCTTACTGAATCGCCGATCATCAAGGTCTCGCCCACCCGGCGTGTCAGAATCAGCATTGTCTTTCTCCTTACGGCCTATTCGTCTTTCCTAACGAACGTGTTGCGCGATGGCGATCCCCTCGCCTTCGCCCTCACATCCTGGAGCAGCCCACGCGTCCTTTGACATTGCCATCGTTTCGATGGTTCAGGCGGCTTTTTCCTTGTGTCGACGATGGTCGGCCGACGCTCACGATACTAGACCCCGCGTCGCGCACGCGCAATCCGCCCGACGAATTTTTACACGCGCTACGAACGGCGGAGTATGTCGAAAGTCATGCGAAACGCGCGGCCACCCACGCCGGTACGGCTTCCAACGCTGGTGCCAGTGCGGGCGAATCTTCTCCGCCGCCCTGGGCCATATCAGCGCGACCACCGCCTTTGCCGCCGATTTTCTTGGCCACGTCGGATACCAAGTCGCCAGCCTTTATCTTGCCAAGCGCCGCACCGTTCACACCAGCCACCAGCGAAATTTTTCCGTCCGCGCTACCGGCAAGCAAGACGACGCAGTCGCCCAACTTTTGTTTGAACTGATCGACGCTATCGCGCAACGTCTTCGCATCGGCTCCGTCGAGACGCGCGGCAACGACTTTGATGCCGTTGACATCTTTCGCCATCGAGGCCAGATCGGCCGTCGCCGCGGATGCTGCTTTGGCCTTTAGACTTTCCAATTCGTGTTCGAGTTTTTTCTGCCGGTCGAACACCTGTTTCAGTTTGTCGACTACATCGTTCGCGCTGGCAGAAAGCAAATGCGCCACGGCATCGAGTTTGCGCTCTTCATCTTTCACGAACGCGAGAGCGCCTTCGCCGGTCAGCGCTTCGATGCGTCGAACGCCGGACGCAACGCCGCTTTCGCTGACGATCTTGAACAAACCGATATCGCCCGTTCGGGTGACGTGCGTGCCGCCGCACAACTCGGTCGAGAAATCGCCCATGCGAAGCACGCGGACTTCATCGCCGTATTTTTCGCCGAACAGCGCCATCGCACCGAAATCGATGGCGTCGGTGTACGCCATGTTGCGAATCTCTGCTTCCGAGTTGCGACGGATTTCGGTGTTGACCAAATCCTCGACCGTCTGCAACTCGTCATGCGACACGGGTTTGAAATGCGAAAAGTCGAAACGCAAACGATCGGGAGCAACCAGCGATCCCTTTTGTGTCACGTGATCGCCAAGAACTTTTCGCAACGCCGCGTGCAGCAGATGCGTGGCGGAATGATTCAATACGATCGATTGACGACGCGCCAAATCGACGTCGCCATGCAACGTATCGCCGACGCGCAACGTCCCGCCATTCCAACGCCCGACATGGCCATGAAATGCGCCGGCGAGTTTCGTCGTGTCGGTGACCGTGAACGTGCCCGCTTTCGACGTCAACTTGCCCGTGTCGCCGACCTGTCCGCCGGATTCGGCATAGAACGGCGTGCGATCTAAAATCAGCATCGCATGTTCGCCGTCGCCGAGCTGATCGACGTCGCGATTGCCTCGAACGATGGCGATCACATTCAAACCATCGACGGACAATCCTTCGTAGCCGAGAAATTCTGTCGGCTTCAACTTCTGCACGAGATCGGCAGACAACGAACTTTTGGTTTCGAACTGGCTGGCCGCGCGCGCACGATCGCGCTGTTCGTTCATCGCTTTTTCGAAACCAGCCATGTCGACCGACAAACTGCGTTCGCGAGCGATGTCTGCCGTGAGATCGACGGGAAAACCGTAAGTGTCGTACAAACGAAATGCGTCGGCGCCCGCGATCACTTTTTTTGCTTTGGACGATACGTCGTCGAACACTTTCATTCCGTGTTCGAGTGTTTCGCCAAATCGTTCCTCCTCGGCCAATAAGGCTTTTTCCACAATGCCGCGTTTTGCGGAAAGCTCCGGATACGCCGCACCCATTTCTTCGACGAGCGGCTGGACCATCTTGAAGAAAAATGGCTCGCGCGAACCGAGCATATGGCCGTGACGCAATGCGCGGCGGATGATTCTGCGCAGCACATAGCCGCGCCCTTCATTCGAAGGCAATACGCCATCGACGATGAGAAACGAACATGCGCGGATGTGATCGGCAATGACGCGGAGCGACTTATTTTCCAGATCCGCTGTCTTAGTCAGCTGGCCGGCGACTTTGATCAAATGCTGAAACAGATCGATTTCGTAATTCGAGTGAACGTGTTGCAGCACCGCTGCCAGCCGCTCCAAACCCATCCCCGTATCGACGCACGGGGCCGGCAACGGCGAGAGCGTTCCGTCATCCGCGCGATCGAACTGCATGAACACGAGGTTCCAGATTTCGATGAAACGATCACCGTCTTCGTCCGGCGATCCTGGCGGTCCACCCGGAATGTCGGCGCCGTGATCGTAGAAAATTTCGGTGCACGGACCGCACGGTCCGGTGTCGGCCATCTGCCAGAAATTGTCGGAAGCGAACGGCGCGCCTTTGTTGTCGCCGATGCGGATGATGCGATCTTTCGGCAATCCGATTTCGTTGTGCCACAAGTCGAATGCTTCGTCGTCGGTGTGATAGATGGTGACGAGTAGTCGATCTTTCTGTATTCCGAATACGACGGTCAGCAATTCCCACGCCCAGATGATTGCGTCGCGCTTGAAGTAATCGCCGAACGACCAGTTGCCGAGCATCTCGAAAAACGTGTGATGGCGCGCTGTGTAGCCGACGGAATCGAGATCGTTATGTTTTCCGCCCGCACGCAGGCAGCGTTGCACGTCGGCCGCGCGGACGTAGGAAAGTTTTTCGCTGCCGAGGAATACGTTCTTGAACTGCACCATGCCGGAATTAGTGAACAGCAACGTTGGGTCGTTGCCCGGCACGAGCGGCGCCGACGGGACGATCGTGTGCCCCTTCGACTTGAAGAAATCAAGAAACGTCTGGCGGATTTCGGCGCTGGTCTTCATTGGATCGTTTTCATCGGCTCGAAGCGATTCACTCGGGTGCTCGAAGCTGCACTCCGACAATCGAGCATTCAATCCAACTCGTCCGCCGATGTGTCCAGCCCTTCCGCACGGGTCACTAATTGTACAGTGGCGGCGTCGAAGCCGCGACGCAAGAGGAAGTTCGAACGTTTTACGCGCTCGGCGAGATTCGACGGCTTTTTGCCGCCGTAACGACGGCGAAGTTGGCTGCGGGCGAGTTCGGTCCAATTTGGCGCCGCGTCGTCGATCAATTCGCGCGCTTTGGCCTCACCGATTCCGTGCGTTTGCAGCTCGGCGACGATCCAGCGCGGCCCGTGGCCGGATTCGATACGCGTCCGAACAAGCATTTCGCCGAAGCGCGCGTCGTTTTGGAAATCTTTCGATTGAAGTTTTTCGAGAACGGAATCGACTTCTTCATTTTCGACTCCGCGACGCGCAAGTTTCGATTTCAGCTCGCGCGAGGAATGTTCGCGGCGCGCGAGGAGTTCGATGCCTTTGTTGTACGCGTCGACCGGCGCCTTATCGGTTTTCTTACTCGGCACGGCCCACCCAATAGCGCGGTTCTCGTCGTTGATGAGAAATGGCAACGATGAGGATGGACTCCGCCCGTACGCGGTAAATCAGATTGAATGGGAAACGTCGAAACACATAACATCGCGTGCCATCGACGTATTCGGGATATCGTTCCGGCGCATTTGAGACATCGAATATCGCGAGTTCCAGTTCCTGCAGAAAACCAACGGCCGCGATGCTACTTCGTTCGGCATACCAATCACGTGCGCTCGCTGCATCGTCCTCGGCATCTGAAAGAACTGTTACTCTAACGATCGGTACTGAAGCGCGCCCACAATCGCGTGCGCGCTTCCTCCCACGACACTTCCGAAATCTCGCCCGTCTCGTGCGCTTTGATACGTCGTCTTATTTCTTGAACCCAGGAATCGTCGAGCTTGGCGTCGGGCGCCGGCTCCAAGCTGGTCAACAATAAACCCGCAAGAGCCGCGCGATCGTTTTCACCGAGTTCGGCAGCTTCTGCGAATATTTCTTCCACGCTATGCGTCATGACGAACCCTATTACGCCTCTTCAACCTCGGCCACCGCCGGCGATACCGTCTTCACGGCAGGCGCCAACGCGATGCGCAGCTTCTCTTCGATTTCCTTCGCCACGCTCGGATTGTCTTTCAGATACTGACGCGCGTTGTCTTTGCCCTGCCCGATGCGCTCGCCGCCGTAGCTATACCATGCGCCGGATTTCTCAATGATCTTGTTGTCGCTGCCCATGTCGATCAATTCGCCTTCGCGCGAGATGCCTTCACCGTAGAGAATTTCCGTGACGACTTGCTTGAACGGCGGCGCGAGTTTGTTTTTGACGACTTTGATGCGCGTTTGATTACCGACCACTTCCTCGCCTTTCTTCACCGCGCCGATGCGACGGATATCCAGCCGAATGGACGCGTAAAACTTGAGCGCGTTGCCGCCTGTCGTCACTTCCGGGCTTTGGCCCGGCATCATCATGCCGATTTTCATACGCAGCTGATTGATGAAGATCACCATGGTATTGGAACGCTTGATGTTGCCCGTCAGCTTGCGCAACGCCTGCGACATCAAACGCGCTTGCAGACCCGGCAATTGATCGCCCATTTCACCTTCAATTTCCGCGCGCGGCGTCAGTGCGGCGACGGAGTCGATGACGACTACATCCACTGAACTCGAACGCACGAGCATGTCGGCGATTTCGAGCGCCTGTTCGCCGGTATCCGGCTGCGAGACGAGCAAATCGTCGACTTGCACGCCGAGTTTTTCGGCGTAGCTCGGATCGAGCGCGTGTTCCGCGTCGATAAACGCGCACGTGCCGCCAAGCTTCTGTGCCTGCGCGATCACCTGAAGCGTCAGCGTCGTTTTGCCGGACGATTCAGGACCGTAGATTTCAACCACGCGTCCACGCGGAAGCCCGCCGATGCCGAGCGCGATATCGAGCATCAGCGATCCGGTCGGAATCGACTCGATGGCCTCGATCGCCTTGTCGCCCATGCGCATGACCGCACCTTTGCCGAACTGTTTTTCGATCTGGCCGAGTGCGGCGGAGAGCGCTTTGCGCTTGTTGTCTTCCATTGGTTGAATCCTCAAAGTATGCGAATGATGCGAAGCTTGTGGAATGATCGTCTCACACACTGCGACGTGGGTGGAACACGGACGAAATTATCCCACAGCAGATGTTTCGACGATGGCAAAACGACGCGTCAACTCGTAAGAATTTTCTGAACGCCGCGTAGCGCAGCGGCGACGGTTTGGCGACGTACCGCTTCGCGATCGCCTGCAAAATGAAACAGCTCTGCTTGCGCGTAACCGCCGCGGCGTTTCCAGCTGACCCACACCGTTCCGACGGGTTTGTCAGGCATTCCTCCGCTCGGTCCGGCGATGCCGGTGACGGCGACTGCAACCGTCGCGCCGAAGCGCGCCAGCGCACCGGAAACCATTTCGATCGCCGTGTCGCGACTGACGGCACCTTGATGCTCCAGCGTCTCCGGCCGCACGCCGAGCAGCGCTTCTTTTGCCTCGTAGCTGTACGCGACGACGCCGCATTCGAACCACGACGACGAACCCGCCACATCGGTCAGCGTCTTCGCGATCCAGCCGCCCGTGCAGGATTCCGCCGTCACCAGCGTTGCACCGCGTTGCGTGAACTGCACAGCGATCGCCTGCGCCAACGCATTCAGATCGGCATCGCTTCCGATATCGGACATTACATTCTCCGGATTTGCCCGCTCGTTCTAGCCGATTTTGCCGACGTACGCAAAGGCCGTCCGCCGATGTCGCGATAATGATCGGCGGTTGTCCGAATCGCGCATCGATCGTTTTTGCTCGACTCAGGTAAGATTGCGCGCTCCGCGAATGGACCCGCGATCGGCACTTACGCGCACGCATGACCCGCGACGACACCGCCCAGCACACGCCGTTGATGCGTCAATATTTCGCCGCCAAGGCGGACTATCCGAACGTGCTCGTTTTTTTTCGCATGGGCGATTTTTACGAGCTGTTCTACGACGACGCGCGCAACGCCGCGCGGCTGCTCGATCTCACGCTCACGCAACGCGGACAATCCGGCGGCGCGCCAATTCCGATGGCAGGCGTGCCCTATCACGCTGCCGAAGGCTATCTCGCGAAGCTGATCAAGCTCGGCGAGTCGGTTGCGATCTGTGAACAGATCGGCGATCCGGCACTGGCGAAAGGGTTGGTCGAACGAAAAGTCGTCCGCGTGGTTACGCCGGGCACGGTCACGGATGAAGCGCTGCTTGATCAACGTCGCGATAATCTTCTTGTTGCGATCGCTAAAGGCGCTTCGGGTTTTGGCATCGCCTGGGTGGATCTTGCCGGAGGCCGGTTTGTCGTCAGCGAAGTCGCCGACGCGGAAGCACTCGCCGCCGAACTCGCGCGGTTGGCGCCTGCGGAAACGCTGGTCGACGAAAACGGTGAATGGCCGGCAAGCGTGACAGCACTCGCTGGTCTGCGAAAGCGTCCGCCCTGGCATTTCGATCGCGAATCCGCACAACGAAATCTGTGCCGCTTCTTTCGCACGCACGATTTGTCCGGATTCGGCTGCGAAAATCTTCCCTTGGGAATTTCGGCAGCGGGAAGTTTGCTGACACATATCGAAGAAACACAGAAATCCGCGCTTCCACATCTCACCGGCCTCACCGTCGAGCACGCAAACGAAACGATCGCGCTCGATGCAGCGACGCGACGCAATCTTGAATTGGACGTCCATCCGAGCGGCCGCATCGAACACACCTTGCTCGGCATTCTCGATCAGACTATTACGCCGATGGGCGCGCGTGAATTGCGGCGCTGGCTGAATCGGCCGCTGCGCGACCACGCCGTGTTGAAACGACGCTATCAGGCAATCGCCAGTCTCATCGAGCAACGACGCATCGAAACATTGCGCGACACGTTGCGACAAATCGGCGATCTGGAACGCATCCTCACGCGGGTTGCGTTGCGCTCGGCACGTCCGCGCGATTTGTCGACGCTGCGCGACGGTTTGCTTGCGGCGCCGGCATTGCGTGACGCCATCGCCGATTGTGATAGTCCATTACTGACTGAACTGGTCACGCGCGTCGGCGATCATCACGATACGGCCAACTATTTATCGATCGCATTGATGGATCAACCGTCGACATTGCTGCGCGATGGCGGAGTGATTCGAAGCGGGTTCGATCTTGATCTCGACGAACTGCGCACACTTTCGACCAACGCGGACCAATTCCTGATCGATCTGGAAACGCGTGAAAAGACTGCGACTGGCATCGCCACATTGAAAGTCGGTTTCAACAGCGTGCACGGTTATTACATAGAAATCAGCCGCGGTCAGGCCGATAAGGCGCCTACGCATTACACGCGGCGCCAAACGCTGAAAGGCGCGGAACGCTACATCACCGAAGAATTGAAAGCGTTCGAGGACAAAGTGCTATCCGCGCGCGAGCGTTCGCTGATGCGGGAACGTGCGTTGTACGAAGGCGTGCTCGATTATCTGGGCGAACGATTGATTAGCCTGAAGCAATCCGCAACCGCGATTGCCCAACTCGATATCCTCGCCAATCTTGCCGAACGCGCCGATGTGCTTGGCTGGAACGCGCCGCAATTGAGCGACGAATCGCAAATCCGCATCGAGCGCGGTCGTCATCCCGTCGTCGAACGCGTTCGCAGCGACGCGTTCGAGCCGAACGATCTCATGCTCGACGAATCGCGTCGCATGCTCGTCATCACCGGCCCGAACATGGGCGGCAAATCGACGTACATGCGTCAAAACGCGCTGATCGTATTGCTCGCGCATATCGGCAGTTTCGTTCCCGCGCAATCGGCGATCATCGGACCGATCGACCGCATTTTCACGCGCATCGGCGCGGGTGACGATCTGTCGCGCGGTCAATCGACATTTATGGTCGAGATGAGCGAAACGGCGAACATTTTGCACAATGCGACAAAGTATAGTCTCGTGCTGATGGACGAAATCGGACGCGGCACGTCGACCTACGACGGCCTCGCGCTCGCGCGAGCGTGCGCGGTTCGTCTCGCGACGAAAAATTGCGCGTACACGCTGTTCGCAACGCACTATTTCGAGCTGACCGATCTTCCGTCGCAATTATCCGGCGTCGCGAACGTGCATTTGGATGCGATCGAATACGGCGACGAACTCGTTTTCATGCACGCCGTTAAAGACGGTCCGGCGAATCGCAGCTTCGGCTTGCACGTCGCGGCGATCGCCGGCCTTCCAAAGCAAGTCATCGAAGATGCGCGCGGATTTCTCGCCGCGCTCGAGAAAAGTCGCGCCGATCTCAACGTCGAAAACAAAACGTCGAATTCGTCCGAGCAGCTCGCCTTGTTCGTACCACGGTCCTCGCCGGTCGACGACGCTATGCGCGACGTCGATCCGGATGTGATGACGCCGCGCGAAGCACTCGACGTTCTGTATCGACTGAAGAAGCTGCAATAATCAGCTCTCGTTATCATCACCGCGAATTTCGGCCGCGGCTCGTTTGAGGATTTCCGCGATTCGCCGGCGTTCCGCAGCCGTAGAGTGACGCTTGCCACGCATCGCCATTTTCAGCTCCCGGCGCGCGATCAACACTTCTTTCGATTCTGCAACGCCTTCATCGTCGAAGCCGGAGAAGATTTCGCGCACGCGACCCATCTTTGAACCGATGCGTTCGAGTTGGGCAAGAATCGCATCCGCGGATTCGCGATTGTTCTTTAGAAAAGCGGCGCCTTCTTGCGTGATGCTATATCGCTTCTTCGCGCCGTCCGACGCGACGCTCGCATAGCCGACCTCTTCAAGATACGTCAGTGCGGGATAAATGACGCCCGGACTTGGCGAATAAAAACCGCCCGATCTCTCTTCGATCGCTTTGATAAGTTCATATCCGTGGCTAGGACGATCCGAAAGCATGGCAAGTACCACGATTTGCAAATCGCCGGAACTGAGTTTGCGGCCGGTGCGGAATCCGTCGCCACCCAATCCTATTCCGCCCGCGAAACCGCGCGCGAAAGGGCCAAATCCATGGCCGTGACGATGCCGGCCGATCAACAGGGCCGCTTCGATGTCGCCGCCGCAATGGCGCGTACGATGGAAAAAATGATGCATGGAAATCTCCTTACTAGACAATGGCTGGAATTGGCTATGTCGTAAATAGTATCGTACGATATGTTTTTCGATGTCAAGTGCATCGACAGAATTTCGCCACGTGAGGCGAATAAATCGGGCATGACGCGATGCGAATCTTTGCGCCCGTCAATGCAAACAACGAATCATGAACCCACACACGCAGTTTCTATGCGCCTTTTCGCTCTTTTCACTCAGTTCGTATTCCAGCGTGGCGTCCGATGTCACGACGCCCGTCATAGAAAACGAAGCGACGAGGCAATGGAACGGCCCACAAGCGCCGCAGCGCCTTTATGGCGACACGTATTACGTCGGCGTCGCCGGATTGAGTTCGGTTCTGATCAGGACGGATCGAGGTCTTATTCTTATCGATGGCGACTTGGTTCAATCCGTGCCGTTGATCGAGGCGCACATTCGGTCGCTTGGATTTCGCGTCGAGGACATCAAATATATTTTGAATTCCCACACACACTTCGATCACGCCGGCGGCATAGCCGCCCTTCAACGCGATAGCGGAGCGCAAGTTCTAGCGAGCCCGTCGAGTGCGATTGCGTTACGGCAAGGTTTCGCGGTCGCCGACGATCCGCAATTCGGCTACGTCAAATCGGGAAAATTCCCGAAGGTGCACGTTACTCATGAAATTATTGACGGCGAGAAGGTCACGCTGGGAAATACGACGGTCACCGCGCACTTTACACCCGGTCACACGCCTGGCGGCACGACGTGGACGTGGGATTCGTGCGAGAAGCAAAAGTGTTTGCACATGGTTTACGCGGATAGTCTCGCGCCCGTATCGGCGCCCGGATTTCATTTCACCGCCGACGCGAAACATGCCGATCTAACCGCGTCGTTTCGGAAAAGTATACAAACCGTCGCCACGCTTCCCTGCGACATATTGGTAAGCGTGCATCCCGATCAGAGCGGCCTGCAGGAAAAAATGAAGTCGGCGGACACTCGTCCGGCCGCTAACCCGTTTTTCGATCCCAACGCGTGCAAAACGTATGCGAGCGATGCGCAGGCCGGTCTCGAAGCGCGTATTGCGCAAGAGAACGCGGAGCATCACTGATGCGCCATATCTCGATCGCGGGCGGCATTACCTCGGCTGGACATTTTCCAGAAATTCGGCAAAGGCCTTAACTGGTCGATCGTCGTCGAACAAGATCGATTGTCTTGCCTGGATTGCCTCGCGCATTGTTGCGCGACGATCGTCATCGCGCAAAAGCGTCACGCATGCGTTGACGTATTCGCCTTCGTTGGTGGCGATACTTTCGGAAAGCCCCATTAACGTCAGCATCGCCGCGGTTTGGCGGCCACGGAGCATTGTTCCTTCCCAAGCGACGATCGGCGTTCCGACGTGAATGGCGTCGAGACTCGTCGCCCCGCCGGAAAACCACGGCGAATCCAGAACCATCGGTGTCTTCGCCAACCCGGCTAGATAATCCGCGTGTTTCTTTGCGGGAACGAAGGTGAGATGTCGTTTCGCATCCAGGCCATGCGAGACGAACACACTTTCTATCCGATCGCGAAAACGTTGCATCAACAGTGGATTTCGCGCGAAGAACCCAATACACGCATCTGTATCAGCAGCAATTTTTGCGAGGACGATGTCGAAGTCAGGTATCAGCTTGATGAAGTTCTGCGTGCACAATAATACGGGACGGTCACGCGCGGTTTCTTCGTACCAGGTTCCATCGCCGACGGGCGGTGGCCGCGACGGCTGGGCGCCGATACCGGGCAGGCGAATCAATCGTTCCCGATAGTGCGACTGAGCATTCGACGGCTCGATCGAGTCGCCACTGAGAAAATAATCGACGTTGGCCAATCCGCTGGTTGCCGGATGTCCATACAGCGCGCACTGAACCGGCGCGAGACGCAACGAAGCCAGTGCCTGATGTTTCGAATCCATGCCGATTTCGGGATACACGAGAACATCGAGTTTCGCCGCACGAATCTCGTGCGCCAGACTCAGCACATCAATGCGCGTGTCGACGAATGCGTCTACGTTCGCGGCGATTGCCGCAGTGCTAGCGTCCAATGTGCCGCCGGTATACCAAACGTGCACGTCGAAACGCAGCCGATCGAGTCCCGCGATCATCGATCGAAAGTAACGCGAGATGGTGTGGTCCATCAACTGCGCGCTGACAATGCCGATGCGCGTACGACTACGCGATCGCAACGTCCAATCGCACGGCTCGGCCAATTTTGGTGCCGCACGCGTGATGACGCGTGTCACCAGATCGCCAAACCGGCATTGCAACTCGGTGTTGTCGCGCGGCTGATAATGCAGAAAAAATGGCGCGACGCTCGATGCGGCTTCGACCGCTTCGTTGATGGCGGTTTCGCTACCGAGTTTGAGGCCATTCTCAAGCTCGCTCAGTCCCTCGGCGAATCGGTGACGAGCGGCGTCGATCTCATCGTTGTCGCGATAAATTGCCGGCAGCGACAACGCATGCAACCATCGCACGCGTTCGCCGAGACCCGTCGCGGCGCGCGTGGTCTTCCAAATTTTCCGCGCCGTATCGGTATCGCCGGTGTCATCTAAAACGAATGCAAGTTCGAGCGCAGCGGTGGAATTGGTCTTATCGAGCTCCATTGCGTGACGAAGCGATTCGATAGCGCTTTCGTTGTCGCGCATCTGCCGTTGCGCAACGCCGAGTGTCGTCCAATTCCCCGAACTGTCAGCCTGAAGTGCAATCGCATTGCGCGAGACGGCGACGGCTTCCGGAAATCGCCCGGCATCGCAAAGCGCACGCGCCTGAAGATTTGCGATCGACGCATCCGCCGGCGCCAAGTTGCGAGCGGATTCAAACATCGCGATGGCTTCGGGAAAGCGCTGCGTTCGTCGGAGTAAGTTACCGAGTCCAACCATGGCTTCGACATGATTCGAGCGCATCGCCAATGTTTGACGATAGCCTTGCTCTGCTTCTTTCAGTCCACCGATGGATTCCAGGGCTCGCGACAAATGGAATTTTGCATCGACATGATTTTCGCGAATTCTCAACGCGTTCTGAAAGGAACGGATTGCTTCCGGCGCCTTGTCATCATCGAGCAGCGCCTTGCCGAGCTCGTTGTGCGCATCGGCGAAATTTGGACGCAGCTCGACGCTCGTTCGAAACGCCTTGATCGCCAGCGCACGCGCGCCTAGACGAAGTTGCACGATTCCGAGGGAATGCCACGAGTCGGCGTTTTGCGAATCGAGTTTTACCGCGCGCTGAAAATGACTGCGCGCCAGCGATATGTCGCCGGCGCGCATGCGTTGCAGACCTTTTTGAAATTCCTCCAGCGCCAAGCGCTTCGCGTCTGCGCTCATCGGCTGGAGAAGCCGGTCAGTGAGCGGTAAGCAGGGAATTGACCCTGCGAACATACGCCGCGGGATCTTCCAGCGCCACGCCCTCGAGCAACTGAGCTTGATCGAGTAGTAGCAAACCGATTTCTTTTGCGCGCTCCGCATCCGGTTCGGTGTCGAGGCGTTTGATCAACGGATGTTCCGGATTGATTTCGAGAATCGGCTTGCTCGCAGGTACGGCGTGGCCGGCTTGCTTGAGCAAACGCTGCATCGCCAGGCCCATATCCTGTTCGTCGAGCACGATGCAAACCGGCGATTCTTTCAAGCGCGCGCTCACGCGCACATCGCGTACACGATCGCCGAGAATTTCCTTGAGCTTGGTGACGATGCCTTCTGCCGATTCTTCATTTTCTTTGAGCTTCTCGGCATTCGAGATCCCCAATTTCTCGAGATCGAGATCGCCCTTCGCGACGTTGCGAAGTTTCTTGCCGGCGTACTCGGTGAGATAGCTCGACATCCATTCGTCAATGCGGTCGTACATCAACAACACTTCGATTCCGTTCGCCGTCAACGCTTCGAGTTGTGGACTCCCCTTGGCCGCCGCATAACCATCGGCGGTGAGGTAGTAGATCGAATCCTGATTCGCAGCCATGCGCGCGATGTAATCGTCGAGCGATACCGTCTGTGCGGCGCCTTCGGACTTCGTCGATGCGAAACGCAACAGCTTCGCGATGCGATCTTTATTCGCGAAATCTTCTGACAACCCTTCTTTCAGCGTTGCGCCGAAAGTCGACCAAAACGTCGCGAATTTTTCCGGTTCGTCTTTCGCGAGCTTATCGAGCAAATCGAGCACGCGACGCGTGCAAGCCGATTTTAGTTTGTCGAGATTGCGATTTTGCTGGAGCAATTCTCGGCTGACGTTGAGAGGCAGATCGTCGGAATCGACGACGCCACGCACGAAGCGCAGATACGACGGCAAGAGCTGTTCGGACGCATCCATGATGAAGACGCGCTTGACGTACAGCTTGAGTCCTTTGCGCTCATCGCGCGCGCCCATCATCAGATCGAATGGCGCCTGCGATGGGATGTACAACAAGGAGGTGAAATTCTGATTTCCCTCGACGCGGTTGTGCGTCCACGCGAGCGCATCATTGAAATCGTGCGCGATGTGTTTGTAGAAATTCTGGTATTCCTCGTCCGTAAGTTCGTTTTTCGGACGAGTCCATAGCGCGGCGGCTTGATTGACGACTTCCCATTCATCGGTTGGTTTGCCGTCTTTTTCTTGCTGCATTCGGATCGGGAAGCCGATGTGATCCGAATAACGCGAGATGAGATTGCGCAGCGTCCAGTTCTGCAGAAACTCGCCTTCGTCCGCTTTCAGATGCAACGTGACGGCCGTGCCGCGGCTGGCGGTCTCATCGCCTTCCAGCGTGTACTCGCCTGCCCCGCTGGATTCCCAGCGAACGCCTTCGCTCGCATCCGCGCCAGCGCGTCGCGTCGTCAGCGTGACTTTGTCCGCGACGACAAACGCAGAATAGAAACCGACGCCGAATTGGCCGATCAGATTTGCATTCGCTTTCTGATCCGCGCTCAGCGCTTCCAGAAATTTTCGCGTACCTGAACTGGCAATCGTACCGATGTTGGCGATGACTTCATCGCGCGTCATGCCGATGCCGTTGTCGCGAATCGTGATCGTCTTGGCGTCATTGTCGACGCTGATGTCGACGTGAAAATCGGTATCGCCTGCCAGAAGCTCTGGTTTTGCGATCGCTTCGAAACGAAGTTTGTCGCATGCGTCAGCGGCGTTCGATATGAGTTCGCGAAGGAAAATTTCCTTGTGCGAGTACAGCGAGTGCGTAACCAGGCGCAATACCTGATCGACTTCGGCGGTGAACTTGTGAGTCTGCGTTTCTGCAGTCATGGCATCAATGCATCCGGGAAAATGATGAGTGCCTGATGAGGTCGGCGACGGAGTTTTTCAAGCGTCAGCGCTGGTCTGATAAGACAAAGCGACCGCCATTGCGGCGGTCGCTTTGGACGAGGAGCACAGACGCGACTCGATGCTCCAAGACTTATGTCCTGTTTGACACGGGCGTCCTGCCCGCACTTTTCAATTTATTCTTGTGCCGCCGCCGCTGCTGCAGCTGCCGCCGCTTTGTCCGTAACGTGACGACCCAGATCTTCCTGGATGCGCGCCGCTTTGCCTTCCAAGCCACGCAGGTAGTACAGCTTCGCACCGCGCACTTTGCCGCGACGCTTCACTGTCACCGAATCGATGGCCGGGCTGTGCGATTGAAACACACGCTCGACACCGGTGCCGTGCGAAATCTTGCGAACCGTGAACGCGGAGTTCAGTCCGGCATTCTTCTTCGCGATGCACACGCCTTCATAGGCCTGCACGCGCTCGCGAGTGCCTTCCTTCACTTTCACATTCACGACAACCGTATCGCCAGGCCCGAAGTCAGGCAGCGTACGGCTCATTTGTTCAGCTTCGAATTTTTGCAGGATATTCATGACACTCACCAGTCTCGTCGGATTATACGCAGTTGTTAGAGCCGTGCTACGGCCCGGTTCATTAAAAATTCGTATGTTCTTGAAATTCCAATAAAAGTTTCTGATCTTCTTTACTTAGCTGCATCTCGGCTAAAAGATCCGGCCGACGCTGCCACGTCCGTCCTAACGCCTGTTGCCGGCGCCAACGGCGTATCGCCGCGTGGTCGCCAGACATCAACACGGCAGGCACCTCACCTAGCTCGTGATGCTCCGGTCGCGTGAAGTGCGTGCAATCGAGCAATCCATCGGAAAACGAATCCTGCTGTGCCGATTGCGCGTCATTCAACGCGCCATCCTGCAAACGACCGATCGCATCGATCACCACCGCCGCCGCCAACTCGCCGCCGGACAACACGTAGTCGCCGAGGGAAATTTCCTCATCGACTTCGCTTTGAATCAATCGCTCATCAACACCTTCGTACCGCCCGCAAAGCAGAATCAAACGATCTCGTTTCGCCAGCTCCGCGACCATCGCCTGATCGAGCCGCTTTCCTTGCGGACTCATATAAACGACGCTCGCCGGTTTTTCTTCCGCCGCTCGCGCTGCGTTGATCGCGGCGCGTAACGGATCGATCAACATCACCATGCCCGGGCCGCCGCCGAAGGGACGTTCGTCCACGCGGCGATACGGATCGGTCGTGAAATCTCGGGGGTTCCAAGATTTCACTTGCAGCAGTCCGCGTTCTTGCGCGCGACCAATCACGCCGATTCCGGCGCACTGCGCGATGAAATCCGGAAATAGCGTGATAACGTCGATGCGCATACCGCATCCTTTAAAACTTTTAAAAATCAGGATCCCAATTCACCGTTATTCTGGAATTCTCCAGATCAACGGCTTCGATGAATTGCCCTAGCACGAACGGAATCAGACGTTCGCGCGTCGCGTCTTTCGCTACCAAAACATCGTTCGCGCCGGTCGAAAACAGATGGCTGACGCTGCCCAACGGAATGCCATCGTTGGTAACGACGGTGAGGCCTTCGAGATCGGTCCAGTAGTATTCGCCATGAGCCGATTTCGGTAACGCCGATCTCGGTATGCGGATTGATGCGCCAATCAGCGTGGTCGCCGTGTCGCGATCGTTGTATCCGGCGAGTTTGCCGACTAGACCCTTCCCCTGTTCTCGACCTTGCACGTCGTCGATTTCGATGTCGCCGCCAGTCAGATTCACCGACCAGGGCCGATACGAAAATATCTTAAAACGCGGTTCGGTGTACGACTCCAACTTCACCCAGCCCTGCACGCCGTAAAGTCCGACGAACTTGCCGACTATCAGCAGGCGATCGGACGCCATCGCGGCGCGCCGAATTAAGCGGCTTTGGCTTGCTTGTCGGCTTCTTTCATCAGCAGGCGGACTTTGTCTGTCATCTGCGCGCCTTTCGATACCCACGCGCGCACCTTTTCGGTGTCGAGCTGCAGACGAACGTCTTTACCGGCGGCGACGGGATTGTAGAAACCCACGCGCTCGATACGACGGCCGTCACGGGCCTTGCGCTCGTCGGCGACGACGATGTGATAGAACGGACGCCCTTTGGCGCCGCCGCGGGATAGGCGAATCTTGACCATTGCGTATGTACTCAAAAGTTATGCGGAAAACCGCGATGAACGACATCCGGAGAAATGCGGACACGCAAACCCATCGGGATCGCGTAGTTTAGCTGGAAAAGTGGAAAAAAACAGCCAGTTGGACGCAGATTCTGGCCATCTCGAAGAATTTCTGGCTATTCGAAGCCGTTCTGAAACACCGTGTCGATGAAAAACCCGCGAATATCGAATGTATTGCGGAAAAGAGTGTCGGTCGTGTCGCTGGGTGCGCCGCCGGCAATCCAGTCGTAAATCAATGCCTGCTGGTAAGCCGTCAATCCGCCAAATGCGTTATCGAGCGGCATTTGGTCGCCCGCGCCGCTTACAGCGCAATTGATCTTCTGAAACAGCAGACTTTTTTCGGGATGATTTGGCACGACGTAAACGTGACCGCTATAAAAAGCGCTTTCGACGTTTATCAAATTTGTATAAGGCGACGGTGAATCCTGCGCATCGAGATCGAGATTTCCTGACGCCGCGTCGAATCCGCCGGTATGGCACGCATCGCATCCGTTGCCCTTGCCATCGAAGTTATGAAAAATGCCGGACTGTATCGCCGCGCCGTAACTCAGCGTGTACTGAACGGGAATCTCGGAAATATCGGTGCACGAGGTTGCAACGATTTGCGCCGATGCCGACGGAACGATCGCCATTGCAACCGCTCCCGCAAGGCCGGCGCATAGGCCGGCGATAATTCGACTTCGCACTCTCAATTTCTCGCGATACGTTTTCGCTTAGACGAATCCCAAATTCGTACTGGAGAAATTGTGCAGGTTGGGGAAGATCGTATTCAGATCGGACGAATTTGTCACACCCAGCCACTGCGCCAATGTCGCCGCGTATTGCTCGACGCCGATGCCGGGAATCATTTGGCCGCGAGAGAAATTGTTCGGGGCGTTCAAAGCCTGGTTCGGGAATCCGCTGATAGGTCCGCCACCGTTGGTGTACAGCTTGCCGCCATGAACGGCGCCACCCATTACTAGCTGCACACTGCCCCAACCGTGATCGGAACCGCTGCCGTTGGACTGCAACGTGCGTGCGAATTCGGACGCCGTGAACGCGGTAACTTCCGATTGCGCGTTCACATCCGTCGGCCCCATCGCCGTGTAAAACGCGTTCATCGCTGCCGAAAGGCCTTGTAGCAACTGTCCATGATCACCGTTGCCGCTCATGAGTCCCGCATGTAAATCGAAACCGCCTGTGCGCACGTAATAAATCTGACGCTGCGCGTAGTTCTGCGCTTTCGAAAGCTTGATCATTTTCGCAACGGTTTGTAGCTGCGAAGCCAGCGAGTTATTGGTTGTCGGGAACGACGTCTTGAGTGTCGTAGCGCCGAGTCCAGCACTTAACAAGTTGTACAGATCGCGTCCACGGCCGAATACTTTTGCGTACTCGGTCGTGAAGTCGCTCGCGTAAGTATCATCGAGCATTCCTTTCAACGCATTGTCGCGAATGCTGTTCGTGGATACACCCATGCATGGCGATGGATTGCAAACGGCACTGAGACCAGTCAAACCACCTGAAGACAATTGATAAGGCACCGTGCTGACGCCCACTTCAAAGCGATTCGCGCCCGCGATCGAAATGCAGGACGAAAGCTGCTGATTGGCGTTGCTTGAGTCGACGACATCGCCGCAACCGCCACCCCAGCCAAGCACGGACGAGGTACTTGTGTTGGCTTGATGCCACAAATTTTCCTGATCGGAGTGCGAGAACAACTGCGGCGGCCGATTGGCGGACGTCGAGTTGTAGTCACTCATCGTGATCGGTTTGACCAGCGTACCGACGTTCACCGCCAAGGCGAGGTTGTTACTCTGAAACAGTTTCGTCAGCTCAGGCATGTTCGGATGCATGAAGTACTTGTTGGTCGACGTATTACCGTCGTTGCCATCGGTGACAAGCTGCGTCGAATTCGACGCGGGCTGCGCAAGACCGAGCCCGCCCGGATTCGGATTGGAGCCACCTGTAGCGTACACACCGCTTCGCGAAACCGCATAGGTGTTGTAACGCGTGTTGTCGTACGGCACCACCATGTTCCACGCATCGTTTCCTCCCGAGAGGTAGATGCAAACCAGCGCCCGATAACCGGTGAGCGCCGACGTGTTCGCCAACGCATTACCCATCATGCGCAGCTGGGGAATCATGGCTGCCGTGCCGCCGCCAGCGGCGACATAGGCGAGGTTGCGCAGGAATTCGCGACGTGAATTGCGGTTATTGCTCATGTGATTATCCTCAGCGCTGTGTCGCGTATTCGGGCGAGAGCATCGTCAGGTAAATCGCCGACCATGCAATCTCGTTGTTTGATGCGCCAGCAAGGTTGTCGACCATCGAGGTCAGTCGTGATTGCATCGCCGTCGACATGCTGCCGTAAAGCATCGTCGAATTGATCGTAGCGACTAATGCAGCAGAGTTGTTTGCGTTGACCGTCAATGATGCGAGGTTGATCAGCGGACGGTCGGTCGGCACCGGCGTAATTCCGACGAAGCCGCCCTGCGTGAAGCGATTGAAGACGTTGCCCATCGAATAGGTCGATGCCTCGCTGACGATGGCGAACTCGGGCGCGACTTTGTCGGCATCCGCAAGCGTGCCTTGCTGTTCGAAATTGGGCGGATAGAAGTTGAATACCGTCGGTGCTTCGAGTGGCGATTCGCCGAATGATCCTTGGAAGTTGCTGCCGGCAGTCATGTTGATTTCCCCGTACTGATCGGCGACCGGCGCAACGGCGCCGAACGCGCGCCACATCGCCGTAAGTCGCAGCAGCGGCTCGCGTAACTTGCCGTAGGTGTCGCCGCTGACCAACGCGGGCGGTGCCGTTGCTTCGCTATCCGTGAGGATGGCTTTCATGACATCGCCGAGATCACCGCGATCGCCAAAGCCGTTATTCTCGAAAACCTGTGCAACGCGCGTCACGTAAGCCGGCGATGGGTTGCTCGTCACGAAGCGCTGAATAAGTTGCTTCGAAATGAACGGCGCTACGTTCGGATGCTCGTTGATGATGTTGAGCTCGTCGCTGACATCCTTCGCACAACTTTGGTTCGGCGCGATCATGCCGCCATCGAGCACGGACTTATTCGAAGCGGAAGTACCATCGTCGCCCGTGACATCGTGCAACATATTCGAACTGGAAAGCGCGAAAAGCTCACTGCCCCAGCAGGCCATGGGAGCGTACGTCGCCGCTGTCGTCAGTCCGCCACCGTAGAAATTCGCTGGATTCGTCGGCGCATCGCTGTAAGTGAATCCGGTGAACACTTTCGCCGTATGCGTGATTACTGTTTGATCGTAGGTAGGCGTTTCCACGCCGCCCATCAACGTGCCGTCGACGTCGAGGAGGACGAGGCCGACGGAAAACAACTGCATAACTTCTCGCGCATAGTTTTCATCTGCATTAGTCGAACAGACATTGGGCGCCGAGCAGTTTGCTTTGTGATTGTGGAACGTCGACAGGAACTGGCCCATCGTAGGATTGAACGTGACATCCGTCAGCACATTGCGATAGATGTTGAATGCGTCGCGAGCGAGGAGATCCTGATATGCAGTCATCGGTATGATGTTTTGACTGATCGCACTACTCTGATCAGAGATGACGAAAATCTGACTCAACGCGAAAGCCATACGTTGACGCAACTGATCGGGCGCGTAAGTCGCCTGCCAGAGCCAGCGGTCGATACGTGTGGATTGTCCCGTCCCTAATGTCGCACCGCGCAGCGTCGATATCTTTTCGACGCTAGGCTCTCCTACCGTCGCAGGCAATCCTTCCTGCTCGGCGATCCATTCGGAATATCCGAGATGCATCACCTTCTGGATATCGGCCGTTGTCGGGCCGAACGTCGCCTGCGTCAGAAATCTGGCAGCCGCGTTGGTATTGGCTGGAAGATCGGTAATCGTTTCAAAGTGGCCGGCACCGAAAATTTCATCGTGCACTCGGCCATGCGCCAATGGCGCCACAACGACAAGCACGGGCGCCAGCATCTTGATCCAGACTTTCATGAATTGAATCCCCGAAAGCTAAGGTAACGGCACGCCCCACGCGCACCACGACTAAACTATATAGCCATCTAGGCGTCCTTGCCGTGACAGGTGTCCGGAAATCGACAATCTTTCAACTTTAAATAGCGGCCAACCGATCGCTTACTTGAGATCCTGCGCGCCGACTCCCCACTGGCCCATGCGCAAGGCCCTTAGATTGACCGCACATGTAAACGCTTTCAATGGCCCGGCATACCGCCGGGCGGAAGTCCGCCGCCGCCCATCCCTTTCATCGCGGCGCCCATCTGGCGCATCAGGCCTTTCATCCCGCCGGCCGACAGCTTCGACATCATTTTTTCCATCTGCATGAATTGCTTGAGCAATCGATTCACATCCGCCGGCTGTGTGCCCGATCCGCGCGCGACGCGCGCCTTGCGCGAGCCGTTGAGCAAATCCGGATGACGCCGTTCCTTCTTCGTCATGGAATTGATGATCGCCACCATGCGGTTGACTTGCTTGTCGTTGACTTGCGCCTTCATGTTTTCCGAGATCGATCCCAATCCCGGCAGCTTATCCATCATCGATGCGACGCCACCCATGCTTTGCATTTGCTGGAGTTGGTCGCGCATGTCGTTCATATCGAAGCGCTTGCCCTTGATGACTTTCTCGGCAAGCTTCTGCGCTTTTTCTTTATCGACATTCTGTTCGACCTGTTCGACCAGCGACAACACATCGCCCATGCCCAGAATGCGCTGTGCGATGCGATCGGGATGAAACGCGTCGAGGCCGTCGGGTTTTTCGCTGACGCCGATGAACTTGATCGGCCGTCCCGTGATGTAACGCACCGACAACGCCGCACCGCCGCGCGCATCGCCGTCGGTCTTGGTGAGGATGACACCCGTCAACGGCAACGCGTCGGAGAATGCTTTCGCCGTCGTCGCCGCGTCTTGACCCGTCATCGCATCGACAACGAATAATGTCTCGATCGGATTGAGCGCCGCTTGCAGCGCCTTGATCTCGTCCATCATCGCCGCGTCGATAGCGAGACGACCGGCCGTATCGACAATCAACACGTCGGCGAAATTTCTTTTCGCCGCATCGACGGCGGACTTCGCAATCGCGACCGGATCCTGATCGCCGTTGCTCGGATGGAAAAGGACGTCGACCTGTTCGGCAAGGACTCGTAGCTGCTCGATGGCGGCCGGACGATAAACGTCCGCGCTGACGACCATGACTTTTTTCTTCTTGCGGTCTTTCAGAAATTTCGCGAGCTTGGCGACCGTCGTCGTCTTTCCCGCGCCCTGCAGACCGGCCATCAACACGATCGCCGGCGGCGCCGTGTGGAGATTCAAATCGGTGTTCGCTGTGCCCATGACCGCCGTCAACTCGTCGCGCACGACGCGCACGAGCGCTTGACCCGGCGTGAGACTCTTCAGCACTTCCTGACCTACCGCACGAACCTGGATGCGTTGAATCAACGCCTGCACGACGGGCAATGCGACATCGGCCTCCAGCAGCGCGATGCGCACTTCGCGCAGCGATTCGCGGATGTTCGCCTCGGTGAGCCGCGCACGGCCGCGCAGACGCTCGATGGTAGTGGAAAGGCGCTGACTCAAGGATTCGAACATGGCGACACGCAAGATAGGCTGGACGCAAATTATACCAGCGCTGTTCGCTTGCCGTGCCGCTATGCGAAACTTGCTGCATGCCCGTGTCCCTGCCTTCGCTGCTTTGCGCCGTGCTGTATCTGATCGCCGCCGCCGTTCTCGCGCAGCCGTTGTGGCGAGGACGCACGCCGCATCGGCGACTCGGATTGTGGATCGCCGCAGTCGCCGTGGTTCTGCATGCGGCGATTCTGATCAGCATGCATCGCGGCGGCATCGATCTGCATTTCTTCGCCGCGTTGTCGCTTGTCGGGTTCTGCGTCGCCGCGATGTGCCTGCTCGTCAATTTCGCACGCCCGATCGCCACACTGGGTGTGATCGTCTTTCCACTCGCCGCGATTCTGTTGCTCGTCGACGTCTTCGCCGCGCCGCCGACCATGCCGTTGCCGATCGAATGGCAAATCAAACTTCACGTCGTGTTTGCCCTGCTCGGCTATAGCGTGCTGAGCGTGGCGGCGCTGCTCGCGATTCTTCTCGCTGTGCAAGAGCATGCGTTGCGACAACGGCAGG
>OLMB01000134.1_pt1 | contig 26503 bp, 21 predicted proteins | sample 1604691 | NCBI WGS metagenome assembly OLMB01 (sample SAMEA104055722, study PRJEB20765) | soil metagenome | isolation source: soil
GTGCAAATCGAAGAAGGCGGCGAAGTGGTTGCGGCGCCAGTTGCGAAACCGAATCGCGCGCGATCGTTCGCCGTGATCGGTATAGGCGTGCTCGCCATCGCAACGATCGTCGCGTTTGGCATGTGGACGTGGCGATCGCGCCCGGTTGCTTGGAGGACGAACCCGTCGACCGTGTCCGCGGCCGTTATGCCGGCGGCTGTGGCCGAGGGCGCCGAATGGGCGTGGATGCGTTTGGGTGTAATGGATGTCGTCGCCGGACAGTTGCGTAGTTCGGGTTTGCCGAGTGTGCCGAGTGAAAATGTCGTCGCGTTGTTGAATGCGCCGCCCGACAATCGAAGCGGAACGGTGCGCGAAGCGTTGGGTGTTGGGCTTTTGGTAACGCCGCACGTGCAACGTCTCAAGGACGAGTGGCTGGTAGAACTCGACGCCGACGACAACTATCGTCAACATTTCACCGTCGATGCGCGCGCGGGCGACGCGACGGTTGCCGCGCGCGCCGCGGCGGACAAGCTGCTTGTCGCGCTCGGTAGTCGGCCTGCCGACGAACCCGCCGAATCGACGCCGAATGCGATTCTGATCAAGCGCATCGACGCCGCTGTTCTCGCCGACGATCCCGATGCGGCACGCACACTCATCGCGCAAGCATCGACGGACGTTCGGCAATCGCCAGAGCTTCGTTTGCGTCTGGCAAAAATCGATTTCCGGTCCGGCCGCCTGGATGCGGCACACGATCGTTTGGTCGCGTTGCTCGACGAGGCGCCAGAAAGCACGGCACCGGTGTTGCGCGCTTCGATTCTCAACGGACTCGGCGCCGTCGCAATTCGCAGCGATCATCCGCAGCAGGCAGAGCAGTTGTTTGGTGAGGCAATTCAGCTTCTCGAATCGCACGCCGATCCGGCGCAACTCGGTCAGGCTTATCTCGGCCGCGCCGGTGCAGCCGCCGAACAACGTCATTTCGACGCGGCGACCGCCGACTACTCGCGTGCCCGCATCGCCATGCGGCAAGCCAATGACACGCTCGCGCTTATCCGTGTCGCGGCAAACGAAGGTTTTCTCGATTTCGATCTGGGTCGTCCTGCGCAAGCCTTGCCACAATTCATTGTGGCCACCGAGGGGTTCAAGCAATGGGGTGCTCTCAATGAAGCGATCCTCACCACCATCGGACAGATCGACTGCTACCTCGCCTTGCTCGACGGGCGATCGGCCATGCAGGCCGCGGATGCGGCGGAGATGCTTGCGCAACGCATCGACAATCCCGCGACGCTTGCATCGCTGACGCTCGCGCGTTCACGAGCGCTAGCGGCTGTTGGACGCCTGCGCGAGGCGCGTGTATTACTCGATCAACTGCGCAGCACAAATTCCGACCCGACGACCGTCGCGGCGGCCGGTGCGGTGCTCGCGCGACTCGAGCTCGACAGCAATCATGTCCGTGCGGCAGAGGACATGGCCGAACGAACGGTGTCGGTTCTAGATGAACCCAACTACGCGCGGCTTCGCGCCGATGCGTGGCTTACCGAGATCCGCGCCGCGTTACAGGCGCCTGACAAGACGCCCGCATCGGAGATCATCGCGGCATTGAACGAATGGGCCGAACATACCGATGAACCGCGCGCGAAGCTGGCCGCGAATCTCGCACGCGCGGAGTTCGCGGTGCGATTCGGCGATCCCGCGGAATGGCGCGGTGCCTTCGACGCGGCGCGCAGCCTCGCCGCAAAAGACGCGGTGCCCTACGAGATCGCCGCCGTTGCGATGAGTTTCGCCAACGCACTGTTCATCGCCGGCGATGTCGACGGTGCGGGCGTGGAAGTCGGTCGCGTATCGCGCTGGGCCGAACAGGATTTCGACTGCGCTGTACTTGAGGCGCGGCTCTATGCGGCACTCGGCCGCGACGAAGCGCGTCAGACGGCATTGGCGCGGGCTCGCGCGCTGGCGGGCGAGCGGCAGATTCCGGATTCTGCTCTGACACTACCCATAACCACGCGTTCTGCCGCGCAATAACGCACCAGATCGCTCGCCGCAGATGCCGCGTGAATGAAACACGAATCTTCCGCGAATGGTTTCTGCGCGGCTCCACGGTGATGATCGCGACTCGGTGTCATGCCGATCCATTCGAATGGGGAAGTTCAAAGATGCATTGCCAACAAATCTGGAAGTTGATTGCTGCGAGCCTGGTCCTGGCTTTGGCTGCCGGCGAGGCCTCTGGCGGATCGTTTACGACGATCGACGCTGCGGACAACGGATTTTTGCAGACGATGTCGCGCGACGGACACATCGTTTCCGGTTCGTACGTCGGTGGGGGTTTGTATGCGGGTTCATGGATGTGGCGACAGGGCGCGGGGTATCAAAGCCTCCCGCTGACAGCGGTTCTGGGAATGAATTCCTGGGGACAACCGATCGTCGGACAAAGTGATGACGGGTCAGGCAACCAGGTTGCGGCAGCGGTTTACTCGGACTCGGGCACAACACCGTTCCTAATTGGGCCATATCCAGGATCGTTACCACAGGACAACTTTCTGAGTTCAGCGTATGGCATGTCGGACAATGCCGTGGCCGTGGGTTTGGCCCAAAATCCGGACGGCAATGCCATCGCATTTCGCTGGACGCAAGCCGGCGGCATGACTCGTATGCCAGTTGCCCGGCCCGATACGTTTTCGCGCGCGAACGGAATTAGTGGAAGCGGCGGGGTGATCTACGGGTGGAACGATCGGGAAGACGGATACCGCACAGGCGTCATCTGGGTCGATGGTTCACCCGTTTATCCAACCAACCCCGGCATATATGGTGATTCGTTTGGTTCGCCGCCTGGCGAGGCACTCGGCAGCAATTACGACGGCAGCGTTGTCGTGGGCCAGGGCTACTATGACGACAATCTATACAGCGAAGCGTGGCGATGGACACAAGCAGGCGGCACTCAGCCGATCGGTGTAATTGTCCGTCCCGGAACGAGCAACTCGATCGGTGAGTACATTGCACCGGCGGGCATTTTTTCCGATGCCCGGCTTTTTCAGCCTGATGGTTTCTTTTTTCCGACTCAGTCATTCGCGCTGGCAGTCAGCGAGGATGGCAATACGATCGTCGGTAACAGCGGTATCGGAAACGGCGGAGGAATTGTCGATGCGTTCATCTGGACGCCGGCGTCGGGCATGGTCTTCTTGTCGGACTATGTGGCGACTCTCGGCATTGTGGTTCCAGAAGGTTTCACTTTATATAGCGCCAACGCGATCTCGGCAGACGGCCTGACCATCGCCGGGCAAGGCATCGATCCGACCGGCATGTTTGTGGTGCCATGGATCATCGATATGCACGACAGCCATCCTCACGACGTCATTGTGACGGCGGTCGGCGTGATTGGCTCGAACAATTTGGCAGATGGACCTTTCGCCGGCTATCCCGTTGGCGCTGCCGTGACCATGACGCTGCGCCTTTCGCCGGGTGGAGAACCGGTGGTGGCGGGATACGCTAGTGACTACGCCGTGCGTGCCGGGTCGTTTCAGCTCGTTGCAACTTACGTCGATCCAATTACCTTCGAAACCAACACCGCTACTGAGTCGCTGAGTCCGGCGATCACGACGAAGCTGCATCTGACCAACGACTATCCACGCGCTGACGGACTCGTACTGGGGCCGACAGCAACGGCTACTTCGGGACAGACGTTCAATTTCAGTGTGTCGAATGCGCAGGGGACATTGTTCGACTCCGATCAGGCGGCGCACGTGAACCGAAGCTTGAGCAGCGATCTGTTCGAGGCGATTTCGTGGAATGTGACGGAAGGCGCACACTCCATGCAGCTCTCACTGCAGTGGGTTTCGCTCCAGGATGATACTGATGCGATTTTCCAAGACGGTTTCGGAGACAACTGACTGACATGCTTGGCCGCCGCTGATCAGTCTGCTTAGGAATCTTTGAGTTCGAAGAAACACTGCATGCGCGCTGGTAACTAGGCTGGATGGCGGTTTGGGCAAGTTGAGGGGAAGATGTGAAAGCGCGCTGGACCAAGTGGAGCAATGCATGGCGTGGAGCAATGCTGGCATTCGTTGCGGTCTTTTCTATCGCGCTGGTGGATGCCAGCGCGGCCCAAGTAGAGGGGGTCCAGACTCGAACCAGCCGCGGCGGTAACACGGTGTGGCACCTTAATCGAAGCGTTTTTGCTGCGCTCGGAATTCGCGTCACCGACGTCGCGCAAAATTTTCCTCTTCGAGCGTCTCCCAAGCGCAGCGCTTACCAGGATCTGGGATTTGCTGCCCTGGATTTGACCGCGTTTCATCTGCGCACCTCCGACGGTCTTCCGCGCGAGCTGACCGGAGGCACACTGCAACACGCGGGGGGCTTCGTGCTCGAATTTCCGGGCGGACGCGCTGACCTGCGTGGCTTTTCGCTGACCGCGCACGCGGGCTCACCGTTTGCAATCGATGTCGTGGATAGGGATGGGCATGCTTGGTTCACACTCGACCACGGTCACTATCTCCTCGAAAACGGGGGCGCTACGTTTTCGCTGCGCTACATGAACTTGCGTCTATCGCCGCATTTTGCACAAGCGCTTCATCATCCGGAGCTGGCTTCGCTAGCTGCTGGCGGCATGGATGCGCTATCGCCACTATCAGAACTGTCGGCCGGTGAAAGCGGAGTCTGCACTGCGCCGTGGCCGGGTCAGTCGGGAGCGCAAGCAAACATTGAGATGGTCTACCAGGCAAACGATGCCGAGACCGGGATGAGCGACAGCCTTCACTTTATGCGTTGCGGCTTGCAAGACGAAAGTGGCAACTACGATCTCGACGCGTGCACATCGACGAGTACGGATCACGCGGTTGTGTTTGCGCCGGATACGAGTCTGCTCAACACCGGTACGGCTGAAGTGCCTTGGCACAAGATGTTTTCTCAACCGGCTGGCGGCGGCGAGTTTCCACCTTATGGCAATGATCAGCATCCATTTCTGGTCTGGAACCTGTATCGCGTAGACCGAGACGGAACGCTTAAGCAGCTTGCGGCGTCCGGCGCCAAGCATGCGTTCGCCACGATCAATAAAACCTGCGGTTGCAGCGATAATCACAATAGCTTTCCGACATGTCAGGACAGCTATTCGTACTACAGCAATGATCTCGGCGCGACGCAGACTCCAAACTATCTCGGCCCGCGCAGCGAGATTGTTCCCGCCGCGGGTTTGTGGGGGCGCTGCGGATCTGTGTTCGACAAGAATTGTACTGGCACGCAAGATACCGATGGCGGCGCAAAAGACGATTTTCAGTATCGTCTGATCGTGTCGGAAAGTGATATCGCCGACGCGTTGAATTCCGGCGCCAGTTGGTACTACGAGTATTGGTACGTGGTTCGTGATCAGAGCAATATCTACGACGCCATGGGCAACCGACCCGTGAGCTTTGCCAAGGACGCAAGCGGGATCTGGCATCCGACCGCCGGCGCGTTTCGGAATGGGCCCGCCATCAATGCCTGGGTCGATCCGGTCTCGCCCCCGGCGGGCGCGCTGAATACGGAGTTGGCGACGACCGAAGGTCACGCGCGCATCGCGGTAAAGACCACCGCACTTAGTGGTGGTCTTTACCGTTATGAATACGCCGTAATGAATCTTGATTTCGCGCGCGCAGTCATCGATCCGGCGCACGTTAGTGAACCCAACCTGCACGTGCTTTCAGCCGATGGATTTTCGGCCTTTAGCGTACCGCTTGGTCCCGGTGTCACGGTCAGCGATTTGTCCTTCACTGATCTGGACGACAACATAGGCGACGATTGGTCTGTCACGCAAAGCGCGGAGAGCCTTCGCTGGCAGGCCCCGGTTGGGAATCCATTAAATTGGGGCACGCTGTACGCGTTCTCATTCACAGCGAATCGAGCGCCTTTGCAGGCAAGCGTCGAACTGGACGTCGCCACTGCAGGATCGCCCGCCAGCTATTCGGCGGCCACGCTCGCGCCAGGCAAAGACGTCATTTTCCGCGATGGATTCGATGGCCCGTAATGGGTGTCCAGTTTCGACGATGTCCGGTGACCCTCTGGCATGGGACCCTCTTAACCACATCCTGTATCCACGATCCATCGATCGCCAGCCGCATTTGTCGCATCGTGTTTCACCCGGCGCGGTTGTGCATGACACGCGTGCGGAACTCGCAAAAAGCGGTGACGTCCAATTCGCGCACACGGCGTATCACGCGTCAGATGGCGGCAGGTACTTGCGGCCAATCTTGTTGGTATGCGTTCGCATTGCATAAAAGGGATGAGTAACCATCTCACCGCGAATGGTAGTCACTCGTGTAGTCGCCTCGAGTAGCAGCGGACACCGAAAATATTGCAATCAGTGCTGTAAAAATTATTCTCGACTCTTGGTGTGGAGAGCAGAGCGTGTGTACGCCTTTGATCGTTGATGCAGCCCATCTAACTATCTAAACCGGCTCATCGAGATGCGAGTTATGGAAGATCCAATCGACATCGTGCTGATCGCTGACGAAGCGACGCACCGTCGCGCGCCGCGCCACTTGCAAATTACGCAGCACATCAAACCATTTCTAAGGCAACTCCCCCAAGGCGTAGGGTGTGGACTTTGTCCGAGACCATTGACGATTTCTGCGCCGACGCCACCTAGATGATACCCAACGTCTTAATTACACCACTAGACTGTGGTGCGTGTGACTAGGCATGGATCTGTTGACGAGGCATAGTTAAGGGACGCATTGTTTTTTTCTTAGGCAAAATGTGAGAGCAATGGCGTTTGCGTTCACTCGGGTCATGCACCTGTGCAAGCGCGCCGCACTTTTGGTTGCGACGTTCTCGCTCGTCGCTTGTCATTCCGCGGTGCTCGATCCGCAAGGTCCTATCGGCAAAGCCGAGAAAACCATTCTTGTCGATTCGCTGGCCATCATGCTCGCAATCGTCGTGCCGACAATCATCGCCGCCCTTGGCATTGCATGGTGGTTTCGCGCCTCGAACAAACACGCACTGTATCTGCCGACGTGGAAATATTCGGGCCAAATCGAACTGGTCGTCTGGACGATACCAATTATGGTTATCACCCTGCTCGGCGGTGTGACATGGATCGGAGCGCACAAGCTCGATCCCGCTATCCCGTTGGAATCCAAGTCTGCACCGCTCAATATTCAAGTCGTTTCGCTCGATTGGAAATGGCTATTTATTTATCCGAGTCAAGAAATTGCGACCGTCAACGAGTTGGTCATCCCGTCGAATGTGCCGTTGCACTTGACACTGACCTCTTCTAGCGTCTTGAACGCATTCTTTATTCCGCAGCTCGGCAGCATGATCTACACGATGGCCGGTATGACAACAGAACTGAATTTGAGCGCCGATGAAGCCGGCACGTTTCGCGGCCTGTCATCCCACTACAGCGGCGAAGGTTTTTCTGACATGCATTTCAACGTGCGCGCGGTCAGTAGCGACGATTTCGATGCGTGGATACTGAAAGTCCATAGCGACGGTCGCGCGCTCGATTCAAAAGCATATAGCGATCTCGCCAAACCAAGTATCGCCGTGGCAGCGACCACTTACGGTGCAGTCGATACTGGCCTATTCGACAAGATAGTTCGATTAAAAATCTCACCCGAGCCAGGACCAACTATCGAACATGCAGGAGCAATGCAATCGGCCTTGGAGCACTGAGATGTGGGGCAAACTGAGTTGGTCAGCCATTCCATTGGATCAACCGATCGTGATGGTGGCATCCGCGATTGTCGCGCTAGCCATTAGCGCCGTCCTCGGATGGGCATTTTTCAAAGGCTATTTTCCCTACATCTGGAAAGAATGGCTGACGAGCGTCGATCACAAACGAATCGGTGTCATGTACGTTCTCCTAGCGATGGTCATGCTGATGCGCGGATTCATCGATGCGCTGATGATGCGCTCACAGCAAGCGTTAGCGATGAACGCGCCCGGCTATTTGACACCCGAGCACTACAATCAAATTTTTTCGGCGCATGGAACCATGATGATCTTCTTTGTCGCCATGCCGTTTGTCATCGGACTAATGAATTTTGCAGTGCCGTTACAACTCGGTTCGCGCGACGTTGCGTTTCCGACGCTCAACTCCGTGGGATTTTGGCTGACAGCCACCGGCGCTTTGTTGGTGAACATTTCGCTGATCGTCGGAGAGTTCGCACGTACGGGCTGGCTTCCGTACCCGCCGCTTTCCGAATTGACTTACTCTCCCGGCGTTGGAGTCGACTATTATTTGTGGGCTTTGGAAATATCCGGCATTGGCACCTTGCTATCGGGCATCAACTTAGTCACGACGGTGCTGAAGGTGCGCGCGCCGGGCATGACTTACTTGCGCATGCCGATGTTTTGCTGGACGACGTTGGCCTCGAATTTGTTAATCGTCGCGGCGTTTCCCATTCTCACTGCGACTTTCGCGATGTTGCTGCTCGATCGCTACCTCGGCTTTCATTTCTTTACGAACGACGCCGGCGGCAACGTGATGATGTTCATGAATCTCATCTGGGCGTGGGGGCATCCGGAGGTCTACATTCTGATCCTGCCGGCATTTGGCGTCTTTTCTGAAGTGCTCAGCACGTTTTCCGGGAAGTCTCTATTTGGATACCGATCGATGGTGGCCGCGACGATGGCGATCTGCATCCTGTCGTTCATGGTATGGCTGCATCACTTTTTCACGATGGGCGCGGGCGCCGATGTCAATGCGATATTCGGCATTGCTACCATGATCATTGCCGTTCCGACTGGCGTAAAAATTTTCAACTGGATCTTCACGATGTACGGCGGACGCATTGTCTTCACGGCGCCGACCCTTTGGTCAATTGGCTTCATGGTGACCTTCGTCATCGGCGGAATGACGGGCGTCCTGTTGGCCGTTCCGCCCGCCGATTTCGTTCTTCACAACAGTCTTTTTCTAGTTGCGCATTTTCACAACGTCATCATCGGTGGCGTTCTTTTCGGCGCGTTCGCTGGTTACACATACTGGTTTCCCAAGGCATTCGGGTTTCGCCTTCATGAAGGTATCGGCAAAGCGGCATTCTGGTTCTGGATTGTCGGATTCTATTTGGCGTTCATGCCTTTGTACTTTCTGGGACTGATGGGAATGACGCGTCGCCTCCAACACTATGACGTGGCGGCATGGCAACCTTTCCTAATCGCCGCCGCCGTGGGCGCCGCGCTAATTCTCATTGGCATCATTTTGCAGCTCGTTCAATTAATCGTGAGCATCCGGCACCGCGAAGAACTGCGCGACTGGACGGGCGATCCATGGAACGGGCGCACACTTGAATGGGCGACGTCATCTCCTCCGCCGTCGTTTAATTTCGCTATCCAGCCGCATGTCGAAAGTCAAGACGCCTACTGGGAAATAAAACAAGCGGCGCTGAGAGACGAGCGCACCGATCACAAGCCGAAGTACGCGGACATCGAAATGCCGCGCAATACGCCGACGGGTTTCATTTGTGCTTTGTTTGCCACGTTCATGGGCTTCGCTTTGATCTGGCATATTTGGTGGCTCGTCGCCTTCGCTTTCATCGGCGCGTATGCAACGTTCATTGTTTTCGCCTGGCGCGATCACAACGATGACGTGATTACGGCGGCCGCGTTGGCTAAGTGGGCTCGCGCTGATCAAAAGGCGAAGCGCACGACTAAACGGACACCGCTATGAGCGCCTCACGGGCCCTTGCTTCAGATGATTTTGGATCACTCCTGAGCGAGCGACGGCATTCGACACGTCGTGCGAAATCTAACCACGATTCGGAAAAACGCATCGTCGTTGGCTATGGTTTTTGGATATTTCTCATTAGCGACATCATCATGTTCTCGGCATTCTTCGCCACTTACGCTGTGCTTACGGACAGCACGGCCGGAGGTCCGTCGGGAAAAGATCTGTTCCACATTCCGACAGTGGCGATCGAAACGGGTTGTTTGTTGACGTCCAGTCTATTCTGCGGTTTCGCAGGAATCGGCGCACAAGCGTCGATGCCTCGTCTTTTCCACGGCGCTATGCTCGCGACCCTCGTTCTCGGCGCGACATTTCTAGGTCTGGAGGTGCAGGAATTTTCGCGCATGATATCGATTGGAGCGGGGCCGAGTCGCAGCGCATTTCTGTCCGCATTTTTTGCTTTGATCGGCTGTCACGGGCTGCACGTTGCCGTAGGCTTGTTGTGGTTGTTGACGATGATAGGTCAAGTGATGGCGAAGGGTTTTCGCCAGGACATTCTTCGGCGCATGCTTTGCTTCAGTCTTTTTTGGCACACCCTTGACATCGTCTGGGTGGGCTTATTCAGTTTGGTCTATCTCGTCGGAGTGTCGCAATGAAAAAAGCATCCGATGCATCTCAATTCGAAGTCGCGCCCGGGGACGAGTCCCAACCAACTGGTAGCTCCAAAGCCATCTTGGGATATCTAGTCGGATTCGTCCTAGCGATAGGACTTACCGTCGTGTCGTTCGATCTTCCCGGCAGCACGCTCGTGTGGGCGCCGAGCATTCCGATTGCACTTTCAGTACTCGCCATTGCGCAGATGGGTGTTCATCTTGTCTTCTTTCTGCACATGACATCTGGCGCGGACAACGTAAACAACTTAATGGCGCTGGCGTTCGGATTGTTGATCGTCATGTTGCTCGTTTTCGGATCTATATGGATCATGACGCATCTCAATCGCAACATGATGCCGATAGATCAGATCATGCAGATGCAACGATAGTTAAGTCGGCTTTTAGATTTCAACCGGCGAAAGATTCTCGGTGCCTTGGACCAATCGAGTGACTGGCCTACATGGGCTGGTCCAGATGACGTGCTGCTAGAAAACGAGTCCAGTTTGCTCCCGTCATTGACTTGACCACACGTGAATTGGAGCAGCCTTCTCACGCGCCAACCCAGAAGAGCGCCGCCTCGTGCAGGTCCTGTCACCTCCCGTCGCTATCAGTCGCGGCCGGCCTTGGATAGACTCCGTGCGTGTTGTCCGGGGGTTGGCGGGTGGACGGATTTTTCGAGCGCCTCAAAGAACGCAAGCTCGTGCAGTGGGTGTTGGCGTACGCTGCCGCTGCGTTCGCGCTGCTGCAAGGCGTGGACATCGTCGCCCAGCGTTTTGGGTGGCCGGAGTCGATCGAACGCGGACTGATCGTCGTGCTCGCGGTCGGCTTCTTCGTCACCATCGTGCTGGCGTGGTTTCATGGCGAACGCGGCGCACAGCGCGTCACCGGCACGGAGCTGCTGGTTCTCGCGCTGCTGCTCGCGATCGGCGGCGGATTGTTGTGGCGGATGGAGAAAGTGCCGCAGAACGCGGCAGCGACAGACAGCGCGAAACCGGCGGCTACTCTGTCGATGGCGATACCGGACAAGTCCATCGCCGTGCTGCCGCTCATCGACGAAAGTGGCGAAAAGGATCAGCAATATTTTTCCGATGGATTGTCGGAGGACCTGATCACCGCGCTTTCGCAGTTCGCGGGATTGAAAGTGATCGGCCGCAACTCGTCGTTTCAGTTCCGCGATAGCAAGCTGCCCAGCGCTGCACTCGGCCAGGCTCTAGGTGTCGCGCATTTGCTCGAAGGTTCGGTGCGCCGCGCGGGCGACGTGGTACGCGTCAGCGCGACGGTGGTCCATGCCGCCGATGGCAGCACGTTGTGGTCGCAACACTACGACCGTCCCTACAAGGATCTGTTCGCGCTTCAGGACGACATCACGCAGTCGGTCGCCGACGCATTGCGAGCGAAACTGCTCGATGGCGGCAGCGCGGTGGTGCAGAGCGATCATCCGCCCAGCGGCAGTATCGATGCGTGGAATGCGTACTCACGCGGCCGTTTCCACGAAGTCATGATCAATGCCGACGACGCACGCACGGCGATTGGATTTTACGAGCAAGCCATCGCGCTAGATCCGCGCTATGCGCGAGCGTATGCGAGCCTGGCTGTTACCTGGACGTCGCTCGGCGGCACTTTCTTGAGCGGCGATGAACTACGGCAGGCCTATGCCAAAGCCCGAGTGGCCGTCGAGCAGGCGTTGCGATTGGATCCCGACGTAGCGGTCGCGCACGTGGCGCGCGGGCTACTGCTGCAGTGGGCGGATTTCGACTGGACCGGAGCGGAAGCCGAATTCCGGCGTGCCGTGGAACTCGCACCCGCCGACGGACCGTCGCGTTTCAACCTCGGCAGGATGCAGGGCACGCTCGGCCGTGCGGAGCAGGCGATAGCGATGCTGCGGCAAACCATAACGATCGATCCACGCAACGGCGCCGCCTGGAGCTGGCTCGCCTGGGGACTTGCTTCGGTCGGCCAATTGGAAGAAGCCGAGCAAGCCGCACGCAAAGCCGTCGCGTTCGTGCCGGGCAGCCCGTTCATCGCTGCCGGCCTTGTGATCATCCAGATCCAGCGTGGCGAAACAGGCGCCGCGCTGATCTCCGCGCAACAGATTCGGCCGGATATTTGGCGCGACATCGCGCTCACCTTTGCAACGCAGGGCGGTGACGACCATGCCGCGGCGGATACGGCGTTGAAAAGTCTGATTGAAAAAAGTGCCGACGGCTCGGCTTACCAGATTGCCGAGATATACGGTTTGCGCAAAGATCCAGACAGGATGTTCATGTGGCTCGATCGCGCGTGGGACACTCGAGACTCGGGCATCGGCCGACTGCTCACCGATCCTTTCATCCTGCGTTACCGCAACGATCCTCGCTTCGCGGCGTTCTGCAAAAAAGTGGGATTGCCAGCCACGAGTGACGCGAAGCCAATGCAGTGAAGCCGTTCGCCGGTTGCGACATCGTCGATGATTCTTCGCTGCGAGGATGAGCAGCGATCAGTCGCAAGAGTACGTGCCGCTGGATTGCAGTCGACACGCATCGGGTGCCCCGTAGCGCTTCCACAAGTCAGCGAGACCCAGTCGCTTGAGCAAGGCCTGGAATTCCGGCGTGCTGCGCGATTTACGCTCGGCGGGGGACCACAACACATGAAGATAGATTGAGTCGTTCGACGTGTGATCTTCTGCGGCAACGGCCAGCGCGCGGCGCTCCTCGCCCAGCTGCAACAGCGCATAGGGCACGACGCCGGAGACAAACGGAGGTTTCGTGGCCAGGTACTCCTCGATCATCGCGACGGCCTTTGCGCGCGCAACACCATCGCCATACACGCCCTCGGCGATGACGTCGGGTGCGCTCGCCGGCATACCTGCGCCGAGCGCACGCAAGCCTTCGGCCAACTTCTTGATCGCTGAGGCCGAGTCGCCGTGCGCGGCTAGGATCAGGTGCATGCCGAGTCCGGAATGCGCGAGGCCGACCTCGGCCGCGCGCCGCAACATCGGTTCCGCATGCGCGAGATCGCCCGCGTAGTAGTACTGGATGCCGCGCCACAGAAGTGCGTTCGGCATCAACGGGTCGAGTGCGAGCACGCGATCGATCGCCGCGCTGCCGCTTGCCGTGTAACCGGTGTTGATCAAGGCCGCGCCCATCCAGAAGTTGGCCGTCAGGTCGTGCGGATCGATGGCCAGAGCGCGCTCGAACGCCGCGCGTGATTCGCTGTTGCGCGAGGTCTGGCCGTAGGAGATACCCAGCGCGGCGTACGGCTCGGCCAGTGTCGGATCGAGTTCCGACGCAAGCGCTGCCTCGCGCTGTGCGGCGGCGAGTGCGCGATCGCTGTCACTCGGATTGTAGATCGGCTCGAGACTATGCATCGCGGCCAAGCGCGAATGCGCGCGCGCAAATTTCGGGTCGAGCGTGATCGCCTGTTCGAGTTCGGCGATCGCCTCCGGGAACCGCGCGCCTTCGCGTCGGTTGAAAATACCGGTCGCTTGCAGATACAGCGTGTACGCTTCGGGATTGGCCGTCACCACCTGCACCAGCCGCTGCTGCTGTTCGCCCGAAAGCATCGCGTTCATTTGCTCCGCAATCGCACGCGCGATGCGCTCCTGCAATTCGAATACATCGGTTAGATCGCCGTCGTAGCTCTCCGACCACAAGTGATAACCACTCTCAGCCTCGATCAGCTGCGCGGTGATGCGTACTTTGTCGCCTTGCTTGCGCACGGAACCTTCGAGCACGTTTGCCACGCTGAGTGCTTTGCCGATGTTGCGCAAATCCTCGTTCTTGCCCTTGAACGAAAACGACGAGGTGCGTCCGGTGACCTTTAGATCCTTCACCTTCGCCAGCGCGTTGAGAATTTCCTCGGCCATGCCGTCCGAGAAATATTCCTGGTCGTGCATTGGGCTCAAATCCGTGAATGGCAGCACTGCGATCGACTTGGCCGGGATGGGTATCGCTTCTTTCGTGGACTGTGCCGGCGTGCTCGATGCGGTGGCGGGAGCCGCCGCTGTTGTAGTGCGCGCAAAACTCCACAAGATCGCGCTGCCGATCGCCAGCACGAGCGCCAGGATCAGCAGTTCTGTGCCGGTGACGCGTTGCGTGCCTCGCTCGCCGTGATACCAGGCCAGGACCAACACAAGGACGAATCCGATGGCCAGCAATAAGATCGTAGTGCGTACCACTACGTCGGGCCAGCCGAAGCGCTGACCGACGATATCGAGGACCTGGATCAGGGCGAATGCGCCGGCCGCATAGGCCAGACTCCATTGCACGAGTTTGCGCTTTTTCAAGCGTTCGAAGAAGTCGTCCACGCAGGTCCCCCGATCCCTCTGGGCAAGCTTAGCAGTCGGAAGAGGATTCAAGCACTGCAGGAGCATCTTGCGTATGAGAGCGTTCTACCGTCGCAGCTCGCGATGTAGCAAAATATGTATTCAACCTCATTTACCGCTGGCGATTCCCCCAGCGAATTCAGCGGATTAACGAATTGCTTTGACTCGTTGGTGTGAGAGCAGAACGTGTGTACGTCTTTGATCGTTGATGCAGCCCAATCTAACTATCTAAACCGGCTCATCGAGATTCGAGTTATGGAAGAGAGATTCGAGTTATGGAAGATCAGACGAATTCGGGCCATATGGCCGAGCCTATGTTCGCCAACGCACTGATGAGCTGCGGTTCGCGTGATATGAATGACCCCATGACGCCAGCGCAACGCTCGTCATGAACGCCGCGTATGACTGCTGCGTGATCGAGGGAAACTGATGGCCAGGACGGCCGGAACAACAGTTGGGCGCCGAACCTCTCCCCGGTTCGGCGCTTTTTGTGCGTGCGCCCAAGCGCCGCTTGGACGAATGGATAATCTTTCATCATGTCGTCCGCGCACGCGCGTAGTATCCATTCAAAGAGACGCATTGTGGACACGACCAAACAAAGAAAGCCGATTCATTTAGCTGGGCTGGTGTCGCCAGAAAACGAGGTAAGTGGCGTCATGAATATCGACACCCCGCTTCCTCCCGAGGAAGGCGCCACGCTTCCCGAACAGCTTGCCTATCGGTTGCGTCAGCAACAGCTGGCCGCAGATTTTGGGTTGTTCGCTTTTAAGACACGCGATGTTCCGGCGTTGCTTCAAGAGGCAACGCGTGTGTGTGCGGACGGTCTCCAAGCCAAGTTCTGCAAGGCTCTCGAACATTTGTCTGCCGAAGGCGAGTTCGTTGTCGTCGCGGGTATCGGTTGGAATCCCGGTGTGGTCGGGCATGCGCGTGTCGGTGCGGATGTCGAGAGCCCTGCGGGTTACGCATTTCAGACTGGAAAGCCGGTGATCTCCAATCAGCTGTCCGACGACGACCGCTTTCGAACGCCGCAACTGTTGGCGGAGCACGGTGTCCACCGCGCCATCAATGTCGTCATTCGCGGCGAAGGCTCGCCTTTCGGTGTACTGGAAGTCGATAGTCCCGATCGAGGCCGCTTCACGTCGGCCGATATTTCGTTTCTGCAAGGGTTTGCCAATCTTGTTGGCGCGGCGATTGAACGGCAAAAGCTCGAAGAAGAACTGAAAAACAAGGAGCTGCTTTTAGAGCAAGCCCTGGAGCAGCAAAAAGTATTGGCGCAAGAAATCGATCATCGCGTCAAGAATAGTCTGGCGTTGGTCGCCGGTCTCTTGAGCATGCAAAGCCGTGCGTCGACTCATCCTGATCTCAAGCGTGCGTTGGCCGACGCGGAAGCGCGTGTCCACACGATCGCCGAGGTTCACGATCGACTTTGGAGACAAGGAGGCGGACGCACCGTGCGCCTGGATGAGTTCATGAATGCGTTGTGCGAGCGGTTTGCTTCCGTAGGGCCTACGCATCCGTTCACTTGGGACATCGCGCCTGTCATGATCTCGGCCGATCGCGCCATCACGCTGGGCCTGCTCGCCAACGAACTCATCACCAACATTTATAAATATGCGTATCCGGGCGGCGCCGGCGCATTGTCCCTCACGATCCATCCGCACGATGAAACACGATTGTGTCTGGTGGTGATCGATCATGGGGTGGGTTTGCCGGACGGCGCGCAAGCATTTACTGAAGGTTTGGGAATGAAGATCATCGCTACGCTGGCGCGCCAGCTCCACGGCGAAGCAAAGTGGGAATCCGCGCAGCCCGGCACGCGTTTTACGCTCGCGTTCGTGCCCTAGCGCCAGTTTGTCAGATCGGGCAGGGATCGAAAACCATCTTTTTGCGGTGTGTTCGACAGCACGCGCGATTATTCACATGCCGTGCACGTGGCCGGAGTATGTTGACGAGCCCGCGGAGCTTTTTTATGGACAGGACGTTCAACGTATTACTCGTCGAGGACGACCCCGCGTTAGGCGAGGCGACCGTCGAGAGCTTGGCCGCATTGGGTCACGTCGTTACCTTGGTGCGCACCGCCGCGGCCGCGTTCGACGCGCTTCGCGTTGAGCACTCGTTCGAAGTCATCCTTCTCGACCTTCGACTGGGCGATGAGAGCGGTGACACCATTTTCGACAAGCTGCAGCTGCTGCAAATCACGTATCCGCCTGTCATTGTCCTTTCGGCTGAACCTGAGGCGGCGATTCGACTTGCTGCTCGACGTATCAAAACCGCGCACATGTTATCGAAGCCCGCCTCGGTGGGGCAGATCGACCGAGCACTGCGTCAAGCCATAGCAATGGGGTGAGTCATTGAGCGCCCAGCACGCATCCGCCCGATCGTTGCCCCCGACCTAAACGAATAAAGGTAATGGCAATTTATGATCAGTGACGCCGAGCGTGAGGATATGTGGACCTTTCTGGATGATTGCGGCCGATCGGTCCGTGTGTCAGTCGTTGTAGTCGACTACCCTCAGCAGCCCGGCCGCTCGATGTTCATCCGTGGCGTCGCCGATGATGGGGCAATAGTTTCCTATGAGAATGGAAAATATGTCTGCGAAGACGGCAGAGTTCTCATCCTGCCGCGTGGTTGAGCTGGCGCGTTATTTTTCATGTTCGTGGCTTGCCGACGGCAACCTAAAGGTCAGACGATAAGCAAAATGGTCGACACTAGATTATGGTAGGCCATGGTCCAGGGATGGTTATGCAAGCCAAAATGCACCCTCCATTGATCGTGTGCGAGCACTGCGACGCGGTGCATCGCAAGCTTTTCCTCACTCGCGGAGAATTGTCGCGTTGCGCATGCTGCCTGGGTCCGCTGGAGCGTGCGCAACGTCTGGACGTGAGCGGAATGCTGGCGCTCACTATCGCTGCACTCATTGTGTTCGTCGTCGCCAACGTATATCCGATTGCCCGCATCGACGTGCGTGGAGCGAATGACGCGGCAACTTTGTGGGGCTGCATCATGACGAGCTGGCGCGAGCACTCATCCGTCGTTTCGGCGCTGAGTGCGCTCACCTTATTTTTCTTCCCATTGGCCGAACTTATTTCTGCGTTGGTCGTTCTCGCGCCGCTCGCGCGGGGCAGGCGAGGTGCGCTGTTCGCGATCGGCATGCGCGTGCTGCGCTTCGCACGTAACTGGAGCATGCCGGAAGTGTTCATGCTGGGCGTGATCGTCGCAATGGTGAAGCTGGGCGACATCGCGACGATCCACCCTGGGCTCGGACTGTGGGCGTTCGCGGTGTTGACCGTGCTCATCACGCTCATCACCTCCTTCGATCACGCTTGGCTGTGGGACATCGCCGCGGAGCGCGACCGATGATTGTCCGCGCGCAGGATTTAAAGCTAGTAGCGTGTCCCGTCTGCGGCCTGCTCTGCCGTGATGTGCACGATGAAATGCGCCATGCGTGTCCACGCTGCGGCGCTTCGTTGCACATGCGCAAGCCCAACAGTATCGGGCGCACCTGGGCGTTGCTGATCGCCGCACTTGCGCTCTACATACCAGCCAACGTGCTGCCGGTGATGCAAACGGGAACGCTTCTTTCGAGTGCGGAGTCGCATACGATTCTCGGTGGCGTCGTCGAGTTGTGGAACGACGGCTCGTGGTATCTCGCCGCGATCGTCTTCATCGCAAGCGTCGTGGTGCCGATGTTGAAAATCCTGATTCTCGGCGTGTTGGCGCTCGGTGTGCAGCGCGGGTGGTCCTCACGTTTGCGCCAGCGCGCGGCTTTGTATCGCATGCTGGAAACCGTGGGTCATTGGTCCATGCTCGATGTTTACGTGATCGCGGTGTTGGTCGCGCTTGTCCACTTTCGCGGATTGGCCGAAGTCATCCCCGGACCCGGTATCACAGCGTTCGGTTTGGTTGTGGTATTGACGATGTTCGCGTCAGCGAGCTTCGATCCGAGACTCATCTTCGACTCAGGACTTCGTCATGGCTGAGAACGACAGTCCAGGCGACGCGTTGGCGGATCTTCCGGAGCCGATCGAAAAACGCCGATCGCGCTTTCTTCCGTCGTTGATATGGTTGGTGCCTTTGGTTGCTGCCATCGCTGGCGCTACTTTGCTCATCGCCAACTGGCGTTCGGCTGGCGACAAAATCGAAGTAAGTTTCCAAGGCGCCGAGGGTGTGGAGGCGGGTAAGACGCAAGTACGCTATAAAGAAGTGGTGATCGGCCGAGTCACAGCCGTCAACTTGAGCGACGACAACGCTCGCGTGATTGTGCACATCGAGCTTGATCGCCGCGCGCACGGTTTTTCCGCCATCGACGCGCGCTACTGGGTGGTGCGTCCACGCATCGGCCTTGGCGGTGTGTCTGGACTCGGAACCTTGCTTTCCGGCGCTTACATCGGTGCCGATTCCGGCGTCAGCAAAGACACGAAAAAAGTATTCACAGGCGTTGAGGCGCCGCCAGCCGTTTTGCGCGGCAGTCAGGGACGCACGTTCTCGCTGCATAGCGAGGATCTGGGATCGCTCGATGTCGGCTCGCCGGTCTATTTTCGTCGCATCCACGTCGGGCGCGTGACCGGCTACCAACTCGACAACGATGGCAAAGGCGTGAGCATGCAGTTATTTGTTGATGCGCCCTACGATCGGTATGTGACGGCGGCGACTCACTTCTGGAACGCGAGCGGGATCGATCTGGCCTTGACGTCCGCAGGCTTGAAAGTGAATACCGAATCGTTCGCGACAGTGCTCGCGGGCGGTGTCGCTTTCCAGGCCGTCGATGCAGTGGACGGCTCCGGCGGAGAGGCGAAAGAAAACGCGACGTTCGAACTCTTTCGCGAACGCGGCGAAGCGCTCAAGCCGCCCGATGGGCCGTCGATCGATGTGCGCATGCGCTTCAACGAAACACTACGCGGTCTCGCGATCGGTTCTCCCGTCGACTTCCGCGGCGTGGCCGTGGGCACTATCACGGCGATCGATCTCGACTACGACTCAAAGACGCAAACGTTTCCCGCCAACGTTAGCGCCACGATCTATCCGAAGCGTCTGGGCAGCCTTGCTGCGCATTTCGCCACGACCGGTGACGCCGACCGCGACGCGCGCGCCGTATTCCAGGTGTTGATTGACCACGGATTCCGCGCTCAGGCGCGGCTGGGCAGTCTGCTCACGCAGCAGTTATATATCGCGCTCGCACCAGTGCCGCACGCAACACCGGTGCATTTTGACGCGGACACGAATCCAGTGGAGATTCCGACCGCTCCGGGCAGTCTTCAAGAACTTCAGGAGCAAGTCGCCGACATTCTCGCCAAACTCGACAAGGTGCCGTTCGACCAGATCGGTTCGGAGCTGCGCGACACGTTGCATAGCACGAACGCACTGATTCATCGCCTCGATACCGAGCTCGCGCCAGAGGCCAAGGCGATGCTGGCCAGCGCGCAGAAGGCGATGGAATCGGCCAGCCGCTCCCTTGCAGCGGATTCTCCGCTCGAACATGGTCTAACCGGCACGCTGGAAGAGTTGCGGCGCGCCGCGCAATCCCTGCGCGGCCTTGCGGACTACCTGCAACGTCATCCGGAAGCGTTGTTGCGCGGCAAGTCGCCGGACGCGTTTCATGAATCGGGAGATCACTGATGCAAAGTGTTTTGCGCGCCGCAGTGATCGCGATGGTGGCGGCGGTGTCAGGCTGTAGTTCGGCACCGACACATTTCTATACGCTGCTGCCGCCGCCTTCGAACACGTCAGTTCCAGAGGCTTCGTTCGCGGTCCACGTCGAGCCAGTTGTCGTGCCCGCGGAAAACGATCAAGCGGCGTGGCTGGTGCGCGTGAGTCCGAGTGAAGTCGCCGTTCTCGACGGCGAACGGTGGGCTGCTCCCTTGAGCGACGAACTGCATGCTGCCTTCGCAAACACATTGCAAGAGCAGCTTGGCGCACGCGACGTACAAGCAAGTGGAACTATAAAAACGAAATACATCATCCACATTGCGATACATCGCTTCGAATCCGTTCCGGGACAGCAGGCGTTGATCGATGCCGACTGGAGCGTCCGAGGCGAAGGCTCTGTCGTGTTGATGTGCACCAGCCAGGCGTCTCAACGTGTTGCTGCAGGATACGCCGCGTTAGCAGCGGGCCATCAGCAGATCGTCCGCACCATGGCAGTGCAAATGGCGGCCGCTGTGCGTGCGATGGAGGCGCATCACCCTGTGTGTCCCCCAAGCTAACTAGCGCATTGTGGCGGATCGAGCACAACTTCGTTCCAATGGTGCAGGACGACATCGCGAAAGAAGTGTCGCATCGGCTGCGCGCGCAATTGTCGGCCGCCGAACGATTGCGCATGAGCGCCGGAACGACGTCGAACCCCGAGGCGTACCAGCTGTATCTGAAAGGTTTGCACTTCACCGATAAATTCACGCGAGACGGTTTCAAGGCCGGTATCGATTATCTCGGACGCGCCATTGCCCTCGATCCGAATTACGCGCCCGCCTACAGCACGCTCGGCTACAACTACATCAATCAGGTCGACTGGATATTACCGCCGCGCGATTCGCGCTGAAAGCGCAAGAAGCCGCGCGAAAGGCGCTCGCCATCGACGAAACCGACGCACTAGCGCACCTTCGCTCGCCATCGCGCATCAATGGTACGACTGGGATTGGGCAGCCGCGCATCTGGATGAGATGTCGAAGGACTCCTACGTCGCGCCGTACAACCTTGCCGATCGCTGCCGATGGCATGACCAAACATTTGAAGAACTTGTCGGAGCCGGTAATGCGGATTGGGCGAGAGTACTGATCCGCCGCCGTTATCGATCTGCGAATAACTGAAGGCTGCTCCAATTAACGATGGCCGCAGGCGTGTCGTTGCCGAGTTGACGATACAGACGGCGCCCGCCGGGCGTCAGTCATGCGATAGGGACATGCCCGCGAGAAGTGGAGCGTGCGCGGCGAGCCTGCGAGAAACGAACTCCGTAAAGAGCCGCACGCGTTTCGTCTTGCGTGTCTCCCCTTGTGTGAGAAGCCAGAGCGATCCGTACATGTGCGGGTCGGTGCCCGGTACCCTCACCAGTAGCGGGTCGGCATCGCCGACGAAGCACGGTAGTGTCGTGATCCCGAGCCCTTGCTGTACAGCGACGATCTGCGCCTGAGCGTCAGTGGTCCTGAATGGAACTCCCGTGGTGCGAACGTCACCTTCGCAGGCCCAATCTGGAATTCCATGCATGCTTATGACGATCCACCGGATCGGATCAGGCGCGTCCGCACGCCAGGCGGCGAGGCGGTCGCGGGACATGTAGACGGCACCGAACACTTCCGGTCCCTTCAGGCCATTTAGATTGAGCGGCAAGGTTTTGCGGTCGTAGACGACGCGGATCGCCACGTCGGCCTCTCGATTGGTCAGATTTGCGAGCTCTCCGGACGAAAGAATCTCCATTTCGATATCCGGATGCAGACGCGCGAAATCGGCGAAGTCCGGCATGAGCAGGTGTGTCGCGAGCGGCGGCGCCAACGTCACGCGCAGAAGTCCGCGCACGCTCTGGTCGCGTCCGAAGATGCGCGTCTCTAGCTGCTGAGACGACGCTTCCATCTGGTGCGCGAGCTCGAGAACCTCCTCGCCGCCAGGCGTCAGGCGGTAACCCGAAGGAAGCTTTTCAAACATCCGAGCTCCGAGGCGTTTCTCGAGCTCAGCGATGCGTCGCAGCACGGTCGAGTGATAAACCCCGAGGTCCTCTGCTGCAGCCCGAACCGAGCCACCGCGCGCTACGGCAAGGAAATAGCGAATGTCATCCCAGTCGATCATGGTGCAATCCGGCACCGCCCTGTGTGAGTTATGAAGCATCGTGTCCTGCGCATGTTATCGCAGCAGTATTCCATCCGGATCGATTTTGCACCACCGATGTGCGCACATGCGCACTTACGCCTGATTCCGGCGGACCAATGTTGAGGGTCTCGGGATGTCCCCGAACGATCAAAGGAAAAGTCATGGGAAAGCTCGCAGGTAAAGTTGCAGTCATCACGGGTGGGTCGAGCGGCATGGCGCTGGCGAGCGCCAAGCTGTTCGTTGAAGAGGGCGCGTACGTTTTCATCACGGGCCGGAAGCAGGATGCGCTCGATGCCGCCGTCAAGCTGATCGGCCGCAACGTGACCGGCGTTCGCGGCGACGCGGCCAATCTAGACGACCTCGACTGCCTGTTCGATACGGTCAAGCGGGTGAAGGGCAAGATCGACATCTTGTACGCGAGCGCCGGCACGGGCGAAGCCGTCCCACTAGGCGAGATTACCGAGCAGCACTTCGACGCAACCTTCAACTTGAATGCGCGCGGCACGCTGTTTACGGTTCAGAAGGCATTGCCCCTGTTCAACGACGGCGGATCGATCTTCATGACCGGGTCGGTTGCGTCGATCAAAGGCTTTCCGGGTTACAGCGTGTATGCGGCGAGCAAGGCGACGTTGCACGCATTCGCACGCGGGTGGCTCAACGAATTGAGGGGCAGGAATATCCGGGTGAACGTACTGCACCCCGGGCCGATCGCCACTCCGATGCAGGACCAGGTTCTCACCGCAGAAGCGAAGCAAATGTTCGAATCCCTGATCCCGCGCGGGAAGATGGGTCGTCCCGAGGAAATTGCGGCAGCTGCACTGTTTCTTGCGTCAGACGATTCGAGCTTCGTGAATGGGGTGGAGTTGTCTGTCGACGGCGGCTTCTCAGCCATCTAATAACGGAGGTTTCTATGTATGACTCTTCTAAGCTCGCTGAGTTAAGTAAATTCGCGCGAGTTCATACGGGCTCGACGGTGATGGACGTGTGGCCGGGCAGTGGCGATTGGACGCGCCTGTTTTCCGACATCGTCGGACCGGAGGGACGCGTCTACAGTTTCGTGCCGGCCGAGCTCGCCCATTTCAAAAGCGATCCGGTCGGCCAGATGCGTGCACTGGCGAAGGAGCCGGGACGACAGAATGTCGAAGTCGTTTCAGCCGACCTCGTGGCGCTGCCGGAGAGCTCGCAATCCTTTGATGTTGTCTGGCTGCACCTGTTCTACCACGATCTCCATACTGCCCTCATTCAAACGCGAGGCGCCACGCCGGCTGCCTTCAATCGGGCCGTCTATGAGCGGCTCAAGCCGGGCGGGTTCTACGTCATCGTTGACCACGTTGCTGCCAGCGGGACGGGCGCAAGTCGCGCCGAGTCGCTGCATCGGATCGATCCTGCAGTTGTTCGTGACGAAGTGGAAACGGCAGGATTTGTGCTGGATGCGGAAAGCACCGTGCTGGGTAACACGGACGATCCGCACTCCATCAAGGTGTTCGATCCTTCGATCAAGGGCCGGACCGATCGCTTTGCCTATCGGTTTGTCCGGCGCTGACTGTACGTCATCCTCCCATTGTGGGAGCCGAACACGTTCACGCATTTTTTCCGTTTCATACCGATCGAAAAAGTGCGATTCGAATTCTCTAAATCGACTCTTCCAGATGCGAATACTGGAAGAACATTCTTAGTGATGCCACCCCGCTTTCACTTTCGCGAAAAAAGTACACGCCAAATCAGTCGACCATCCGCGTTGGAACCGGTCTTGTCAGGATTAGGGGCCTAAGGAACACGAGTCACTCGACGTTACTGCATCGTTGTCGGCCCACGCGTCGTGCCGATAAAGCACTCCCAAACATTTCAGCCGGCGTGACGATGGATTATTGTTGGCGGGCTCAAGCGATCGGCGGTGCGGTAGACAGGGCGCTCGAGCGGTGGCGCGGATCCTAGCCGCTGCAGGACGTGGCCAATCTCCGGCGTCACCCCCGCATAGCGTTTCAACAAGGTTCGGATCGTGGCGTCATCGCCTTTTGCCATGGGCAGTACGAATTCCATTGCAGCCTGGACAATGCATGCGTCGGCGGCGGCTTGGTCGATCGAGAAGCGGCCGTCGTCGCCGACGGTGATCGCACCCGATTCGAGAAGACGATTCAGCACGAACGTAGAACCGCGCGCGGACGGACCGGTCTTTCCGACACGGAGGCGAGCGAGCGCAGGAATCAGAAAAGCGGTGTACAGCGACGCGGATTCACGCCGTTCGAGATAGCCATGTTCGACCAGGTAACGGTGACCCCATAGCGACAAAAGCATCGAGCGAATTTGCTCAGCGACCCCGGCATTTTCGCGCAACGCATCAGCGATCGACTGCTTCGTTCCCATGACGACCTGAGGACCGAGCGCGTCGAAAATCCGGACGAACATGACCTCGTCGCGAACATCCTCAAAGCGCAATGTCGATTGATCAACTTTCGAGAGTGTCGCTTCTGCCATCGGCAGTAAAGTGCTGTCGTATTGCAGCTTGAGAATATTGCTGTATGTCCCGGTGCGCCCTCCCACCGCGTTGAGTACGCGCAAGTCATTCGGTAGCCCATACGCCGCGTTGGCAGTGCCGGCGGCGGCCATGCCGCCGTGATAGATCACGTCAGAAACAACGATGGGTGCCGCAGCTCCGAGTTTCCGACCGCGCAGGTTTGCGGGCAGCGGGAGATTGTCTTCAAGCTCCTGCAAGTGTTTGGAAATTTGAACCATGCGGCGCGTCGCGGGTTGATTCACCAGCGCGATCGAACTCTCGAATGCGGTTTTGACGCCGAACCATGGATCATCGTAGACCTCGTAAGGTCCCAGCACTACGTCAACGGATCCTTTCAAACCGACGAAGGCGACATCGCTGGCGTAGTAGTCGTCATTCAACAACGCGTCTGCGCGCAATGTCAGGTAACTTCGAAGCGTCTTCTCGTGCGTCAGCGCTGCGGCTTCACGCAGGTTCTTCGCAGCATCCGATAAGACATCGCCGTAGTGACTACCGTAAGAGACAATTTCGAACGGATGTGTCCGTCCGCGTTCGATGACTGTGAACGAATCCAGCGCGCGCTTGCGATCAATCTCTGGCAATGCCTTGATCCAAACTTCGATGTCATGTTTGGTTGTGTCGGCAGGGTAGAAATCGCCAACAGGACGTTCGGCGGGCACTCCATCGATGAAAGCTGTTCCCGTCCGTCCCCAGGGTCCCTTAAAAAAATTCAGCGCGTCGAACTCGGCTTGCGCCGCAGGTGTGGGTGACGATTGTCGTTCGGTGATGAGCTTGCGCGAGCCAGGCCAGACCTGCTGGATGTACAACTCGTCCATGTCGCGTGCGGCCCGCAGCAGCGGGACTAGCGCGGCCTGTTCGCTTGCCGGAAGGCCGCTGATGTCAACGTCGACCATGACCGGTTCGAGCGTCGGGACGGGCGCGGATTGGGCGGTGGCTTCAGTGGCCACGGTAACGCAGAGCAAGATGCTTGCGAGCTTCATATGAATGTTCATGGTCGTTCCCACCGATCGCAACGCCTAAAGGCAGCTTACATACTGCCTGCTTACTAGTCCTCAGGATCTCCTGCTGTTTTTCTGATGGAATTCTCGCGGAGCTGGGCCACGCGTTCGCCGTCTCGAAACAGAATCCCGTCGCCTTGCAAATAGAGGCGGTAGATGTCGAACGAGTAATGGTGCCTAGAAGCCGTAGCACGCAGGTCCGCAGAACTTCATCAGAAAAATAGCAGGAGTTCTCAAGGACTTCGAGCTGCGCGCGGCCTACGCTCCGGCTGGAAGCAATAGACAGGAGCCAACCATGAACAAGCACATCTCCACACTGACCATCGCGCTACTAGCGGCCGTGACTAGCGCACGTGAAACTCGCGCCGACACGATCACCGACTGGGACACACGCGCGAGCGCGGCAGCTTCCCCCGCCGCCCTCGGCGAACGAGAGACGGCCATCGTCGATCTCGCCATGTTCGACGCAGTCAACTCGATTGCGCGGCGCTATCGCCCGTATTTGGTTCAGATGGAAACTGCGCAGCCCGCTTCCGCCGATGCAGCGGCTGCGAGTGCCGCAGCCACCGCACTGGCGTTGCTGCATCCGCAGGCTGCGAACGATTTCAAGAACGCGCTCGCCGAGAATCT
>OLMB01000105.1_pt1 | contig 26252 bp, 17 predicted proteins | sample 1604691 | NCBI WGS metagenome assembly OLMB01 (sample SAMEA104055722, study PRJEB20765) | soil metagenome | isolation source: soil
GGGCGGTCGAATCGTCGTGCGACCGCCAGCGGATGCGTTGTTCGCTTCGCAGGACACGCCGATCGTCGGCAACACGTGTTTGTATGGCGCGACCGGCGGCGAATTTTTCGCGGCCGGCCGAGCGGGCGAGCGCTTCGGTGTGCGCAATTCGGGTGCGATCGCCGTCGTCGAAGGCGTCGGCGATCACGGCTGCGAATACATGACGGGCGGGACGGTTGTCGTGCTCGGTCGCAGCGGTCTCAACTTCGGTGCGGGCATGACGGGCGGTTTCGCCTACGTGCTCGATCTGGAGCGCGATTTCGTCGATCGCTACAACCACGAACTCGTCGACATCCATCGCATTTCGCTGGAAGGCATGGAAAATCATCTTCAGCATTTGCGTACGTTGTTGCGCACGCACGTGGACGTCACGCAAAGCGCGTGGGGACAAAAACTGCTCTCGGACTTCCGCGAAGTTCTACACAAAATCTGGCTGGTGAAACCGAAGGCCGAAAGCCTCGATGCGCTGACCGAAGAATTGCGGCGCGCCGCGTAGTCCGCCCATGGCCGAGAAACTTTTTCCGTTTTTGAAATTTCACCGTGCACTGCCGCGCGAAGTGCCCGTGCAGATTCGCGTGCTCGGCTACAAGGAAATTCACGGCGAATTTGTGGAAGCCGACGCGTCCGATCAGGCATCGCGCTGCATCGATTGCGGCAATCCTTATTGTTCGTGGGGATGCCCGCTGCACAATCGCATTCCACAATGGCTGAAACTTGTGCAGGACGGTCGCATCGAAGACGCGGCGTCGTTGATGCATGAGACGAACCCTTTACCAGAAATCTGTGGCCGCATTTGTCCGCAGGATCGACTGTGCGAAGGCGACTGCACGCTCGAAACAGGATTCGAAGCCGTCACCATCGGCGCAATAGAAAAATGGACCACCGACGAAGCGCTGCGGCGCGGTTGGCGGCCCGGCGTCGCTGCGGAGAAAACGGGAAAACGTGTCGCCATCGTTGGTGCGGGGCCGGCGGGATTATCCGTCGCCGATCGCATGGTGCGCGCCGGGGTCAGCGCGGATGTGTTCGATCGCTACGACGAAATCGGCGGTCTGCTCACGTTCGGCATCCCGCCGTTCAAGCTCGACAAATCGATCATAAAAATTCGCCGTGAAGTGCTCGAAGGCATGGGCGTTCGATTCGTGATGAACACAGAAGTCGGACGAGATGTCGCATTTTCCACATTGTTGCGTGACTACGATTCAGTCTTCGTCGGCACGGGTGCCTACACGAGTGTCGATGCGCGCTTGCCTGGGCAGCGAGTGGAAGGTGTGCACGCCGCATTGCCGTTCTTGATTGCCAACGCGCGGCGCGTGCTCGGCACGGATTCCGGGGCGGATCTTCCCAATCTTATCGGCAAACGTGTCGTTGTCCTCGGTGGCGGCGACACTGCGATGGATTGCCTGCGTACCGCCATCCGCATGGACGCCGAGCGCGTGACGTGCGTTTATCGACGCGACGAAACGAACATGCCCGGTTCGCGTCGCGAAGTGAAATATTCGCGCGACGAAGGCGTCGAATTCTTGTTCAATCGCCAACCGCTGGAAATTCTCGCGGATGGTGATCACGTCAGCGCGGTTCGTGTCGGACAGACACGTCTTGTCCCGGACGCACACGGTCGCGCCAAACCCGAATTGGTTCCCGGCAGCGAAGAAGAAATTCCCGCCGACATCGTGATCCTCTCGTTCGGTTTCCTCGCCAGCCCGCCCGCATGGTGCGATGAATTCGGCATCGCGCGCGATGCGTCCGGCAAACTCGTGGTTGAAGCACCCGGCGCGTTACCGCTGCAAACGACGAATCCGAAAGTATTCGCGGGCGGCGATGCGATTCGAGGCGCCGATCTCGTCGTGCGTGCCGTCTACGATGGCCGTGAGGCGTCCAAATCGATCTTGCAGATGATCGGCGTTGCCGGCGCGGTCGCGGCCGCGTAGCCTGTTCGCATCGGGCGCCTTAGCGCGTTATTTACAGCGACTCTGTTCTGCTTGACGCCATGACCACTCCCGCCCGCACTCCACTGCATTCCAAACTTCATGTCGTGACGGCGCCGGTGGGCGACACCGCTGAGTTGCTTGCGCGTAGTGGGCCGATGAAATTCGGCCAGGGCATCGTCGCCACCGTGCTCGCTCTCTCACTGGGATTTCTGTGCCTGCTCGCCGTCGTCGCGTTTCATTTCCCGCAATACCTAACGACGCCTGAGTTGCGGCATCAATATTCCGTCGACGTACTGCGGCAGATTCTGTTCGCCGGATTGCTGATTGCCGGTGGCTTGTCGCTGGCTAATCTCATTATCGGCAATCGGCGCAACCTGAATATCGTCGCGTTCCTGTTCGTGATCGTAGCCGTGGCGCTGGGTGGTTCGCGCGTCCCGGTCGGCAATTTCCCTGATCACACGCCGTACATCGGCCTCGACTGGTTCATCCTCGACCTGCTCGGCTCGACGGTGTTGTTCGTCGTCATCGAGAAATTGTTTCCGCTGTACAAGAACCAGGCGATCTTCCGGCCCGAATGGCAAACGGATCTCAAACACTTTGCCGTCAACCACTTCCTCGTCGGCCTGATTCTGTTGACGGTGAACTTTTTGCTCAATCATGCATTCGGCTGGCTCGTCGTCAGCGACTTTCAGCAAACGATCCGACACATTTGGTTTTTGCCACAATTGCTGCTTTGTATACTCGCCGCCGATCTCGCGCAGTATTGGGTGCACCGCGCGTATCACGAAGTGCCGTACATGTGGCGATACCACGCCGTGCACCACAGCGCCAAGACGATGGACTGGCTCGCTGGTTCGCGTCAGCACATGCTCGAACTGATTTTCACTCGCGTCTGCGTGCTCGCGCCGCTGTTCGTGCTCGGCTTCAGCGAAGCGGTGATGAACACGTACATCATCATCGTCGGCTTCCAGGCGGTGTTCAATCACGCCAACGTGCATTTGCCGTGGGGACCGCTGAAATACGTGATCGTCACACCCGATTTCCACCATTGGCATCATTCGCAAGACGATGAGGCGATCGATCGCAACTACGCTGCGCACTACGCGTTCATCGACTACATTTTCGGCACGGCGGTGAAAGTGCCGAAGGACAAACCGTTTCCCGAACGCTATGGCGTCGTCGGCGATTACATGCCGGGCGGATTCGTCAATCAGCAGGCGTTTCCGTTTCGCGCGAAGCCTGAGCGGTCCGAACCGGTCTGAATCGCGTTCCGACGTAAAGTCGATTGCGCTTTTCGCCGGCTTCGGTATTGTCGCGTCTAAATGGGGATGGGGCTCGACATGAGATTCTTTACGTTCGTTCGAATGGCGGGCGCGATTGCGCTCCTGTGCGCGGTGTCCGTGCACGCGCAGACAAAACCGTTTGCGCCGTCGTGGAAATATCACGCGTATCACATTAGCGTCGATGTCGCGCCCGACGGCGGCACGACAACGAACTTCGAGACGGTTTACACGATTCTCGACGAATCGGCGATCGATCACATGCGCGAGCAGTCGATCACGTATCACGAACACGACGGCACACTCGAAAATGTCGTCACATACACGCTGAAGAAAGACGGCACGCATGTCGAAGTGCCGCCGACGAACGTGCAGGTGACGTCGAACAACGGCGTAAATGGCGCGCCGCCGGCGTTTTCGGATTTCATGTCGCGGAGGATTATTTACCAGAATGTCGAGGTCGGCGATTCGATCGTATTGTCGTACACGCTCAAAAATGTCAGGCCTACATTCAAAGGCTACTACTCGCTGCTGACGTGGTATTCCGATTTGTACGTCTACGACGATGCAACGTACACCGTCACTGCGCCGATCGCGCTCGGATTGAAAGAGAAGACGAACATGCTCGACGCGCCGACAGTTTCCAAAATCGGCAACGATCGCCAGCAATGGAAATGGACCTACACGAATCCCGTGGCACGCGATTCGCGCAACGACAATCAAATGTTCTCGAAAGCGCTCCATTATCGCGATCGTCCAACAATCGAGCTGTCCAACTTCACGGACTATCGCCAGATCGCCGACGCCTACGAAAAAGAGTCTGCCAAACTCGCCACGCCGACAGAGCGCGTGCGCAAACTCGCCGCCGAAATCGTCGGTGGCACGACGGACAAGCGCGAACGGGCCGCGAAAATCTACAACTGGGTGTCGAAGAAAATCCGCTTCGCCGGCAATTGCCTCACCGGCGGCGACGTGGTGCCGCGTGACACCGATCTCATCCTCAACATGAAGATGGGCGATTGCAAGGACCACACGACATTGATGCAGGCCCTACTGGCCACGCAGGACATCGCGAGCACACCAACCTTGGTCGGCACGCAAAACATGGGCTACGAACTGCCTGAGATTCCTTGCTGGCAGGCGTTCAACCACGTGTTCAATTACTTGCCGGATTTAAAAATTTACGCCGATGCGACATCGACGTTCAATCCATTCGGCACGTTGCCCGAGGGCGACCGCGGCAAGCCGGTGATCTACACGGCGGCGTACGACGGCATCCAAACCACGCCTACCCGCGGCACGGACGACAACGTCACGCGCTCGAGCGACACGCTGAAGATCAGCGACGACGGTTCCGTCGAAGCGACGACACACATCACGCTTCGCGGCGACAGCGCCAACGCGGCGAGCAAACAGTTCTTTGAATGGATGAAATCGCCGCAGTTCGATAACGGCGTGCAGTCGATGAAGCAGATGATCGAATCGATGGGCTACGAAGGCGAAGGCCGTTACACCGACATGCCCGAACTCGACGGACCGAGCGACGCGTTTTCCTTCGGCACGACGTACCATATCCACGAGTACTACGACACAGGCGATCCGCATGGCGTCGATTTGTCCGGCATTTTTCCCGGCGGCAACGGGATTTTCGAAATTGCGCAATACGCGGCGGCCAAGAAACCCGACTACGATTTCTACTGCCGCGGCGACACGCGCACCGAAGAAATGTCGATGGCGTTCCCGAACAACGTGAAATTGCTCGCCGTGCCGCACGATGTGCACGCCGCGACGGCCGCGGTTCAATTCGACGCGGCCTACACGCGCGCGGGCAACACGATCACCGTCAAACGACGCCTGATCGACCGCTCTCCCGGCCCGATCTGTACGCCGGACGTCGCCGCGCAATACGCGGTCATCGGCGCGGCCGTGAAAAAAGATGCGAAAGCGCAGGCGGTGTACGCGCCGGCGCGCTGATCAGGCCGCTTCGCGAAGCAAATCGATATTCGCGCGGCGCAATCCCGCCAGTGGTGTCGCGCAGGAATAACCCAGCGACTGGATTCGTTCCGCGATTTCAGCCGCCAGCGATTCGAGCATCGCAGCATTGTCGCGCACGCGCTGTTCGAGTTCCTGTTCCGACAACACATCGCGCAACCCGCGATTGAGTTCCGCGAACCATGGCAGTTTCTGCTGATCGATCCACGCCGCCTCGCCTTTGCCAACGGAACTACCGGCCGCTTCGCGGAGTAGCTGCTGCACATCGCGATTCAGCTTCTCGCATTTGGCGAGCGGTTCGGCGAGCCGCGTGAACATCGCCACATCGGTCAGCCGGTTCTGGAAGAAGAACTGGCAGAGCACGCCCCAGTAATACGCGTAATCCCAAGTAATCTTCAGCGGCATCAATTCCGCATGCCCGAACATTGGATACTGGCCTTCGTATAACGCAAGCGTGTTCCGATAGAACGAAAAGTATAAATTTTCATACAACCGCGCTTCGCGAGCGAAACGTTCGCCACGGAAATCGCGCCCGATCAGATCGACGATGTAGGTATTGCCGATCGCAATGAAATCGCTGCCGGGTGAATAAAACGGATCGAGAAACAAACCGGCCTCGCCCGTCAGCGCCCAGCGATCGCCGGAGAAAACCTGGTTGCATCCGTACGAGAAATGCCGGAAGAACGCGAAGTCCTGCAGTTTGTCGCGGCGCTTTTCCAACTCGCGATGTAACTGCGGCTGATGCTTGGCGAACCACGTCATCGACTTCTCGAAACTGTTGATCGATTCGAGCGGATGCATCTTGGCGTCGGCGACGATGCCCACCGAATGCGATCCGGACGACAACGGAATCAGCCACGCCCAGTAACCCGGACCGCATAGATGATTGGTCGAGCGCCAACGTTCGCGCGGATCGACGCGCGATACCCACGCTTCGTTATCCGTCCACTCATCCATTGCTATGCGATCGTCGATGCGGAACCAGATCGCGTTGGCGTCGTGATTGTTGTCTTCCGCGAGTCCGAGTTTGCGCTTGATCAAACCCGCCCGACCACTCGCGTCGACGAGCCACCGCGTTTCTGCAATATGCTCGACGCCATCGCGCTCGAAACGCACGCGGTGGCCACTTGCGTCGAGATCGATGGAGCGTACGACGGCACCGTCTTCGAATGTCGCGCCGAGTTCGGCGGCACGCTTGGCGAGGAAATTCTCGAAGATGCCGCGATCGAGCTGATAACTGGGAGTGGGAAACACGCGGCTTACGCCGAGTTCCGTCACGCTCGCGACGTCGTCGCAACCTTCGTTGAAGAAAAACCGGAATCCGAATTTGCGCAGTTGATCGCGATCGAGATGTTCCTTCAGTCCGAGCACCGTGTCGAAATAGTGCGCGCCGATTTCGACGGTTGATTCGCCGACCTTGAATGCGGCGTGCGGAGCCGGGTGTTTGCGGCGTTCGAGTATGCGCACGGACAAATGCGGCTGTTCGCGGCGAAGCTGAATAGCAAGCGTTAGGCCGGCTAGGCCGCCACCAACAATCAGAACGTCGCGACGATGTGATGACTCTGCCTGCATTCAGAGAGTTTAACAGCATGACGACCTGTCACTTAGCTATGTCGCCAGAGTTTGCTCGTCAATAATTCTGGTAATGAAGCGTTGAATGTCCGCATAGCGTCCGATCAATGTCCGCAATCCAAACGCGATCGCAGTTTATCTTGCGCGTCCGCTCATTGAAGGACTATCCATGACCAAGTCGTTATCGCCATATTTGAAATACGCCAGCTTTGTATTGCTCATTGCTTTCGGAAGCCAGCAAGGGTTCGCCGCCCCGTTACTCAAAGGAGCCGTTCAGGTATCGGCAGGCGAGGACCACTCGTGCTCGACGTTGAGTGACGGCACTGTTGCGTGTTGGGGGGACAACACACATGGACAACTCGGCAACGGTGTGGTCGCGTCGCCGCGGTTGACACCTGTTTCCGTACTACTAGCCGGATCGTCATACAAATTGTCTGGAATGACTTGGGTCAGTGCCGGCGATGGGTTTACCTGTGGGCTCCACAGCTCCGGCATTGTTTATTGTTGGGGAGATAGCGAGTTTGGCATGCTCGGTAGCGGTTCCCTCGTTTCGTCGTCATCGCCGAAGCAAGTGTGGATAACGGAGCCCGTAAGACAAATCGCCGTTGGGCAATGGTACGGCTGTGCGCTACTGAATAATGCGCAACGTTCCGTTCGATGCTGGGGTAGCAATGGGTATGGCCAATTGGGTGATGGAACAACGACGGATAGAACAGCGCCCGTTGACGTTGTCATTACCGAGGCTGATGGAACAAAAAAACTTCTGACGGGAGTGCAGGAAATAAGCGCAGGAGCGTTTCACGCATGCGCCATATTGTCTGACGGCTCTGCTGCCTGTTGGGGTAACAATAGACTTGGTCAGCTCGGAAACGGAAGCCGCACAGTTAGTCAAACATCGCCAGTCGCGGTTGTCATTTCGGAGAGCGATGGAACAAGGGTGAAATTGACCAATATTTCCCAAATCGCGCTCGGATTCGATCATTCTTGCGTGTTGCTATCGGCATCTAAGTCCGCCGCGTGCTGGGGCGACAATGAGTATGGGTCATTCGGTATTCCTAGCGGAGTGCCTATTTACAGCAATTCCCCGATCACCGTTCCCACCTTGCAAATTCAGCAATTAAGTGCAGGCTCAGGCTATACGTGTGCCGCACTTACAGATGGCCGTACGACAGATTGTTGGGGTGCAGGTCATGACGGACAAATTGGCAACGGAGCCGCAGGTGACATTTACTACGCGCCGCAGACAGTGTGGCTGCCACCTATCAAGATGATTTCTTCGGGTACATTCCATAGCTGCGCGGTGACGTACGACACGGGGATCAAATGTTGGGGCGACGGTACATACGGCGAGTTAGGAAACGGCGATGACACTGTGCAACTATCTCCTGTGGACGTGCTTGCGGTGTCTCCTTAACTAGAAGGCGTGCGAGCTGATTGTGGCCCGTTGAGATCACGAAGTTTTGTCGCCTCAGAAAGCGAATGGTTTTGATGGGCCACCAGCTATGTTGTCGTTGCCTGATCCAATTGACGAAATCCTGCACAACGCGGAATTCTAGTCGGTTCGTCATAAATTAGCTCGAAGGGTCGATCCGGCGGCGGCCTTAGGAGCGATGGTAAACTTCGCCTTCTCGCGATCCTTTCGGACATCTCATGTCTGTTCCCGCAATTAAACTCGATCTCGACTACACGCTCGAGCACAAATACACGCGCGCCGAAGGGCGCGTTTACCTGTCCGGCGTGCAGGCGCTGGTGCGTTTGCCGCTGATGCAGCAGATGCGCGATCGCGCGGCAGGCATCAACACGGCGGGGTTCATTTCCGGCTATCGCGGATCGCCGCTCGGCGGGTTCGATCTGGAGTTGTGGAAGGCGAAGAAGCATCTGCAGGCGTCGAGCATCGAGTTTCAGCCGGGACTAAACGAAGACCTCGGCGCGACGATGGTGTGGGGCACGCAGCAGGCGAATCTGTTTCCCGGCGCGAAGTACGACGGCGTGTTCGCGATGTGGTACGGCAAGGGTCCGGGCGTGGATCGCACGGGCGACGTGTTCAAGCACGGTAACGCGGCGGGCACGTCGAAGAATGGTGGCGTGCTGGCGCTGGCGGCGGACGATCATGCGTGCCGCTCGTCGACGTTGCCGCACGGCTCGGAACTGGAGTTCGTGTCGGCGATGATGCCGATTCTCAATCCGGCCGGCGTGCAGGACATTCTCGATATGGGGATGCTCGGCTGGGCGATGAGCCGCTTCACCGGGCGCTGGGTCGGCTTCAAGACGATCGCCGAGACGGTGGAATCGTCGGCGAGCGTGAATGTGAATCCGCATCAGCTCGACATCGTGTTGCCGCAGGATTTCGCATTGCCGGCAGGCGGTCTCAACATTCGCTGGCCCGATCCGCCGTTGAATCAGGAAATGCGGCTGCATCAATATGCAGTCGACGCGGCGTGTGCGTTCGCGCGCGCGAATCGCATCGATCGCGTCGTCATCGATTCGCCGAGGGCGCGTCTCGGGATCGTCACGACGGGCAAGAGTTATCTCGATGTGTTGCAGGCGCTGGAATATCTCGGCATCGACGCCCGTGCGGCGGCTGACATCGGTATACGTGTATACAAAGTCGGCATGACGTGGCCGCTGGAGCCGATCGGTATCCAGGAATTCGCGAAAGGACTCGACGACATCATTGTCGTCGAGGAAAAACGCTCGTTCATCGAATCGCAGATGAAGGAGTCGATGTACAACTGGCCGAGTTCGCGTCCGTCGATCATTGGAAAATACGATGAGGACGGCCGCTGGATTTTGCCGAGCACGGGCGAGCTGACGCCGGCGACGATCGCGGTTGTCATCGCGCGTCGTTTGTCGAAGTTCTTCACGAGCGATGCGATCACTTCGCGTTTGCGCTGGATCGAGGACAAGGAAAAAGAACTCACGCTGCCGCGCGCGAATTTCCCGCGCGCTGCGCATTACTGTTCGGGATGCCCGCATAACACGTCGACAGCGGTGCCGGAAGGGTCGCGCGCGCTCGGCGGCATCGGTTGCCATTACATGGTGACGTGGATGGATCGCCGCACCGAAACGTTCACGCAGATGGGCGGCGAAGGCGCAACGTGGTGCGGCCAGGCGCCGTTCACGGAGACGAAGCACGTCTTCCAGAATCTTGGCGACGGCACGTATTTTCATTCCGGCTCGCTCGCGATTCGTCAGGCGATCGCTGCGAAGGTCAACATCACCTACAAGATTCTCTACAACGATGCGGTGGCGATGACGGGTGGTCAGCCGGTCGACGGCACGCTGACTGTGCCGGACATCGCGCATCAGATGCGCAGCGAAGGTGTGAAGACGATCATCGTGATGTCCGACGACATTGAGAAATGGTCGGATGCGTCGATCTTCCCATCGAATGTCGAATTCATCCATCGCGACGAACTCGATGCCGTGCAGAAACGCATGCGCGAAATCGAAGGTGTGTCGGTATTGATTTACGATCAGACGTGCGCGACGGAAAAACGCCGTCGCCGCAAGCGCGGCAAGATCGAAGATCCGAAGAAACGCGTGTTCATCAATTCGCTGGTCTGCGAAGGATGCGGCGATTGCGGCGAGAAATCGTTCTGCGTTTCTGTGTTGCCTAAGGAAACGGAATACGGTCGCAAGCGCGAGATCGATCAGAGTAATTGCAACAAGGATTATTCCTGCGTCAAAGGTTTCTGCCCGAGTTTTGTGACGATCCACGGCGGCGGCTTGAAGAAGAAAAAAGGCGGATCGGCAAAAGTGGATTTTTCCACATTGCCGCAACCGACCTTCGCGACGAATCTCGATCAACCGTGGAATATTCTCGTTACCGGCATCGGCGGCACGGGCGTCGTGACGATCGGCGCGCTGATCGGCATGGCCGCGCACCTGGAAGGCAAAGGCGCGACGGTGCTCGATCAGACAGGTCTCGCGCAGAAAGGCGGCGCGGTGACGTGTCATCTGCGCATCGCGAAGACACCGGCGGATATCCATGCCGTACGCATTGCGGCAGGCGAGGCGGACCTCGTGCTCGGTTGCGATATGGTTGTCGTCAACGATTACTGGGCGCTCTCAAAAATACGCGCTGGACGTTCACGCGTGGTGCTCAATACGTACGAGGCGATGCCCGGAACCTTCACGACGAAACCGAACCTGCAATTTCCGGCGCAGCAAATCGTCGATGCCGTGAAGACGGCGCTCGACGGCGGCTCGCCGGAACTGGTCGATGCGACGGAACTGGCGACCGCGCTGCTCGGTGATTCGATCGCGAGCAATCTTTTCATGCTCGGCTACGGCTGGCAGAAAGGTTGGGTGCCGGTAAGTCTCGACGCGTTGATGCGCGCCGTGGAGCTCAACGGCGCGGCGATCGAGATGAACAAGGCGGCGTTCAACTGGGGCCGCATGGCGGCGGTGGATATCGCGAAAGTGCGCGATGCGGCGCTGGGTGTGACAGTCGCACCAATTGGCGACGTGATGCCGTCGCCGATGAATGATGCTCGCGTGAGTGAAACGCTCGACGAAATGATCGCGCGCCGTGTCGGCTTCCTCACCGATTATCAGAACGCGGCGTACGCACAGAAATTCAAGGCGCTCGTCGATAAAGTTCGCGCGGCCGAGCAACAGAAAACGCCGGGCTCGACGTCGCTATCCGAAGCCGTCGCGCGCTACGCGTTCAAGCTGATGGCGTACAAAGACGAATACGAGGTCGCGCGTCTCTACACGAGCGGCGATTTCGAAAAACGCGTCCGCGATCGTTTCGACGGCGATTTCAAGATTCACTTCCATCTTGCGCCGCCGATATTCGCTCGGCGCGACAGCGAAGGAAATCTTCGCAAGTCCGAATATGGATCGTGGGTGTTCGGCGCGTTCAAGTTTCTGGCGAAGCTCAAAGTTCTGCGCGGCGGCGCGTTCGATGTTTTCGGTTATACGACTGAGCGTAAACTCGAACGTCGGCTGATTGAAGATTACGCGACTTGCGTCGATGAGCTGATCGCGAATCTCGATCGAAACAATCACGCGCTCGCAGTTGAAATCGCGTCGATTCCGGAGCAAATTCGCGGCTACGGACACATCAAGGATTCGAACTACGCAAAGGCGAAAGCGCGCTGGGACGAATTGATGACGGCATGGCGACATCCAGCGAGTGAACGAGCTGCCGCCTAAGCGCGGCTCGATGTAATACACAAGGGGCAAATTCGGTGAGATTCGACGCGAACCACTCGTGGAGCGAAAGCGACGCCGTCACGACGGGCCGCTGGCTTGGCGATCGATCGGATTCATCGCGCGCCCATTCTGAACCGTCGGTGGCACTGTCGACGGAGGCGGTATCGCACACGCGCCGCGCTGCATTGTGCTCATGCGGAAGCGGGCTACGCTTCAAACACTGTTGCGGCTGGCAAGCCAGCAATGGGGTGCTGGGCGATACCGCCGCGCTTGACGTGGAGCGACAGGCCGCTCTCGTTCATCGGGCAGGGTCGTTGATGCAACGCGGGGAAGCGACGCGAGCCGGGTCGATACTCGCAGGTCTTCGCCCGGAGCTGATGACGAGCGCGCTGCAGAGTCGCGAAGCGGGCGAGATGTGCATCGACGTCGATATGCTGCAAGGAGCGCACGTTTTCCTGCAGCGCGCGCTGGAACTGGATGCGCACGATCCTCATACGCTTGCATCGATGGAAGAGTGCCGTCGGCTGATCGCTCGGCCCGAGCGATGGACGGCGGCGGCCCAGTCGTTACGCGCGCAGCTGGACGCGCTCAATGCACGTGCTCGGCCGGCGGCGGGAATCCATCAACTGCACATCGTGTGCAAGCTGGATACGCTCGGCGGCACCGAGTCGCGGGCCATGAATCTGCATCGGCGGCTGTCTGCGCTTTTGCCGACGACGGTGTGGTCGACGCATCCGGTTCACGCGGCGCACGCGGCCAAAGCGCCGATCCGCCAGATTACCGCGACCGATCTGCCATCGGGCGGCGCGCTCGCGCTGATCGGCACGTATTTCGAATGCGGACAATGGCTCGAACGAGAAGACTTCGACCGGATCGTCGTCTGCCACAACCTTCCCGAACAATATGTCAGTCTCGGCCGTCGTTTGAGCCAGATTGAAATCAATGCGTCGCATCCAGAAGTGCGGCTCACGTTCCCGTCGGAATTGTTCAAGCAGACATCCGGATTGCCCGGCCGCGTGGAATATTCGCCGATCGATTTGGCCGCGTTCCGCTGCCGGGCGCCGCGCACCGCGAGCCGTGTGATGACGGTTGGCCGGCATGGCCGGGCGCATCCGATGAAATTCCATCCGAACGATCCGGCATTCTTCCGCTCGATCATGTCGCGCGGCCACGCCGTCAAACTCCTCGGCGGCACGCAGATCGCTCCTCTGTTTGCGTACGACGTGGCGCGACGACCCGAACTGCTCGCCGTCGGTGCACAAAACGTTCAGACGTTTCTGGAAAGTCTCGACGTTTTCGTCTACCGCATCCATCCGCATTTTCTCGAAACCGGCGGCACGGTGATCCTCGAAGCCATGGCGATGGAATTGCCGGTGATATTGTTTCCGGAGCGATGCGGTTCCACGGAATTGATCGAGCACGGCGTCAACGGATTTCTCGCGACGACCGAAGGTCACGCATTGGAAATCATCGATCGACTCAGCGGCGACATCGCGTTGCGTGAACGCGTCGGAAGGGCGGCTCGCGCCACGATCGTCGAGCTGATGCGGCGACACGAAAAATCACTCGTCGAGAATTATTTCGCTTAAAGCGCCTCGTCGATTTCTGGTAAGTCAGTTCGCTCTTTAACAGAGACTCGCGTTCACACGTCAGCCTGACGTTGCCACACGAGCAAACGATTGTTTGCGGGCATCGGCACATCATCGATCAGCGCGAACTGTGCGTTCGACGCGAGCACGTTGACCGCTTCGAAATCGCGAATGCCCATCTGCGCACCGCGCGATTTCAGCGATCGGTCGAACGCCGCGTTGCTATCGCTGGTGAATTGCCCGTCGTAGTTGAAAGGTCCGTAGATTGCGAGCTTCGCATCGGGCGTGCTGATGGATGCGAGTTTGCGAAACAGAATTTCGACTTCGGTCCAGCTCATGATGTGCAACGTGTTGGCGCTGAAAATTCCGTCGAACTGATCGACTGGCCAATCGCCATTGACGTCCAGTTCAATAGGCGCCGGCGTATTCGGCAACGCCCCTTCATCGAGCCACGCACGGACGCCCGACAAATTTTCCGCCCGATCGGACGATTGCCAAACAAGCGACGGCATTTTTTCCGCGAAATAAACGGCGTGCTGTCCCGTGCCGCTGCCGATTTCCAGGACGCGATCGCGATCGCTGAAATGCGAGCGCAACGCCATAAGAATCGGATCGCGATTACGTTCGCACGCGTCGGAGAATGGCTTTATGTTCATGCGCGGATTGTGCATCAATCCGCGCGGTTTTGATCGTGTCGCTCAAGCCGCTTTGTCGTTGGCGACGTTCAGTGCATGCAATGTCGTCAACGCGCGCTTACGTTCCAGGAGAGCGATGTTCGGATTTCGTTTCGATGGAGCCATGCATTTTTCTGCTGAACCGAAGGCCCTGAAAAATCGTCGCGATCGATCCGTTGTTCCGGACGGACCGCGACGGCTGGGGAGTAATTGCCGAGCGCGCGGCACCACACGCTCGGGTCGTTCGTCGACATTATTCGTCGTCCGGTTTGCCTACGCCGTTGCCGGGTGTCGGCGGTGCGCCGGGAGCATCCTTGTCGCCGTGCGGACGGTGCATGCCGCCATGACCGTGTGGGCCTTCCGGTCCACCCATCGGTCCGTGTTCGTGACGGAGCGACCACTCGGCGTAGCGCTTGTACGCCTCTTCGCCGAGCGCCTTGCGAAGCTGGTCGGACGTTTGCGCGTCGATGCGCTCAAGCTCGTCGCGCATCTGTTTGTGCAGTGCCTCGGCCTGCGTGCGAAGTTTGCCTTCCGCGGCATCGAGCGCGTCGCGCTTCTGCATCAGAATACGGCGCACGTCGGCCTGTTGCGCCGTGGTCAGATCCGTCCTCGCCAACATTTCGGCCGACGGCACACCTGCGCCCGGCGGTGGCGGCGGACCTGGCATCATCGGTTGCGCGCTGAGGTTGCAGGCCGCGAGTGCGCTCATCAACGCAGCGCTCAGTATCAGTTTTTTCATGACGATCTCCTTTCATCCAAAGCCGGTGTTCGGCTGACGATCAATCTAGTGGCGCAGCGTGTGAAGTTGGTGGAGACACTGTGGAGAAATTGCGGAGTTTGACGCGGCGAGTTTCGCGCGCGGGCGATTGGCTTTATGTTGTGTCCATGCAATTACGACTTTGGCAGCGTCTTTTCCTAGCACTCGCCGTATTGAGCGGCACGGCGCTGCTCGGTTTTGCGGCGTGGCAGGAACACAGTTTCCGTCGAGGATTTCTCGGCTATCTCGATGAAATGTCCAAGCAACGACTCGCCTCGTCGGTAACGCGATTGACGACCGCGTACGCGCAGCATGGCAACTGGGATTTCCTGCGTGACGATCCCGCGCAATTCGCCGAATTGATCGAGCCGGCGCCGCCGCTTTTTTTGCACGGTCCGTACGATGCGAATCTACCGCCGCCACCACCGCCAGACGATGGCGGACCTCGACCGGGCGATTCGTCCGGACCGCTCCGTGGCGGACATCCATCTCCGCACGGACCGCCGGATTTGATGCAGCGAATCGAGCTGATCGATGCTGCCGGCGCGTACGTAGCGGGCAATCCGAATCTCCGCACGGATGTCGCAGTCTTACCTCTCGCGTTGGACGGCCATGCGATCGGAACGTTGCGTCTGGCGCCGATGCCGCAAATCAGCAGCGCCACCGACGTGGCGTTCGCGCAAGCGCAGTCGCGTAGCGCGGCGCTGGCGGGTGCTGCGATTCTCATCGGCGCGCTGGTGTTGTCATTCGCGCTGGCGCGATGGCTGCTGGCTCCCGTTCGCGCGCTGGCAAGTGGCACCCGCGCGCTGACCGCTGGAGATTTTTCGCGACGCATCGATTCGCCGCGCAACGACGAACTCGGCGCGCTGTCGCGCGATTTCGATCATCTCGCGGCGACACTCGAACGGCATCGCGACCAACGGCGACAATGGGGTGCGGATATCGCCCACGAATTGCGCACGCCGTTGAGCATTCTGCGCGGCGAAATCCAGGCGTTGCAGGACGGTGTTCGCATCGTCACGCCGCCGGCGCTCGATTCGCTGCAAGCCGAATGTGGACGTCTGGGCGCGTTGATCGAAGATCTGTATCAACTTTCGCTGGCCGATGCTGGTGCGCTGGATTATCGCTTCGAGAAAACCGAGTTCGATGAACTGGTGCGCGAATCGGTTGCATCGCATCGCGAGGCGTGCGCCGCCGCAGGATTGACGTTCGAAGAAGACATCGAATCGCCTGTCGTGATCGACGGCGACGCGCGTCGGCTGACGCAGTTGCTCGATAATGTGCTGACGAATTCGCGCCGTTACACCGATGCGCCGGGGCGCGTTCGCGTGAGCCTTCTGATCGATCACACGGTCGTCCGTTTGGCCGTCGACGACACGGCGCCGGGCGTACCTGCGTCCGCGTTACCGCATTTGTTCGACCGACTTTTTCGCGTCGAGCAATCGCGCAGCCGCGCGGCGGGCGGCGCGGGCTTGGGACTCGCGATCTGCAAAGCAATCGTCGAAGCGCATCACGGAACGATCGCTGCAGAACCGTCGGCGCTGGGCGGTTTGCGCATCACGATTGATCTGCCGAAATCACGCGCATGAGTGCGCGTGTGCTCATCGTCGACGACGAACCAAAAATTGCCGCGCTGCTGCGCGACTATCTTGTCAACGCCGGCTATGAAACGAGTTTGCTGGAAAGCGGACTCGGCGTTGCAGATTGGGTTCGTGGCAACAAACCCGATGCGATCCTGCTCGATGTGATGTTGCCCGGTGAAAGCGGTTTGGCGATCTGTAAAGCGATTCGCGAATTTTCGGATGTGCCGATTCTGTTGATCACGGCGCGCGTCGAAGAGATCGATAGATTGCTGGGTCTCGAACTCGGCGCGGACGATTACATCTGCAAACCGTTTAGTCCGCGCGAAGTCGTCGCGCGCGTGAAAGCCGTGCTTCGTCGAGCGATCGCGTCGGCCACGGCTATTGCGTCGTCGATCGAACGGGATGAAGCGCGCTTTGAAGTTCGCGTGCGCGGACGTGCGCTAACTCTCACGCCCGTCGAATTTCGTCTGCTAGGAAAACTTCTCGCGCAACCCGGACGTGTGTTTTCGCGGCAGCAATTGATGGACGCGGCGTATCGCGATCATCGTGTCGTCAGCGATCGCACGGTCGACAGTCACGTGAAAAATTTACGCCGCAAGCTGAGCGAGGCGGGATTCGATCCGATCACGTCGGTGTACGGCGTCGGTTATCGATTGGAACCGGTCGGCGACTGATTGCACGTTCGCGCAAGTCGTGTTTCAGTGCGCACATGTTGAACTGGCTTTGGCTCGCGTTCTTCATCGTCGCGGCAATTTCCGCACTCGGCCAATGGCTGATCGGCGGACATGCGGACGTTTTCGCGGCGATGGTGATTAGTCTCTTCGATATGGCGAAGTTGTCCGTCGAAGTGATGATCGTTCTGTTCGGCACGCTGACGTTGTGGCTCGGATTTCTCGGCATCGCTGAACGCGCGGGATTGATCGATCTGCTTGCACGCGCACTTGGACCGTTGTTCGCGCGCCTGATGCCGGGCGTGCCGCGGGGCCATGCGGCGATCGGCGTGATTACGTTGAACTTCGCTGCGAATTTGCTCGGCATGGACAACGCCGCGACGCCGATGGGATTGCGCGCGATGCGCGAATTGCAGACGTTGAATTCGACGCCCGAGCGCGCGAGCGATGCGCAGATTCTGTTCGTCGTGTTGCACTCGTCATCGCTGGTGTTGTTGCCGGTGACGATTTTTTCGTACCGCGCGCAGCAAGGGGCGCACGATCCCACGCTGGTTTTTTTGCCGATTCTTCTGGCGACATGCGCGTCGGCGATTGCCGGATTGTTGAGCGTTGCGTTCGTACAAAAACTGAAATTGTGGAACGCCGTGGTGATGGCGTGGTTCGGCGGCTTCGCTATTTTGTTTGCGGCATTCGTCGCTGTGTTGTCGACGCTTGCTCCGGAACAATTAGCGGCCGTCTCGTCATTGCTCGGCAATTTGACGTTGTTTTCGCTGTTGTTGATTTTCTTATTCACTGGCGCCGTTCGCAAAGTGCCGCTGTTCGAAGTATTTATCGACGGCGCGAAGCAAGGCTATGCCATCGCTCGCGATATCTTGCCGTATCTCGTAGCCATGCTCTGCGCCATCGGCGTGCTGCGCGCATCGGGCGCGCTTGATGTGTTGCTTGGCGGCATTCGCTGGTTGGTACAGAGCGCGGGGTGGGATACGCGTTTCGTCGATGCGTTGCCGGTCGCGTTCGCGAAACCGTTTTCCGGCAGTGCGGCGCGCGCGTTGTTGATCGAAACGATGAAATCGCATGGTGTCGACAGTTTTGCGTCGCTGCTTTCGGCCACTGTGCAAGGCAGCACGGAAACGACGTTCTATGTCATTGCCGTATATTTCGGATCGGTGGGAATTCGCCACGCGCGCCACACGGTTCCCTGCGCGCTGCTCGCGGATCTCGCCGGACTTCTCGCGGCGATCGGCGTTTGCTACTGGTTTTTTGGTTAGAGTTTCGCGACGCCGAGCAGCCGCCCCGGCAACGAGCGGATGCGATTGAGCAGTACGGCCGGCAAACGTAGCGATGCCGGCAATCCGTTGTCATTTTGCGGCGCGGTTGTGTACCGACGTGCCGCCTGCGGATTCTGTTTCAGCTGCCAGTAACGGCCGATGGCGGAATCGACACTGAGCCGACACGTTCCCATCCGCACCGGTTTGAGCAGCATGCGGTAGACTTGGCCTTCGTTGATCAACTCGATGACCGTCTGTGCATTGGCGCGTTCGGTGAGCACCACCGTTGCGATGTGCGGATGATGCAGCTTGAGGGCCTTGAGCAATCCGGTGAGATCGCTGCGACCCGCGTTCGTTTCGGAAATGACGACGCCGGTTTCCTGCTGTTCCATGATTTGCAGCGCGCGCTCGGCGCTGTTGGCGAAATTGACTTTGTAATACGGCTGCAGGATTTCGCGTAGACGTTGTTGCACGGCTGAATCCGGTTCGATAACGAGCACGCCGACGTTTGCGCGGGCGCGATCGTGTTCGTTGGTGGGCAAGGCGTCACGCACGATGACGGGCGCTTCGCGCGCGATTGTCGCGGCTTCGCTGACCAGCGCTTTGAGTTCGGTGTTATCCCACGGCTTGTGCACGAAGCGAAATACTTCGCCTTCGTTCACCGATCCGATGACTGCTTTCAGATCGGAGTAGCCGGTAAGCAGAATACGCAACGCGCGTGGATGGGCCTCTTTGACGTCGCGCAATACTTCGACGCCCGTTTTTTCGGGCATGCGCTGATCGCAGATGACGGCATCGACGTCGTGTTGTTTTGCCAGCGACGCGGCTTCGAGAGGGTTGGTCGTCTCAAACGTTTCGTAGTCGCGAAACAATGCTTTCAGCGCGCGCAGAATGCGCGCTTCGTCGTCGACCAAGAGAATACGTAACCCACCAGCCACTTTCTTCCCCGGTTCCGGTTTAGGCCGCGTTGGCCGTCGCCGCGGCGGTGCCGACGGCAGGACCATCGATAGGCAGACTAATCGTGAACGTCGAGCCTTTCTTTGCCGTCGTTCTCACTTTCACCGAGCCGTTGTGGCCTTTTATGATCTTATGCACGATGGAAAGGCCGAGTCCGGTGCCTTCGCCGACTGGTTTGGTGGTGAAGAACGGATCGAAAATTTTCGGCAGCACGTCGTCGGTGATGCCGGAGCCGGTGTCGGTAAAACTCATTTCCACGGTCTGGCCGACCGGTTTGCTTTCGATGGTGAGCGTGCCGTCGCCGTCGATTGCTTGCGCTGCGTTCGTGATCAAGTTGAGAAACACCTGATTCATTTGCGATGCCATGCAGCGCACTTTCGGCAACGGTTCCAGATGTTTCACGACTTTCACGCGATCACGCAGTTGATGCTGCGCGATCATCAATGCGCTGTTGAGTCCTTCGTTGAGATCGACGGAATCCATGCCGTCACGATCGACGCGTGAGAATCCTTTTAGATTTTGCACGAGACTCGACAGTTGAGTGAGTCCTTCGCCGGCATCGCCCAATAGTTCCTTTGCGTCTTTGAGTAAGGAACTGGATTCGAGGTTCGCCCGCGCCTCGAACAGTTTGCGGCGCGCCTCTTCGACGTATTTCACGAGTTTGTCGAGCGCGGCTTTGTCCGCGCCGAAGATGAGATCGACGGGCTGCAGACACAATTGCACGGCCGCGTCGTAAAGTTTCACGAGTTTGCGATAGTCGTCGAGCAGGTCGCCGACGACTTCGACGTTGCTTTTGACGAAACCCAGCGGCGTATTGATCTCGTGCGCGACGCCGGCAACCATTTGGCCGAGCGAGGCGAGCTTCGTCGTATGGATTACCTGCGATTGCGTCGCTTGCAGGCGTTTGATTTCATCCTGCGTCTGCGCCTCGCGCGCGGTGAAGTCCGCGATCTTTTTGCGTTCCTGCTGCCACAGGAACCCCAGGGCTCCACAAGCCAGCAGCAGCAAAACGATGATACCGATCAACATGCGTCGAACTCCGTACGTGCGCGCAGTATAAACGCCAAAATGCGGCGCGGAGTCAATGTTTGCGCCATTTATCGGCGCGCCGACCGCATTGATGTGCCTGAGGTCGAAGAGGAAAACGTTTTCGCGGACGAGGGTCAGCGCGCGTTTATAAAACGCGTCAACGTGTGACTTGCCGAGCCGTTGTGTAAGTCATCGACCGACTATGGAGGAAAACGCATGAAACGCACGCTTATCGCAGCATCGCTGTTGTTGGCCGGGATGGGTATCGCACAGGCGCAGCAGGCCGGCGAGAACGCCCAACGCGACGCCGATCAACAAGAACGCGTCGAGCAGGGCCTTCAATCGGGCCAGCTCAACACGAAAGAGACGGGACAGTTGGAACGGCAAGAACAATCGATCGATCGCCAGGAATCCCGCGATCTGAAAAGCGGCGGAACGCTGACGCCGCAAGAACAGAGTCGCATCAACCGCGAACAGAACCGCGTCAGTAGCGACATTTATCGCGACAAGCACAACGGCGTGACGGGCAATCCGAATTCGGCATCGTCGCAGCGATTGCAGACCGATGTGCAACGTAACGCGAATCAACAGCAACGCATCGCCAACGGTCAGAATTCGGGTCAATTGACGAGTACGGAAGCCGGCCATCTGGAAGGCGGACAGAAACGCGTGAACCGCAACGAAGCCAATGCGGCGGCGAATGGTCACGTCGGCGCCGGCGAGCAAGGCCGAATTCAAGGTAGAGAAAATAATCAGAACCGTCGCGTCTACGACAAGAAGCACAACGGCAAGGTCGAATGACCTGTCCCAGCGAAATCGGGCGCCGCGTCGGCGCCCGATTTTTTTATTCCAATGTCACTCGCATCCGATTGTCGTCGGATACTCGATCGATCAGCTTGTTGTACGGATCGATGCCCGCTTCGTAGGGCTCTTCGTCGACCGTTAGCGTGATCGTGCTATCGCCATCCGCAACGGTCTGTTTCTGCAGATAGAGAACTTTCTGATTGCGCTCTTTGCCATCTGGAGCTTTGGCGAACACGCCGATATCGACCGGCAGATCCATTTTCGCGGGCGTCTCTTTGCCGACGCCGTCCGAATAAACCTTGGCAGCGTGCAGTTTGAGCGTGACATCCCATTTGCCATCGGCGCGCTTCTTCGCCGTCGCTTCCGTCACGCGGTTGTCGAACAACGTGATCTTGTCGAACAAATCTTCGATCAGCGATGCGTATTTAGGATCGGAATTTTGACGAAGCACATCGAGGAATTCGCGCGTCGTCGTGTACGGCGGTTGCTGGAACGCTTTCTCGTGATCATATTGGGACAGCGTTTTGTCGACGACATCTTCGCCGAGATAATCCTTCAGCGCATACATCACCACGGAACCTTTTCGGTAGTGGATGTAATCCTGATTCTCATTGAGCGCGAGCGGCAATTCTTCGACGACTTCGCCGCCGCGGCCCGACAAATAGCGATCCAATTCGTACTTCAAGAATTTATGCATTTGCGCCGGACCGTATTCTCTTTCCTGAACCATCAACGCGGAATATTGCGCGAATGTTTCATCGAGCATCGTCACGCCCTGCAAGAACGCGCCGATGACTTGATGCGCCCACCACTGATGTGCGAGTTCGTGCGCGGTGACGTAGAACACGTAATCGATATCGTCGGGATCGCGTAAATCGGCGACGAATCCGATCGACTCGGAAAACGGCACGGTGTTCGCGAAGCTTTGCGCGAATCGGTCGTAATTCGGAAATTCGAGAATCCGCATCTGATGAAACTGGAACGGCGAATACGCCGTGCTGAAATGTTCCAGCGATTTCTTCATCGCGTAAATCATGCGATCGGTGTTGTATTCGTGCTTGGAATCGTAATAGACCTCCAGCGCGACATCGTTCCATTTGTCGCGTTTCACCGCGTACTTTGCCGATTGAAACGAGAAGAAATCCAGAATCGGCTTGTCCATTTTGTAATGGAAATAATGCCGACCATTCTCCGTCCATTCGTGATCGAGATAGCCCGGCGCCAATGCGATCTGATCTTGAACCGTGGAAACTGTCGTCTCGAAATTCACCCAGTCGGCATCGCGGCCGAGCAGATTGAACTGGCGCGCCGCTTCGTCGTCGATCTTCGGCATGCGTGGCAATTGCGGCAGTCCGTATTTACGGCGGTCGTTGCGATCGGATAGTTGAGCGTTTCCGTCGTATCCGAAATGCGGCAGATTGAAGCTGTCGATGAATGTTCCATTGTCGACGACGCGGAAATCATCCGGATTATTGCGAAACCCTTTACTCCAATATTGCAATTTGAATTTGAAATCCATCGTCGCGCCAGGCGCGAGCGGTTGGCGCAATTTGAAGATCGTGTAGCCGCTTACGTCATCGGTGCTAACGACGTCGTGCGCCGCGAAATCCTCGGACAGCACTTTCACTTCTCGCGGTACGCGCACGTGCAGATTTTCAATCGGTTGATCGGTTTTGTTGACGAGTACATAGCTGCCATCGATGTCGACGCGCCGATCGTGCGGATAAATATCCACATTCACCTTCACGTCGGTGATTTTCGGTTGCGGCAGATCTTTGTACTGGCGATATTTCTTTTCGTAATCGGCGGAATTCTGTTTCGCGACATCGCGCGGGATGTAACGATTGATCACATTCGTGTTGTAGAAAATCCAGATACCGATCGCGACGAATGCGATCAGCGAAACCGCCAGCAGCGACCGCGCCGGCGCACGGAAACGCTGCCGCGCCGTGCGCGTACGTTCACGCCAGCCGAGCGATGTGCCGCGCGACCAAAACAACGTCGCGATCACCAGCAACGCGATCGCGCAACATGCCCAGTACGTGCGGAACCAGAGATGTCCGGCCAGGAAATGACCGTAGCCGTTCATGTCCGAATACAGCGCGGCAGGGGCCGAACCGTACAAATACAAGTGATGATCGAAATACAGCTGGCTGAGCGCGATGCGGGCAACGAAGAACAACACGATCAATAGATAGCCGAGGAATTTATTGTTCGCGATCACCTGAAAGAACAGCGCGAGCGCGGCGAGCAACACAAATGCGAGCGTGCTCAGCGCGATGTTCGACAGATAAAGTAAAGGTTCGAAGTCATGAAAGCCGCGGATCACCTGATAGCCGACACATTCCAACGCGCCCATGATCAAAAAAATCACGATGACCGCCGTCAACGCCACGAGCTTGGATAACAACGGAATCCAATCCGGCAGCGGAAAAGCATCCGTCACTTCGCTGATCTTCGCGCTACGCTCTCGCCACACCAATTCGCCGGCGTAAAAACCGATGACGATGAACAGAAGGAAATTGTAACTGCCGTCCATTTGCTCCGTCATCACGTGCGTGACGGGATAAATCTTCGTGCCGAAAATTTCATTGGTAAACGCGAGACTGCCGCCGAGATTCATCAACCCGAATACAAGCATCACGATCAGCGCGACGCCACGCAACACGCCACGTGTATCGAACCATGCGAGCTTCAGAAACTGCGTCCAGCGCGCGCTACCATCAGTCGACAGCGCGACCTGCGGCAGCGCAAATGTTTGCCGCGCTTCCACCGCTTCGGCCATTTTTACGGCTGATTTCTTGCGACGGCGCCAGCGCAAACCTTCGCGATCGGGACGGAACAGATTGAACGTCGCGGCGATCAGCGCGCACCCAACGGCAATCCAGATCGCCCGATTGATCAGCAAAATCCCAGTTATCTCCGGAACGCGCAGGTTGCGATCTTGCGCAGACCAATAACGCGTCGCCAGTTCAAAGGCGCCGAATCCGAACGGATCGATCAGTGCACCCAACGTGCGATGTTCGAGATTGCCCGTCGTGATAACGGCCACCTGCCACAGCACGAAGAACGCGATGATGCCGATGTATGTGCCGAGCATCGAACGCGTCAGCGTGGCGAGCAGAAACAGCAGCGACGACACGAAAAATAGACCGGGCAAAACGAAAAACACGAATGCATAGCCGTAGGCGATAAAGCTTGTCGGTCCCAGTCGTTCCGGATCGACCCACGGCATCAAAACGCCTGTCATCAAACCGATGGCGACAAAAATCAAGACCACTGCAGCCGCCAGGTAACCTGCCGCGAATCGTCCGCCAAGATAGGCGGTACGCGAGATAGGCGTCGCAAAAAACAATTCCGCAGTGCCGGCGTCGAAATCGCGCAACGCAGCGCCGGCAACGAACACGGTGATCAGAAACATGCCGATGAGCACGAACGAAATCAGCCATTCGACGATGACGTACGGCGCATTACGATGCACGTTGCCGATGCCGCCGCCGATCTGGACGGAATCGGAACCGGCGACAGCGAAGGCCATCCCGAAGAACGCCACCGCGATCATCCAGAACAACGGACTCCTGAGCTGTTGTTTCAACTCGAAACGGAAAATCTCACCAAACATGGAATTCTCCGTTTAGGCTGCTTTCGCGTTTTGTTGGCGCAACTGGCCGAAATAAACATCTTCCAGGTCCGGCGAAACGCTTTCGAAACCATCTTCCGGTTTCGCATCCGAAAGTACATGCACGATCGTCTTGCCGCCGGCCAAACGTGTCGACAGAACGGTAAATCGGTTTTTGTAATCGTCGATCGCCGAATTCGCGATCGTGCGCCGCCACACGCGTCCGTCCAGCGAGCGCATTGCCTCGCTGGGTTGTCCGCTAAGCAGCACTTGCCCTTGTGCGATGATCGCCATGCGCGGGCACAAATCGGTGACGTCTTCGACGATGTGCGTCGACAGAATTACGACCACGTTCTCGCCGATCTCCGCGAGAAGATTCAGGAAACGATTGCGCTCTTCCGGATCGAGCCCGGCCGTCGGCTCGTCGACGATGATCAATTTGGGATTGCCGATCAGCGCCTGCGCGATGCCGAAACGTTGGCGCATGCCGCCGGAATAGGTGCCGAGCTTGCGTTTGCGCACCTCCCACAAATTCGTCTGCCGCAATAGCGCTTCGACGACGGCTTTGCGATCGCTGCGCGACGTCACACCTTTGAGCACGGCGAAATGGTCGAGCATCGCTTCCGCCGTCACTTTCGGATAGACGCCGAATTCTTGCGGCAGATAGCCGAGCGTGCGCCGCGCAGCGGGTTTATCCGCCAGCACATCGAGCCCGTTGAGCACGATGGTGCCGGTGTCGGGGTCCTGCAACGTAGCAATCGTTCGCATCAACGTGGATTTGCCGGCTCCGTTCGGCCCCAGCAGACCGAACATGCCGTTCGGAATGTCGAGCGAAACGCCTTTAAGCGCTTCGACGCCGTTGCTGTAAGTCTTGGAAAGGTTGCGAATTTCGAGCATGGCGCGGGTTCCTGCGGGGACTGAAACGGAGGTGTACTATCTAGGTATAACACTATCCGGATAGCGATCAAAACAGGATAGGCAATAAGTCATGGCCGAGTCGCTGCAGCGCGGCGCAGCCGGAAACCATCTTGCGCTATCCTCGCGGTTCTCCCTGCGTTGGCATGGAAAAGCGAGTTTACGAGGACGACATGGGCCAACTTACCGAAGTCAAAGTGCCGGACATCGGCAACTATGAAAACATTCCCGTCATCGAGGTGTTGGTGAAGGCCGGCGACACCGTTGCCAAGGACCAGGGCCTGGTCACGCTGGAATCTGACAAGGCGACGATGGAAGTGCCGTCGAGCGCCGCGGGTGTCGTGAAAGAAGTGAAGGTGAAGGTCGGCGACGCGGTGTCGGAAGGAACCATCGTCGTCACTGTTGAAGCTGG
>OLMB01000151.1_pt1 | contig 26144 bp, 33 predicted proteins | sample 1604691 | NCBI WGS metagenome assembly OLMB01 (sample SAMEA104055722, study PRJEB20765) | soil metagenome | isolation source: soil
TGGCGGCAAGTTGTGGATCCGCGTGTTCCCCGACAAGCCGATCAGCAAGAAGCCCATCGAAGTCCGCATGGGTAACGGTAAGGGCAACGTGGAGTATTGGGTCGCCGTCGTGCAACCCGGTCGCATGTTGTATGAAATCGAAGGCGTGACCGAAGTCGAAGCGCGTGAAGCGTTCCGCCTCGCCGCGGCCAAGCTTTCGGTGCAGACCACGTTCGTGAACCGCACGGTGCTGTGATGGAACTCAAAGAACTCCGCAAACAATCCGCGTCCGAACTCAACGATCAGATCGTCGAGCTGCGTCGCGAACAATTCAACTTGCGCATGCAACGCGGCGCGGGCAATCAGACGCATACGCATCACTTCAAGCGCGTGCGTCGCGAGATCGCGCAGATCAAAACATTGATCACGCAGCAGGCATCGCCGACGGCGGCACCCGTGGCGGCGAAGAAAGCGCCGGCTAAGAAAACTGCCGCCAAGAAGAAGACAAGCAAAGCCAAATCAGGCGACGTGAAATGAGCGACGAAACCAACAAAAAACAACGCACGATCGAAGGTCGTGTCGTGAGCAACAAAATGCAGAAGACAGTCACCGTGCTGCTCGAGCGCCAGGTGCAGCATCCGCTGTACGGCAAGATCGTGCGCCGGTCGACGAAAGTCCATGCGCATGACGAGAAGGGCGAGTGCAAGGAAGGCGACATGGTTCGCATCGCCGAGTGCCGTCCGCTGTCGAAAACAAAAAACTGGCGTGTGGTCGAGATCGTCACGCGCAACGCGCAGTAACGTGGAAAGCTAAGGAGAACTTCACCATGATCCAAATGCAAACCACGTTGGCCGCGGCAGACAACAGCGGCGCGAAAGAACTGATGTGCATCAAGGTGCTCGGCGGTTCGAAGCGTCGCTACGCCGGTATCGGCGACGTGATCAAGGTTTCGATCCGCGAAGCGATTCCGCGCGGCAAGGTCAAGAAAGGCGAGGTGTATGACGCGGTTGTCGTCCGCACCAAGAAAGGCGTACGCCGCGCCGATGGTTCGCTGATCCGTTTCGACGGGAACGCGGCCGTGCTGTTGAACACCAAACTCGAGCCGATCGGCACGCGTATTTTCGGACCCGTCACGCGCGAACTGCGCAGCGAACGGTTCATGAAGATCGTGTCGCTCGCGCCCGAAGTACTTTAAGCAACATTTATACTTTTAGGATTACGCCATGAACCGCATTCGCAAAGGTGATCAAGTCATCGTGATCACCGGCAAATACAAGGGCCAGAAGGGCGAAGTGCTGCGCGTCGCGGAAGATCGCGTCGTCGTGCAGAACATCAACTTGATGAAGCGCCACACGAAACCGAATCCGCAGATCAATCAGCCGGGCGGCATCGTCGAGCGCGAGGCTTCCATCCACATTTCCAACGTGATGCTGTTCAACGTGAACAGCAACAAAGGTGAACGCGTTGGTTTCAAGTCACTCGACGACGGACGCAAGGTACGCACGTACCGCGCCGGCGGCGAAGTGGTCGACGCCTGAGGATCGATGCCATGGTTCGCCTAGAAAAATTCTACAAAGACGAAGTCGTTCCGAAGCTGATGGAAAAGTTCGGCTACAAGAACGTCATGCAGGTGCCGAAGATCACCAAAGTCACGCTCAATATGGGCGTCGGTGAAGCGGCCACCAACAAGAAAGTATTGGAAAACGCCAATGCCGACATGACCAAGATCGCCGGTCAGAAGTCGATCTCGACGTTGTCCAAGAAATCCATCGCCACGTTCAAGATTCGCGACAACTGGCCGATCGGCTGCAAAGTCACTTTGCGCCGCGCCAAGATGTACGAATTCATCGATCGCCTGGTCAACATCGCGCTGCCGCGCGTGCGTGACTTCCGTGGTATTCCCGGCCGTTCGTTCGACGGTCGCGGCAACTACAACATGGGCATCAAGGAACAGATCATTTTCCCCGAGATCGATTTCGATCAAGTGGACGCGATCCGCGGCATGGACATCGCCATCACGACGACGGCGCGTAACGATGAAGAAGCTAAAGCATTGCTCGAAGCTTTTAGCTTCCCCTTTCGTAATTAAATCAGCCGCAACTAATTTCTAGAGAGAAAACGGTATGGCAAAGACAAACATGATCATGCGCGAAAAGAAGCGCGCGAAAATCGTGAAGAAGTACGCGACCAAGCGTGCGGAACTCAAGGCGATCGTGCTCAGCCCGAAGTCTTCTTACGAAGACAAGATGGCCGCGCAGACGAAGCTGCAGAAGCTTCCGCGCGATGCGAGTCCGAGCCGTCAGCGCAATCGCTGCGCGCTGACCGGCCGTTCGCGCGGTGTGTACAGCAAGTTCGCGCTGGGCCGTCACAAACTTCGCGAAGCGACCATGCGCGGCGACGTGCCGGGTCTTCGCAAAGCGAGCTGGTAACAAAAATTGATTGAGGAAATCCAACTCGGATTTCTTCAAATTAGAAATGACGATAGCGATATCGATGCCGAATACAGGAATTGAATAATGAGCATGACTGATCCCATTGCCGACATGTTTACCCGCATTCGCAACGCCTCGGCGTCCGCGAAGCCGACGGTACGCATGCCGAACTCCAAACTGAAAGTCGCCATCGTCAAGTTGTTGAAAGACGAAGGCTACGTTCGCGATTACCAGATCAACAAGCTCGAGAACAACAAGTCCGAGCTCGAGATCGCATTGAAGTATTTCGAAGGCCGTCCGGCGATCGAAAAACTCGACCGCGTCAGCCGTTCGGGTTTGCGCGTTTATCGTAATAAGGACGAGCTGCCGAAAGTCATGTCCGGTCTGGGCGTCGCCATCATTTCGACGCCGTCCGGTTTGATGACCGACGTACAAGCACGCGCCAAAGGCGTGGGCGGCGAAGTGCTCGGCACGATCGCCTAAGAATTCGGAGAAAGATATGTCACGAGTTGCCAAAAAACCTATTGCGCTCCCCAAAGGGGTCGAGTGCAACGTCGCCAAAGACGCGATCACCGTCAAAGGCCCGAAAGGCACGCTGAAATTCATGCGTCCGGAAGGTGTTGAAGTGGACGTCAAAGGTTCCGAAGTGAATTTTGGATCCAGCACCGGCCAACTGAAGATGGCGGGCACCGCGCGCGCTCTCGTCGCCAACATGGTGACCGGTGTGAGCGAAGGTTATCAGCGCAAGCTCGAACTCGTCGGCGTCGGTTATCGCGCCGCGGTGCAGGGCAAAGACCTGAACCTCACGCTAGGCTTTTCGCATCCGGTCGTCTTCAAGACGCCCGAAGGCATCACGATCACCGTTCCGACGCAGACCGAAATCTTGATCGCCGGCGCCGACAAACAGCGCGTGGGTGAAACCGCTGCCAAGATTCGCGCGTTCCGTCCGCCCGAGCCGTACAAAGGCAAGGGCGTTCGTTACTCAGGTGAAAAAATCACCCTTAAAGAAGCTAAGAAGGCTTAAGTAGCCAATCCGCTTCCGGAGAAAAAACCATGCTCAAGAACATTGCCAGACTTCGCCGTGCCAAGACCACGCGCTCGCACATCCGCAAACTCGGCGTGCCGCGTTTGACCGTGCATCGCAGCGGACAGCACATTTACGCGCAAGTGATTTCCGCCGAGGGCGACAAGGTGCTCGCTTCCGCGTCGACCGTGCAGAAAGATGTGGCCAAAGATTTGAAAGGTACCAAGAACAAAGCGGCTGCCGCAGCCGTCGGTAAAACGATTGCCGAAAAAGCAAAAGCCGCCGGCGTGGAAGCGGTCGCGTTCGATCGCTCGGGTTTCCGCTATCACGGTCGTATCGCTGCGTTGGCCGATGCCGCGCGCGAAGCGGGTCTGAAGTTTTGATTTTGGATTTTTGTTTTGTTCCACCGAAGTACTCACAACTCTAAGCGGCTTTGGCCGTAAATACGTCCGTCTCCTCCGGAGCGGCAAATAGGAACGAAAAATGTCGACAAATGATCGTGAAAATAGCGATGGCATGCTGGAAAAGCTCATCGCGGTCAATCGCGTTGCGAAGACCGTGAAAGGCGGCCGTCAAATGAGTTTCACCGCGCTGACCGTCGTCGGCGACGGCGACGGAAAAGTCGGTTTCGGATACGGCAAGGCGCGTGAAGTGCCGGTCGCTATCTCGAAGGCGATGGAACGCGCGCGTCGCGGCATGGCCAGCATCAAGCTCAACAACGGAACGTTGTGGCACGCCGTCAAGGCCAACCACGGCGCTGCGAAGGTGTACATGCAGCCGGCCTCCGAAGGTACCGGCGTCATCGCGGGCGGCGCCATGCGTGCAGTGCTCGAAGTCGTTGGCGTCAAGAACGTACTGGCCAAGGCCGTCGGTTCGCGCAACCCGATCAATCTGGTGCGCGCCACGATCAAAGGTCTGCAAGCGATGGCGACCCCTGAGCGCATCGCCGCCAAGCGTGGCAAGAAAGTGAACGAGGTGGGCGGTTATGGCCAAGGCTAAGCAAACGAAGGACGCAGCGGGAACGATCCGTGTGCGTCTCTACAAAAGCATGAACAGCTGTCAGTGGAAGCATCGCCTGAGCGTGAAAGCGCTCGGCTTGAACAAGCTCAACGACGTGCGCGAGCTGAAAGACAGCCCGCAGGTTCGCGGCTTGATCAACAAGATCAACTATCTGGTTCGCGTCGAAGATTAATTCCGTAGCGCGACGCGCCACGGATACAACGGAGTTTTGATATGCGTCTCAACACACTGAAGCCAGCCAAAGGTTCGCGCAAAGTTCGCACGCGCGTAGGGCGCGGTATTGGTTCGGGCCTCGGCAAGACGGCCGGCCGCGGACACAAAGGTCAGTTCGCGCGCACGGGTAAGGGCAAGGTCAAGCCCGGATTCGAAGGCGGCCAGATGCCGATGCAGCGTCGTCTGCCGAAAGTCGGCTTCGCCTCGAAGATGAAGCGTGATATTTCCGAAGTGTTGCTCTATCAGCTTGATTCGCTGAAAGGCGACTCCATTGATTTCGACATGCTGAAGAAAGCCGGACTCGTCGCGACGCGTGCCAAACGCGTGAAAGTGGTGAAGAAAGGCGAGATCAAGCGTGCGATCAATTTGAAAGGTATCGCGGCCACGGCCGGCGCTCGCGCCGCGATCGAAGCGGCCGGCGGAAGCGTGGAGTAACCTGTGTCGGCATCGCAAGCCAGCATGCTCGGGAATCTCGGTAAGTTGACCGAGCTCAAGCAGCGCATTCTGTTCGTGATCGGCGCGTTGATCGTCTATCGCCTCGGTTCGTTCATTCCCGTGCCGGGCGTGAACTCGGACGCGATGAGCAAGCTCATCGAAGGTCAGGGCGGCATCGTCGACATGTTCAACATGTTTTCCGGCGGTGCGCTCAAGCGCTTCTCGCTGTTTGCCCTCGGCGTCGTTCCGTATATTTCCGCATCGATCATTGTGCAGATGTTCGCGTCGGTAATTCCTGCGTGGCAGCAGTTGCGCAAAGAAGGTGAATCGGGCCGACGCAAGTTGAGCCAGTGGACGCGCTTTGGAACGGTGGGTCTAGCGGCGTTCCAATCATTTGGCATCGCCACGATGCTTCAGCATCAGGCAGGCATCGTCAATGCGCCAGGGCCGGGTTTCGTCTTCACGGCGATGATTGGCCTCACGGCTGGCACCATGTTGCTGATGTGGATCGGCGAGCAGATCACCGAACGCGGTATCGGCAACGGTATTTCGCTGTTGATTTTCGCGGGCATCGTCGCGGGCTTGCCAAGCGCTATCGTGCGTACATTGCAGATGTCCCAGGAAGGCGAGCTCAGTCCGCTGCGTGTTTTGACCATTTTGCTGCTTGTGTTGGGCGTGACGGCGTTCGTCGTCTTCGTCGAACGTGGTCAGCGCCGCATTACCGTCAACTATGCGCGCCGCCAAGGCGGTTCGCGTGCCTACAACAATCAGACGTCGCATCTGCCGTTGAAACTCAACATGGCAGGCGTTATTCCGGCGATCTTCGCGTCTTCCTTGATTCTGTTCCCGGCGACGGCATCGTCATGGTTCTCGGCCGGAACGGACATTCGCTGGCTGCAGCAGGTCACGGCAGCGCTAAGTCCCGGCGAACCGCTTTATGAAATTCTGTATGCGGTTCTGATCATCGTATTCGCGTTTTTCTACACCGCGCTCGTATTCAATTCGGGCGAGACTGCGGAGAACCTTAAGAAGTCGGGCGCACTGATTCCAGGTATTCGACCGGGCCGCGCGACGGCGGACTACATCGATGCGGTGTTGACGCGATTGACCGGTGCCGGCGCTTTGTACTTGGTCGCAGTGTGTCTTATTCCAACGTTGCTTCAGCAAAGCTGGCATGTGCCGTTCTATTTTGGTGGCACCTCTCTGTTGATCGTTGTCGTTGTGGTGATGGACTTCACCGCCCAGGTTCAGGCCCATCTGGTGTCGCATCAGTACGAAAGCTTGCTCAAGAAGGCGAATTTAAAGGGTTACGGCCGCACGGGCGGCCAACGCTAAGCCGAGTTCTGGATTAGTTTTAAGGTTTGGACTTGGAGCCCAGGGGCTTCAAGTATTGGATAAATAGAGCTATAATTCGCAGTTCCCTGCGCAACAGCTTGTTTTAAGCTTGATTTTTGGAGACGATTTACATGGCGCGCATTGCGGGCGTTAACTTGCCGGTTCAAAAGCACGTGGTCATCGGACTGCAGAGCATCTTCGGTATTGGGCGTGCGCGCTCGAAGAAGGTGTGCGAAGCGGCCGGCGTGGACCCGAGCACGCAGATCAAAAGCCTGAGCGAAGGCGAAGTCGAAAAGCTGCGTACGGAAGTGGCGAAGTACATCGTCGAAGGCGATCTGCGTCGCGAAGTCGGCATCAGCATCAAGCGCTTGATCGACCTCGGGACCTATCGCGGTATGCGTCATCGCCGAGGCTTGCCGCTGCGTGGACAGCGCACGCGCACCAACGCACGCACCCGCAAGGGCCCGCGTCGCGCCATCAAGAAAAATTGATCCAAGAAAAATCAATCTCGATAAAGAATTTTTTCGAATACTGCCCGGAACCCTTGACTCATGAATAAACCGGTCGCCGTCAAGACCAAGAAGAAAACGAAGCGCATCGTCACGGACGGTATCGTGCACGTGCAAGCTTCGTTCAATAACACCGTGGTGACGATCACCGATCGCCAGGGCAATGCGTTGTCGTGGGCCACGTCCGGTGGCGCGGGTTTCCGCGGTTCGCGTAAATCGACGCCGTTCGCGGCGCAGGTCGCTGCCGAACAGGCCGGTCGTGTTGCGCAAGAGAACGGAGTGAAAACCGTCGAAGTGCGCATTAAAGGTCCTGGTCCGGGTCGCGAGTCCGCCGTGCGTTCGCTGAACGCGCTCGGCATCAAAGTCACCAATATCGTTGACGTCACGCCGATTCCGCACAACGGCTGCCGTCCGCCGAAACGCCGTCGAGTATGATGTTTTTGCGATCATCCTTGATCGCGAGAATCAAAAACCGGCCATCCATGGCCGGACTTTAGATAAAAGAGAAATTTCAATATGGCACGTTATCGCGGTCCCTCATGCAAACTCGCTCGTCGTGAAGGCGCGGACTTGAGTCTGAAAAGTCCGGCGCGCGCGATCGATTCGAAGTGCAAGCTCGAACAAAAACCAGGTCAACACGGCGCTGGCGGCAAGAAAGCGCGGTTGTCCGATTACGCTGTTCAGTTGCGTGAAAAACAAAAGGTCAAGCGTATTTACGGCTTGCTGGAACGTCAATTCAGCAACTACTACGTCAAAGCGTCGAAGATCAAAGGCAACACCGGTGAAAACCTGTTGCGTATGCTCGAAGGGCGCCTGGACAACATCGTTTATCGCATGGGCTTTGCTGTCACGCGCGCACAAGCGCGCCAGCTTGTCGCGCACAAGACGATCGAGGTCAACGGCAAGAAAGTGAATTTGCCCTCATATCAGGTCAAGCCGGGCGATCAGATTTCGGTGGTCGAGAAATCACGCAACCAGCTGCGCATTCAGGAAGCGCTGACGTTGTCGCAGGAAATGGATCTGGCGCCTTCATGGACGGAAGTGGACGCCAAGCAGTTCGTCGGCACGCTGAAAGCGTTGCCGGAGCGTTCCGATCTGCCGAGCGACATCAACGAAAGCCTGATCGTCGAGTTGTACAGCAAGTAATAGTGGTACCGACTTATCGGATGCAACGCAGCTACGGAGCGCGTTGTAACCGGCCGATTGACCCCCATATCTATCGGCCTCACCGCCCCGGCAATCGCCGCGGCATTGTTAAGTTCGGAATTTGTCTAAATTTATACTATCGGGAGTGTCATAGATGGCACAGTCGCCTACTACCATCCTGCGCCCGCGCGGTCTGCACGTCGAACGCATCGGTGCCAATCGTGCCAAGGTCGTTGTTGAGCCGCTGGAACGCGGTTTCGGCCACACCTTGGGCAATGCATTGCGCCGCGTTCTGCTGTCGTCGATTCCGGGCGCGGCCGTCGTCGAAGTCGAAATCGACGGAGTGTTGCACGAATACACCACGCTTGAAGGTCTGCAAGAAGATGTCATCGAAGTTCTGTTGAACTTCAAAGATGTCGCGATACGCATGCACAACCTCGACGAAACCACGCTCACCCTTTCCAAGAAAGGCAAAGGCGTCGTGACGGCTGGCGATATCAAGGTCGACCACAACGTCGAGATCATCAATCCCGAGCACGTGATCTGCCATCTTACGAAGGACATCGCGCTCAACATGCGCATCAAGATTGCGCGTGGCGTCGGCTATCAGCCGGCAACGTCGCGTCGCCGTCCGGATGAAGAATCGCGTCCGATCGGTCGTCTGCAACTCGATGCATCGTTTTGTCCCGTGCGCCGCGTGGCCTATGAAGTCGACAACGCGCGCGTCGAACAGCGCACCGACTTGGACAAGCTCGTTCTCGACATCGAGACGAACGGCGCCATCGATGCGGAAGAAGCGGTGCGCAAGTCCGCTGAAATTCTGCAGGATCAGCTCACCGTTTTCGGCGACTTCACCCGCCGCGAGAGCTCCGATGCGAAGACGGAAAAGAGCAGCGTGGATCCGGTGTTGTTGCGCCCGATCGACGATCTAGAGCTCACCGTCCGTTCCGCGAACTGCCTGAAAGCCGAAAGCATTTATTACATCGGCGATCTCGTGCAGCGCACGGAAGTCGAACTGTTGAAGACGCCGAATCTCGGCAAGAAGTCGCTCACCGAAATCAAAGACGTTCTCGGTGCACGCGGTTTGTCGTTGGGCATGAAGCTGGAAAACTGGCCACCGCCGGGTCTCCAGCATGGTATGCAAATGCACTGAAATACATGGGACTCGAGTTTCGAGTCCCATCGAACTAAGAGTTCACTCCGCACGGAATAGTCCGAACGGGGCTACAATTATAAAGTTATACGAAGGAATTACTTATGCGTCATCAAAAGACCGGTCGCGCTCTAAGCCGCACCAGCAGCCATCGTACCGCGATGTTTCGCAACATGGCTTCGTCGCTGTTTAAAAGCGAACTGATCCGTACGACGTTGCCGAAGGCGAAAGAACTTCGTCGCGTCGCCGAGCCGCTGATCACGCTTGCCAAAACCGATGGCGTCGCCAATCGTCGCCTCGCGTTTGCGCGCCTGCGCGACAAGGTTGCGGTCGGCAAGCTTTTTATCGAGCTTGGTCCGCGTTACCGCGAACGCAAGGGCGGCTATCTGCGCATCCTGAAATGCGGATCGCGCGATGGCGATTCGGCTCCGATGGCTTACGTGGAATTGGTCGATCGTCCGCGCACCGATACCGAAGCGACTGCGGACTAAGCATCGTTTCCCAGATCGAATCGACGGCTCCGGCGGGAAACCACCGGAGCCGTTTTGCTTCCGGTGTGCCGGCATTGAACGTCACACGCAATTCGCTGTCTCTACAGTTCGACAGTTCCGATTGCAACGTCTGAGGGGCGCATGTTGAATCCGTTTCGATGGTCGTTCCGAGCGCAGTGCCTTGCGGGCCTAATCGTGTGCGCCGCGCTGGAATCATATGCTCTGTATGTGCAGTTCGATCTTGGCATCGAGCCTTGTCCGCTGTGCATCTTTCAGCGCATCGTCTTCATCGCGATGGGCATCGTGTTTTTAATCGGCGCAATTCAAAGTCCCCGTGAAACGGGTCGACGCGTGTATGGACTCATACTTTTGCTTTCTGCCTTCATCGGCATCGGTATCGCCTCGCGGCATATTTGGGTCCAGCACCAGCCACCCGATCCGTTCGCCGGTTGTGCACCCGGCTGGAATTACATGATCAGCAATTTCCCGATCAGCAAAGCGCTGAAGATGGCTTTTACCGGTTCGGCAGACTGCGCGCAGGTCACGTGGACATTATTCGGACTTTCGATGCCCGTTTGGACGCTCATCTGCTACGCATTGCTCGGCGCCGGCGCCGTTTGGGCGGGATTTCGCCGTCGCGCCTAGTCGACACTTGCTCACGAACCCTGCTGTGGCATGATGTGTTTCCGCACTGCAATAAAAATGCGTCATGGTCGAAAAACCTACATTAGCCGCCGTTCGCAGCCGTCCGGATTGGGCGCCGACGTCGTGGCTAGCTAAACCGGCGACCCAGCAACCGACCTATGCGGACGCGACCTTGCTCGAACGCACGCTCGTCGAGCTGCGCGAGCTGCCGCCGTTGGTGACGTCATGGGAAGTGCTCGCACTCAAACGCAAGCTTGCCGATGCCGCCGAAGGGCGTGGTTTCATGCTTCAAGGTGGCGATTGCGCTGAAAGTTTCAGCGATTGCAACGGCGGATTGATCGCGAACCGTCTGAAAGTTCTCCTGCAGATGAGCCTCGTGCTCGTGCATGGACTGAAACTGCCGGTCGTGCGCGTCGGTCGTTTTGCCGGTCAGTATGCGAAGCCACGTTCCGCAGATACTGAAACGCGCGACGGCCAGATACTGCCTAGTTATCGCGGCGACATCATCAACGCGCCCGAATTCACGGCGGAAGCGCGTCGTCCCGATCCTCAACGTTTGATCGAAGCCCATTCTCGTTCGGCGCTGACGATGAACTTCGTGCGCTCGCTGATCGATGGCGGTTTCGCCGATTTGCATCATCCGGAATATTGGGATCTGGCGTGGGTCGAGCATTCGCCGCTGCAGTCCGAATACAAAAAGATGGTCGAATCGATCGGCGATTCCGTGCGATTCATGGAAACGCTGGTCGGCGATCAGATCGGCAGCTATCAACGCGTGGATTTTTATACTTCGCACGAAGCGTTGTTGTTGCATTACGAACAATCGCTGACGCGGCAGGTTCCGCGGCAGTGGGGCTGGTTCAATCTGTCGACACATTTTCCCTGGATCGGCATGCGCACGGCTGCACTCGATGGCGCGCACGTGGAATATTGTCGCGGTATCCGCAATCCGATCGGTATCAAAGTGAGCCCGAGCGCCACAACGTCGCAAATCCTCAAGTTGCTCGATGTACTAAATCCGGAAAATGAAGCGGGACGTATTACGCTCATCCATCGCATGGGTGCGGATAAGATCGAAGCGTCACTGCCTTCCATTTTGAATGCCGTGAAAGCCGAAGGCCGTCGAGTACTGTGGTGCAGCGATCCAATGCATGGCAACGGAGAAACGTTGTCCAATGGAGTGAAAACGCGCCGCTTCGCCAACATCCGCAGCGAGCTGGATCAGGCGTTCGACATTCACGCCGCCTGCGGCACGCGACTCGGCGGTGTGCATTTGGAACTCACAGGTGAAAACGTCACCGAATGCCTCGGCGGCGCCCGTGATTTGCTCGAAGCCGATCTGACACGTGCGTACAAATCGACCGTCGATCCTCGGTTGAATTACGAGCAATCGCTGGAACTCGCGATGCTTATCGTGCGCAAGCGAGGGCATATCGCGTCGAGTATTTAGCGTTACGCGCGTTCGTCTAGCTCCTTGAGCGTGACTCCCTCTTGAGTTTTCCACTCAGTAAAACCGTTCGAGTTTCCGCCGCGAACGATAGCAGCTGCTGACGATGGGCTCGAAAACTCTGCATCTCGCGCGAAAAGGAAACAGTCTTTATCTTGAACGAGCACTTTTTCGGCGATCAACTGTTCTCTGAGCGCTCTAACCCAATCTTGTGCAGATGGACGCAGCGGCAAGACTGCCATCGAGTCTTTTAGTACAACAAAACCGTTGGCACTTCGTCTGCCTTTGGCGAGCACATTCTTGATCCGACAAATCAGTACATTTTGCCGTTGCTCAAAGCCCTGCGCCTGTAATACTGGCGTGAGGAGGTCGGAGCCGAGCACCGGTAATAGTTGGCGAATTCTCTCAAGAAAAACCTCCATATCTTCTCGGTCGGACTCTGGAAGTTTCGAGCCGGTGGCCTGGTTTTGTTCTAACGCAAAGCGACCAATTGAAGTAGCTTCTGCCAAAATTCTGTTTTCCAGATATCGCACGTGAGCCTTCGTAAGATTTTCGTCCTTGCTAACGAATGCAATTATGTTTACCCAAAACTCCTTGGACCTCTGTTGTTTGAGTCGGTCCCGTAAGATTTCTGCCTCACCAATATAAGCGCGAGGCGCATTTGTTTGCGGATCGCTGCCGACAAGGATGTACACGCCAGGCTTTTCGCATTCTTCTCGAGACACAAGTTCGTCGAGCTCAGTTCGCGGACAAGCGAGAGCTTTGCCGCTCCAATTAGAAATTTCGGCCGTCCGTAAGCTTTTAGCATTACCTTGCGGCAGGAAGAGCTTGATTGTTGCGGATGTCATTGACGTCTCGCGTGGTCGATGCCAGATTGAGGGCGACGTTAGTTTACGCGATTCAATTTCTCACATCTCCAGATGCAACCGCGCGCCGAGAAAACGCGCGGGCCCGCGATCTTTGTTGTATCCCGGCGCGTGGATGAATTCGAAATCCGGCGTGATCTCGACGTGGTCGATGACATGAGCGCGATATTGCAATTCCAACGCGCGTTCCTGCGCGTAGTTTAGACGTCCGTCGCCGAGCAAAAACCCTTGTCCGCCGAGCGCGAGATAATCGCGATGATCGGACGACAAGGCATTCGACGTCGCGCCGATGGCAATGTGATCGTCCTTGCGTCCCCAATGCGTGCCGGAGAGTTGGGCGCTGGCGATCATCGTGCGATCGACTTCTGTGAATGCAAACGATTCGGTGCGTCCGTCGTTCCATCCGGCGCGCGCGAATAATCCTGTCTCGCCATCATCGGCGATCGGATATTCCGCGTTGGCGCCGAATCCGTATTTGTGTCGTCCGTCGCGATCGTCGGCGCGTATGTCCGGAGTTGTTGCGGTTGCTTCGGCAATTTCGATGGCGTCGCGATAGATTCCCATGCGCGCGATATTTCGGAATGCGAGCAATCGCAGCGCCCATGCATCGGTGCCGCCCGGTTGCCAAGTCAGTTCGACCTGTTCGCCGCGCGCGCGGCCGATGGGCCATTCCAGCGTTTGTCCATTGGCGTACGCCGGCATCAAGTAGACGCCATAGCGCAACGCCCATGTGGGAGAAATGTACGCGGCGAGAAATCCGTTGGTGTAGCCGCGCGTATCGGCAGCAAAATCCCACGCGACATTATTAGCCAGCGCGACGTTGAGGAATTGCGTGCGTGCGGAGTCGGCGTAGCGGTTTTTGTCGAAGTCGTCGCTGACGGCCGTTTTGCCGAGTTTGAATTCCAGGTGACGCGTCGCTTCTTTTCCCGCCAGCTGATCCTGTGCGCGCTCGACATCGTGCGTGTCGTTGTCCAACGGAATGAGATAACGTAAGTATCGACGTGCGACGTAGGCGCGCTTTCCGAGATTCGCCGTGCCCGCATGTACCACGTCGCCGTTCGCGCCGCCGCCAAGACCGGTGCCGCCGCTGACCGCCTCGCCCTTGAACATCTCGACGTCGAAATAAAATTGCAGCGTGTTCGTCAACGGCAGGCCGAAATAGGCGCCGAACGTGTGCGATCGTTCTTCGTCGCCTTGTCCTCGCAAACTCAGTGCCGATTCGTACGGCGATGTGATCGGCGATTGATATTGCGAGATGAGCGTGTATTGCGCATCAAGCAACTGCGGGATGAAGTAGCGCGGCTCTTCATCGTCAGCGCGAGCGATTTGCGAGATCACCGCGGCGAAAATCGTCAATGCGTACCACGCCAGTCGCATGAGTCACTCCCGTTCGCGACGAATTCCAGAGCCTGCGGTGCATCGATGACAGCGATGTTTCACGCCGTTGCATCGATCACTTCTTCTCTTTTGCGTTCCCTTTCTTTTTCTTCTTGGGCAACCAAACGAACGCGCCACCCGATACGCCGGCTTCATTGGATACGACGGAAACGTTTTTCGGCAGGTCGATGTCCACGCAACGCGAGTTTCCGCCGCCCAGAAACAGATGATCGTAGAAGAACACATTGTCGAGCATCGCGATCAGTTTTTTCAGGCGTTTGTTCCATTCTTTTTTGCCGATGTGCTTGAGCGTCTTGTCGCCGATGTAGTGATCGAAATCGTTCTTCGCATGGATGGCCATGTGCGACAAATCCATGTGCGGCATGAGTTCGCCATCGCGAAACCAAGCGGTTCCCAAACCGGTGCCGAGCGTGCAGACCAACTCGAGGCCGTTGCCATCGATTGCGGCGAGCCCTTGGACGTCGGCGTCGTTGTGTAGTCGCGTCGGACGGCCCAGTTTCTTTTCCATCGTCGGTCCCAACGCGAAACCATGCCATTGCTCGGTGCCGAGATTCGGGGCGGTGATGACAACGCCGTCGCGCACTATGCCGGGAAATCCAATCGACACGCGATCGTAGTTTTTCAACGGACGCAGCAACTGACCAAGCATCTGCACGAGCATTTTCGGCGGACATTTGTCTGGCGTTTTTGCGCGATATCGATCGCTGAGAAATTCGCCGGTGCGGCCGATAATCGCGGCTTTCAATCCGGTTGCGCCGATATCGATCGAAAGAATTCGCTTGATCGCGGATGCGTCGGAGCGTCGCTTCGTTTTTGTCGCCATCGTTGGAAACGAACGTGCGGGAATGAAGCCGTTATTCTACATGCGCGACGGATGTCGGCAGTTCGCGCGTCACCCGCGACGATACGTTTTGAGAAACACCGGCAGATCGGTCGTGGGCGCCATCACTCCATGTTTGTGCATCATGCCGGCGATGTGTCCGCGATGATAGGTTCCGTGATTGACGACATGCAGCAGGATGTCGCCGCGCGACATCGACGCCGGCTCGTTGCCGCCGATGAATGTGAACCTGATTGTTTCGTCGAGCGTAGCCGGCGCGAGTTGGTCGGCATAGTCGATATACCACTGATCCATCGCACGTTGTGCGTTGTGCACTTCGTCGAACGTCCCGCAGTAATCGGGATTGCGCGACGTCAATCCATGCGCTGATCCTTGCAGATGCGACTGCCAAACGTAGTCCATCGCATGAACATGATTTAGCGTGCGCAGCAGGTTGCCGAAGATGATCGGCTGTGGTTCGACTAGTGCGAGCTCGGGCAACTTCGCCACGTCGGCGAAGATCAACTCGTTCGCCCAGGCTTTGTAGCGGAGCAGGGTGCGGATGTCGCTCATCCGCGCAATGTCGGAGATTCGCGAGGCGCTGTCAACGCGCCTCGTCGTGCTATGCCGCGTGGCGCGAAGCCTTTTTGCGATCGGCTTCGGTAAGATTTTTCTTGCGCAAACGGATGGCTTTCGGCGTCACTTCGACAAGCTCATCGTCTTCGATGAATTCGAGCGCCTGTTCCAGCGACATCTTGATCGGCGGCGTGAGCTGCACATTCTCATCTTTGCCGGCGGCGCGGATGTTGGTGAGCTGTTTGGCGCGCAGTGCGTTGACGGTGAGATCGTTGTCTTTCGCGTGGATGCCGACGAGCTGGCCTTCGTAAATCTCGGCGCCTTCGTCGATGAGCAAACGTCCGCGTTCCTGCAGGCTGACCAGCGAATACGCTGGCGCCATACCGGTTCCGTTCGAGATCATCACACCGTTCTGGCGCTTCGCGATAGCGCCTTCCGAGCGCGGGCCGTAATGATCGAACACGTGGAACAATAAACCCGTGCCGGCGGTGACGGTGCGGAATTCGGTCTGGAATCCAATCAGTCCGCGTGCGGGAATCATGTATTCCAGGCGTGCGCGACCGCGTCCGTCCGGTTCCATGTTTTTTAGCTGTCCGCGACGCTGGCCGAGACGCTCCATCACGCCGCCCTGGAATTGTTCTTCCATGTCGACGACGAGTTGTTCGTACGGTTCCTGCGTCACGCCGTCCACTTCTTTGAGGATAACCTCGGGACGCGACACGGCGAGTTCGTAACCTTCGCGACGCATCGTTTCGATCAACACCGACAGATGCAATTCGCCGCGGCCGGAGACTTTGAATTTATCCGGATCTTCCGTTTCTTCGACTTTCAACGCGACGTTGTGCAGCACTTCGCGCATCAAGCGTTCCCGAATCTGGCGGCTGGTCAGGAATTTTCCTTCGCGTCCGCAGAACGGAGAATTGTTGACTTGGAATGTCATGCTGATCGTTGGTTCGTCAACGGTCATCACGGGCAGACCTTCCGGTTTGTCGACGGCGCAAACCGTGTCGGAAATGCTCAGCGATTCGATTCCGGAAATCGCGATGATGTCGCCAGCTTCCGCTTCTGGAACTTCGCGACGCTCGAGGCCCATGAAGCCGAGCACCTGCAGCACGCGACCGTTACGTTTCTTTCCGTCACGATCGACGATGGCGACGGGCATGTTCGTGCGCACTTTGCCGCGCTCGATTCGGCCGATACCGATCAGTCCGACGTACGAGCTGTAATCGAGCTGACTCAAGCGCATCTGGAACGGACCATCCGGATCCACTTTCGGCGCCGGCACGTGCTGCATGATCGCCTCGTACAGCGGCGTCATGTCGCCGCTGCGTGTTTCCGAATCGAGGTTCGCGTAGCCGTGCAACGCGGATGCGTAAACGACAGGGAAATCCAATTGCTCGTTCGTCGCGCCGAGGCGATCGAACAGATCGAACGTCTGATCGAGAACCCAGCCCGGACGCGCGCCGGGGCGATCGACTTTATTGATCACGACGATCGGACGAAAACCCATCTGAAATGCTTTCTGCGTCACGAAGCGCGTTTGCGGCATCGGGCCGTCCATCGCGTCGACGAGCAACAACACCGAGTCGACCATCGACAACACGCGTTCGACTTCACCGCCGAAATCCGCATGGCCTGGCGTATCGACGATGTTGATGCGGTTATCGCGCCACGTGATCGCCGTGTTCTTGGCGAGAATCGTGATACCGCGCTCTTTTTCCTGATCGTTCGAATCCATCACGCGTTCGGCGAGCACGGTGCGCTCGCTGAAGGTGCCGGATTGTTTGAGCAGGCAGTCGACCAGCGTTGTTTTGCCGTGATCGACGTGCGCGACGATGGCGATGTTGCGGAGTTTTTCGATGGACATAGCAATAAACCCACCGAGTGGCGGGTGATCGGCAAAAGGAATGTCCATATTATAGCTGAAAATCGCCCAAGGTGCCGCATTGCAGCATCTTCGCAGTCGGCGGCTTCGGCTATCATTCCGACCTTCGCCAACCATGGAAGAAAAAATGAGCTCGAACGACTTGCAGGCCCACATCGTCACCGGCCGCGGCACCATTCATTTGCGCCTGTTCGCGGACCAGACGCCGATTACCGTTGCCAACTTCGTGAATCTCGCCGTTCGCAAGTATTACGACGGATTGAGCTTCCATCGCGTCATCCCGGATTTCATGATTCAGGGCGGTTGTCCGGAAGGAAGCGGGCGCGGCGGACCGGGCTACAAGTTCGAGGACGAAATCGTGCCGGCGCTGAAGCATGATTCCGCCGGCGTGCTGTCGATGGCGAATGCCGGCCCCGGAACGAATGGCAGCCAGTTCTTCATCACGCATGTCGCGACACCGTGGCTCGACGGCAAGCACACAGTGTTCGGACGTATTCTCGGTAGCGAAGATCGCGAGATCGTCGACCAGATCCGCACCGGTGAGAAAATCGGATCGATCACGATCAAAGGCGATTACGCGCCGTTGTTCGAGAAAGAGAAAAATCGTCTCGCGCAGTGGAACAAGATTCTCGACGCTCGGTGAGCGTTGATTCTTGACGAGGCACGACGATTTCGGTCAGCGACCCGTCGTGCTCTTGTCTCCATTCGATAATCTCAACATGCTCGTCGCGGCGAAGTGGCCCGAGTGCCACGCGCGCGAATCGTATTTCTTGCATCCCAATTGACCGCCCTTAAAAGGCAGCAAGGCTAGCGCGCTCCTCGTCGACGAAAGCGACATGAAGCGGACGATCTCAGGATATGTTCGTTAGTCCGTCGAAGGACTAATTGCGCATCGGCGCAATCATTCGGTGCAGGATCAACAAAATCAACGCGCCGACCACCGAAGCGATAAATCCAGCCGGCTGACCCTGTGCATACCAGCCCATCGCCTGGCCGGCGTAGGTGGCGAGGAACGATCCGGCGATGCCGATGATCGCGGTGATTATGAAGCCACCGGGATCCTTGCCAGGATGGAAAAACTTCGCGACGATGCCGACGATCAACCCGATCACGAACGTCATGATGATGCCGTGGCCATCCATACAATGCTCCCGCGCGATGAGTCAGCTCGCAGCGTAACAAATTCAATGTCACGAATGATTGGTGCGTTGCGGTACTGTGATAAAATGGCGCGCTGTCTTCGCCGTTAATGAGGATGATCGATGCTTGAGCTAGCCAAACGCATGGGCCGCGCAAAACCCAGCGCGATCATGGTGGTGGCCGACAAGGCCAAGAAGCTCAAGGCATCGGGCCGCGACATCATCAGTTTTTCCATCGGCGTCCCGAATTTTCTGCCAGGCGAACATGTGTACGCCGCCGCGCACGAAGCGCTGAAACACGATACCGGACAATACGGATCGAATCGCGGTCCCGATGCGTTGCTCGACGCATTTCTCAAACATCTGAAAGAGGGTGGCTTCGAGGGCTTCGAGCGCAAACATCTCGCCGTCGGCATCGGCGCGAAAGAAGTGCTGTTCAACCTGCTTTATGCGCTATTGAATGAAGGCGACGAGATTCTGATTCCTGCCCCGTATTGGACGAGTTACGTCGACATTGCAGAAATCCTCGGCGCGAAAGTCACGATCCTGAAATGCCCGGCCGAACAAAACTACAAACTTCTGCCCGCGCAACTCGAAGCGGCGATCAAACCGACGTCGAAAGTGTTGCTGTTCAACAATCCGTCGAATCCCACCGGGATGGTGTACACGCCCGATGAAGTGAAGGCGATTGCCGACGTCCTCGTCAAACATCCGATGTGGGTGATTTCCGACGACATCTACAACCGCATGATCTTCGATGGATTGCCGTACGCACATCTGATCAAGGCGCGTCCTGAATTGCGCGATCGCGTGATCATCGTCGATTCGATTTCGAAAACGTACGGCATGCCGGGCTGGCGCGTCGGATTAGTGGCAGGACCGGAATCCGTCGCGCAATCGCAGGTGACGTTGAATTCGAATCACATCACGAGTTTGCCGGAAGTCGTCACCGCCGCGGCGACGGCTGCGTTCGACGGTCCGCAAGATATTCCTGTTGCTAAATGTGCCGACTTCGCAAAACGTCGCGACGAAGTAATGGCCGCGCTGAAGAAGATTCCCGGCGTGAATTGCCCGACGCCGCAAGGCGCGTTCTACGCATTCCCGGATATTTCCATCGCGTTCGGCAAAAAGCACGGCGACAATGCGATCAATAACGACGTCGATTTCTGCAATGCGCTACTCGATGCGAAAGGCGTCGCCTGCGTGCCGGGTTCGGCATTCGGTGAACCGAAGGCGATCCGTATTTCGTACACATGCAAACCATCGGAACTCACCGATGGACTGAATCGTTTGCAAGATTTCTTTTCTGAGTTGAAGTAACCGAGTTCATCCCTTCCTCGTCGCGAATGACGAGAGAACATCAAGGAGCTGCTCAATGAAATCACCCGTCCGCGTTCTTGTCACCGGTGCCGCTGGCCAAATCGGCTACGCACTGCTGTTCCGCATCGCCGCCGGCGACATGCTCGGTAAAGATCAGCCTGTGATTTTGCATTTGCTCGAAATCACGCCCGCGCTGCAGGCGCTGAATGGTGTGGTGATGGAACTGACCGATTGCGCGTTCCCGCTGCTGCAAGGGATCGTCGCGACGGATGACGTGAACGTCGCCTCGAAAGATCTCGATTATGCATTGCTCGTCGGCGCGCGCCCGCGCGGCCCGGGCATGGAGCGCAAGGATTTGCTCGAAGCCAACGGCGCCATCTTCGCGCCACAGGGCAAGGCGCTCAACGCGCACGCCAAGCGCAGCCTGAAAGTGCTCGTCGTCGGTAACCCGGCCAACACGAACTCGCTCATCGCACAGCAGAATGCGCCCGATCTCGATCCGAACTGTTTTACGGCGATGGTTCGCCTCGATCACAACCGCGCGCTCGGTCAGCTCGCCGAAAAGACGAATTCGCACACGACGGACATCAAGAAAGTCACGATCTGGGGCAATCACAGCTCCACGCAATATCCCGACATTCATCACACAACGGTGAACGGCAAGCCGGCGCTCAGCCTCGTCGACGAAAAATGGTACAAAGATACGTTTATACCAACCGTCCAGCAGCGCGGCGCGGCGATCATCAAGGCGCGCGGTGCGTCGAGCGCGGCGTCGGCGGCATCGGCAGCTGTCGACCACATGCGGACGTGGGCGCTCGGTACGAGCGAGGGCGACTGGATTTCCATGGCCGTTCCATCCGACGGAAGCTACGGCATCAAACCGGGTGTGATTTACGGTTATCCGGTCACGTGCAAAGACGGTAAGTTCACGATCGTGAAAGATCTCGAGATCAACGCATTCTCGCGCGGACGCATGGATGCGACCGAAAAAGAACTGCGCGAAGAACGCGCCGGCGTCGAGCATCTGTTCACCAAGCCGTAACGCGCTAAACCAATATCTGAAAAAAAGCGCTACCGGATCAGATCGCGGAAATGAAGACCGTGCACTAGATATGGCCGGTTGCGCGGGATCGTGCGCAACATGACTTTCGTCATGCAATGCTCGCCACACCGGCCCGCTAAACTGGTGGGCCGAACGAAACTCCCAGGAAATTTCGTCATGAAGAATCTCGCCATTGTCGTGAGTTTTGCGCTCGCGACCGCTTCCGCCGCGTACGCCGGCGAGGGCATGTGGACGCCCGACAATCTGCCGAAGCAGGAATTGGCGACAAAGTATAAATTTACACCGACGGCGCAATGGGTCGACCATGCGCAGAAAGCGGCTCTACGGCTCGCGGGCGGCTGTTCCGGGTCGTTCATTTCGTCGAGCGGACTGGTGTTGACGAATCATCATTGCGTGAATTCCTGCGTTCAGCAGTTATCGACTGCGGAGAAGGATTTCATCGCCGCGGGTTTCTTCGCCAACGAACAGAAAGACGAAATCAAATGTCCGGAGGTCGAGCTGAATCGCCTCGACACGATCACCAACGTGACCGACCGCGTGAAGAAAGCTGTCGACGGCAAGTCCGGCGAGGAATACAGCAAGGCCGAAAAGTCGGTGAAGTCGGCGATCGAAAAAGAGTGCGCCGGCAAGAATCCGGAAACGACACGTTGCGACGTCGTCGATCTGTATCACGGCGGCGTTTACGACGTATACAAATATCATCGCTTTCAGGATGTGCGACTCGTGTTCGCACCGGAATTCGCAATGGCATTCTTCGGCGGCGATCCCGATAACTTCACGTTTCCGCGCTACGATCTCGACATGGGCGTGTTGCGCGCCTACGAGGACAACAAACCCGCGAAGGTCGCCGAATTCTATCCGTTTTCGAAAAACGGCGCCGACGAAAACGAACTGACGATCGTCGTCGGGAATCCGGGTGGAACCGATCGGCAGCTCACGATCGCTCAGCTCGAAACCACGCGCGATCTCGACACACCGCACGCATTGTTACGCCTCGCCGAAATGCGCGGCGTCATCGAACAATTCCGTACCGAGAGTGCGGAACACAATCGCATCGCCGAGAGTGATTTTTTCGGCATCGAAAATACATTCAAGGCATTCATCGGGCGGCAGCAAGCGTTGCTCGATCCCGAAGTGTTCACGTTCAAACAAAAGCAAGAAGCCGAATTGCGCGAGTACGTGAATGCCGATCCCGCGCGCAAAGCGAAATACGGCGCGGCGTGGGACGAGATCGCGAAAGCGGAAGCGACGTACCGCAATTTGGAAACGCCCTATTTGTACATGGAAGGCCGCGGTTCTTTTTTCTCGAAATACTTCGGATATGCGCGCGCCATCGTGCGCGGCTCGGCGGAACGCGCCAAACCGAACGGCGAACGATTGCGTGAATACGCCGACTCGCGTTTGCCGAGCGTCACGCAATCGCTGTTCTCGACGGCGCCCATCTATCCCGATTACGAAAAAGTGAAACTGGGCCTTTCGCTCACGAAAATGCGCGAATGGCTGGGCACGGACAATGCGTTCGTCAAAAAAGTGCTCGGCAACAATTCGCCGCAGGAAGTAGCCGATGAACTCGTATCGAAAACCAAACTCGGCGACGTCGCCGTGCGCAAAGCGTTATGGGAAGGCGGTGCCGATGCTGTCGCAAAATCGGACGATCCGTTCATCGTACTCGCGCGCAATATCGATCCCGACGCCCGCGCAATCCGCAAGCGGTTGGAGAACGAAGTTGAATCCGTCATCGACAAGAATTCCGAGCTGATTGCCGCTGCGCGTTTTGAGAAATACGGCACGAGCGTCTATCCAGATGCCACGTTCACGGAACGCTTCTCATTCGGCGAAGTGAAAGGCTGGAACGAGAAGGGCAACTGGATCAAACCGTTTACCGACATCGCGGGAGCGTTCGCTCACGCGACAGGATCGGAACCTTTCGCACTGCCGAAGACGTGGCTCGATGGAAAATCGACATTGAACCTCCAGCAGCGGCTGAACTTCGTCACCACAAACGACATCATTGGCGGCAACTCCGGCAGCCCGATGATTAACCGCGACGGCGAGATCGTCGGTCTCGTTTTCGACGGCAACATCGAATCGCTCGGCGGCGATTTCTGGTTCGACGAGCGCGTCAACCGCACCGTCGCGGTCCACAGCGGCGCCATTCTCGAAGCGCTCCACAAAGTATACAAAGCCGATCGTCTGGCGAAAGAAATCGAAGGCGCGCGCAAACACTGATCGATCAGGCACCGATCGAATCTGCAAATGAAACCAGCGGCGCTTCGGCGCTGCTTTGCGTCTAGGAGCGCTCGAAAGTCGAATAGGACGGCCGCGAGTCTGCGCAGTATCCTGTGCGCTTGCGAGGAGGAACACAGCCATGGGATACGACGACGAATACCGACGATCGATAGAACAGCCCGAGCAATTCTGGGCGGAGCAGGCCAAGGCAATCTACTGGCACAAACCGCCGCGCACGATACTAGAGTATACAAATCCGCCTTTTCGCAAATGGTTCGTGGGCGGCGAAACCAATCTCTGCTACAACGCCGTCGACCGTCACATCGAAACGCTTGGCGATCAACTCGCGCTCATCGCCATCTCCACAGAAACGAATGTCACTCGACGTTTCACCTACCGCGAACTCTTGCATGAAGTGAATGTTTTCGCGTCGACGCTGCAATCGCTGGGAGTAACAAAAGGCGAACGTGTCGTCATCTACATGCCGAATATGGCCGAAGCCGTATTTGCCGTTTTGGCGTGCGCGCGGCTCGGTGCGATCCACTCCGTCGTATTCGGCGGATTCGCATCGCACAACCTTGCGCTGCGTATCGACGACGCGAAGCCGGTTCTGCTCATCCGGGCCGACGCGGGCATGCGCGCCGGAAAAGTAATTCCGTATCGGACGCTCGTGGAAGACGCGTTGAATATCGCGAAGTCGCCACCGCCGCATGTGCTCGTCGTTTCGCGCGGACTTGACGACAGTGAGCAGAAAGTCGCTGGCCGCGATGTCGACTACGCGACGCTGCGGCGCGATCACGAGAATGCGAGCGTGCCCGTGGCGTGGCTGGAATCCAACGAGCCGAGCTACCTTCTCTACACATCCGGCACGACCGGAAAACCCAAAGGCGTGCAACGCGACGTCGGCAGTTATGCCGTCGCCATGGCGTTATCGATGCGCGCGATCTTCGATGTCGGTCCCGGCCAAGTGATGTTCAGCACATCGGATATCGGCTGGGCGGTCGGCCATAGCTACAACATCTATGGACCGCTGATCGCTGGCGCCACGTCCATTTTGTATGAAGGCACGCCGATCAATCCCGACCCCGGCGTGTGGTGGGAGATTTGCCAAGACTACGGTGTACGAACGATGTTTTCGTCACCGACGGCAATTCGCGTTCTTAAAAAACACGACGTGTCATGGCTGAAGAAATACGACCTTTCCGAATTCAGATATCTTTTCCTCGCCGGCGAGCCGCTCGACGAACCGACAGCGAAGTGGATCAGCGACGGGCTCGGCAAACCTGTCATCGACAACTACTGGCAAACCGAAACCGGCTGGCCGGCATTGTGTCTGCAACCGGGTTTGGACATGAAGCCGATCCGCTTCGGTTCTCCTGGATTCGCGAATTTCGGCTACAAGATGCGCGTCATCGACGAAATCACCGGCACCGACGCGCCTGCGGGCGAAAAGGGCGTTCTCGTGATCGAACCTCCGTTACCGCCCGGCTGCATGACGACGATCTGGAACGACGACGCGCGTTTTATACAAAGCTACTTTTCACATTTTAAAGAATTGCTCTACAGCTCGCTCGACTGGGCCATCCGTGACGCCGACGGCTACATCTTCATCCTCGGCCGTACGGACGACGTGATCAACGTCGCCGGCCATCGCATGGGAACGCGCGAAATCGAGGAATCCGTCGCAACGTATCCGGCCGTCGCCGAGGCCGCCGTCATCGGTGTGAAAGACGATTTGAAAGGCCAGGTACCCATAGTATTCGCAACGTTGAAAACAGCAGGTGACATCGCAGCGAAACAGATCGCTGCCAATGGCATGCAGAAACGCGTCGTCGACATGCTCGGCGGCATCGCAAAACCGGCACGCGTATACATCGTCAACGCATTGCCGAAAACCAGATCGGGGAAACTACTGCGGCGCTCATTGCAAGCTCTCGCGGAAGATCGCGACCCCGGCGATCTCTCCACACTCGACGACCCCAACGCACTCGAGGAAATCCGCGGCGCACTAAAACGCGGCCCCGATACGGAAAAATAATCTTACAGATCTCAACACCGCTGAGGGCGCACAGGATGTGCGCCGTTCGCCGCAAGCGACATGGATGTCCATTCGGCGAACATGCCGCACGTGAAGAACAAGGTGTTTCTTTGGTTACTTTCTTTGCACCAGCAAAGAAAGTGACTCGCTCGCGCGGCGAGTGAAAGCTTTTCGCTGTTGAAACGTCAGAGACGAGTCACTGGATTCCGGCCTTCGCCGGAATGACGAGCGATAGAGCCTTCGTCAGAGTTTTTCCGCAAGCTTCGCAGACGCGATATTCCGCCACGCCACAATCACCGCCTCACGAACCGCCTTCCGCTTCGCCATCGCCAAATTCACAAGCGTGCTCCCACCCAATCCCCATTTCCCTTTCGACGGCGAAAAAATCTTCGGATGTTTTTCCATAAACAGCGCCTGCTGATCCGGCATCAACTTCACCATCGCATAATTTTCATCGGGATATCCAAGCGTGGCGAAAATCCTCTTTCCGATTCGGAAGTCAGGATGGCCCATATGTCCCACTTCAACCGATTCCGGCAAGCTCAACGCGATCTCTCGAAATTCGTCGGCAGTCATGTCTAAACCTCTCGAATGCGCACCCGTGAAGTCCCAATGATCTCGCCATTGCGCTAAAATTGCACTTTTAGCGGAGCGTCCATGAACTCGCATTCTCCCGGCGCCAAATTCCGCGCCGCCGTTGCCGCCGAACAGCCGTTGCAAGTCGTCGGCGCGATCACGGCGTACGCCGCGTTGATGGCCAAACGGACTGGTTTCAAAGCCCTGTATCTCTCCGGCGGCGGCGTTGCCGCGAATTCGTTGGGCATGCCGGATCTGGGCATCAGCACGATGGAAGATGTGCTCACCGACATTCGCCGCATCACCGATGTTTGCGATTTGCCGCTGCTCGTCGACGTGGATACGGGCTGGGGTGGCGCGTTCAATATCGCCCGTACGGTGCGCTCGCTGATCAAGGCGGGCGCC
>OLMB01000084.1_pt1 | contig 25861 bp, 19 predicted proteins | sample 1604691 | NCBI WGS metagenome assembly OLMB01 (sample SAMEA104055722, study PRJEB20765) | soil metagenome | isolation source: soil
CATGCAGGAAAATTACGACTTCGCAGCGGTCGAGGCCGCCGCGCAACGCTTGTGGAACGAATCCAAGGCCTTCGAGGTGACGGAAGACGCCTCGAAACCGAAGTATTTCTGCATGTCCATGCTGCCGTACCCCAGTGGCGCGCTGCACATGGGCCACGTGCGAAATTACACCATCGGCGACACGATCAGCCGTTATCGGCGCATGTGCGGCTTCAACGTGCTGCAGCCGATGGCGTGGGATGCGTTCGGCCTGCCTGCCGAAAACGCGGCGATCAAGAACAACACGGCGCCGGCGAAATGGACGTACGCCAATATCGACCATATGCGCGAGCAGTTGAAGTCGCTCGGCTACGCGATCGACTGGTCGCGCGAATTCGCGACGTGCCGTCCGGAATACTACGTGCACGAACAGCGCATGTTCGTGCGCCTGTTCAAACAAGGCATGGTGTATCGCAAGAATTCCGTCGTGAACTGGGATCCGGTCGATCAGACCGTGCTCGCCAACGAGCAAGTGATCGACGGACGCGGCTGGCGCACCGGCGCACTCGTCGAGAAGCGCGAAATTCCGCAATGGTTCTTCAAGATCACCGCGTACGCCGACGAATTGTTGAGCGAGCTCGACAACCTCCCGGGCTGGCCCGATCCCGTGAAGACGATGCAGCGCAACTGGATCGGCCGGTCGGAAGGTCTGGAAATTCAATTCGTGCTCGACGGCGAAGAGTCCATCACCGTGTTCACGACACGGCCAGATACGTTGATGGGCGTGACGTTTCTGTCGATCGCCGCGGAACATCCGCTGGCGCTGAAGGCCGCGTCCACAAATCCACAAATCCAGAAATTCATCGAGGAATGCCGTCACGGCGGCACGGCCGAGGCCGATGTCGAGACGCAAGAAAAGAAAGGAATCGATACTGGATACGTCGCCATTCATCCGATCACCGGCGAAACGATTCCCGTGTGGATCGCCAACTTCGTGCTGATGGGTTACGGCACGGGCGCCGTGATGGCCGTGCCTGGACACGATCAGCGTGATTGGGAATTCGCGACGAAATACGATTTGCTAATCAAGATGGTCATCGTCAGCGATGCGGTGCGTGACGCGATCGAAGAAATCAGCCGAGATGTACAGAACAACTCTGACGCGATGACGACCGCGCTCGGCGTCGGTCGGCCATTGGAAGTTGTCGAAGCGCCGGGTTCGTTGTCTGTGCTCGAGGAATTCGAAAACGACATCATCACCAAAGGCGCCTACACCGAATACGGCACGCTGGTGAATTCCGGCGAATACGATGGACTCGATTATCGCGGCGCGTTCGACGCCATCGCCAAACGCGTCGACATGGACGGAACCGGTTCGCGGCGCGTGAATTATCGTCTGCGCGATTGGGGCGTTTCGCGACAGCGTTATTGGGGTTGTCCGATCCCGATGATCCACTGCGCCAAGTGCGGCGTGGTGCCCGTGCCGGAAGATCAACTGCCCGTGATCCTGCCGGAGAACGTGCGCTTCATGGGCGTGCAATCGCCGATCAAAACCGATCCGGCGTGGCGGCAGACGACGTGCCCGCAATGTGGCGGCCCTGCCGAGCGCGAGACGGATACGTTCGACACGTTCATGGAATCGAGTTGGTATTACGCGCGCTACACCAGTCCCGGCGCGGCGACGATGGTGGACGAACGCGCCAACTACTGGCTGCCGGTCGATCAGTACATCGGCGGTATAGAACACGCCATTTTACACTTGTTGTATTTTAGATTTTTCCACAAATTGATGCGCGACGCCGGCATGGTGAAGTCGAACGAGCCGGCGACGAATCTATTGTGTCAGGGCATGGTGATCGCTGAAACGTTCTTTCGCGAAAACGCGGACGGCTCGCGCGAATGGATCAATCCGGCCGACGTGGAGATCGAGCGCGACGAACGCGCGCGCGTCATCTGCGCTAAGTTGAAATCGGATGGTCAACCGGTCGAAATCGGCGCGACGGAAAAAATGTCGAAGTCGAAGAACAACGGCGTCGATCCGCAAAGTATGGTCGGCAAATACGGCGCGGACACGGTGCGTCTGTTTTCGCTCTTCGCGTCGCCGCCGGATCAGTCGCTGGAGTGGAACGAAGCGGGCGTCGAAGGCATGTCGCGCTTCCTGCGACGGTTGTGGCGCGATCTGCACGCGCACGTGTCGCAGCCCGATCATCCGGAAGTCGGCCCGAAATCGCTCGATGCGAAACAGAAAACGTTGCGTCGTCAGGTTCACGAAACGATCGCGAAAGTGTCCGACGATTACAACCGACGTTACGCATTCAACACAGCTATCGCATCGTGCATGGAACTGTTGAATGCGCTGAGCAAGTTCGACGACATGTCCGAACAAGGCCGGGCGGTGCGCCACGAGGCGTTCGAGTCGATCGTGCTATTGCTTAATCCAATCACGCCGCATATTGCGCAGGCGTTGTGGAATACGCTTGGCCACGCCGACCCAATTCATGCGCATGCGTGGCCGACGGCCGATGAAAATGCGTTGCGCAAAGATTCCGTCAAACTCGCTGTGCAGGTGAATGGAAAATTGCGTGGGACGATCGAAGTCGCCGTCGACGCGGCGCGCGAAGCAGTCGAATCCGCAGCGCTCGCGAATGCCGACGTCAAAAATCACATTGGCAGTGCGGCCATAAAGAAAATCGTCTACGTGCCCGGCAAAATCGTGAGCATCGTCATCTGATGCCGATTCTGTATTGCAATGTCGAGGCTGGACACAGCTATAAAGTCGCTCGGTCTCAATCTGATGAGCACCGAAAAAATCGGCGCGCACCTTGTGATCTAATGAAACCCTCCGCACCCCTTCTTGCCGGAACGTGAACATGAAGTCGATTCGATTGATCGCGATAACCGCCGTGCTGCTTGCGTTGTCCGCGTGCGGGTTCCACATGCGCGGCGAAGTGGTGTTGCCGGCGGGGTTGCAGCGCGTCAACGTGCAAATCTCCGATCCATTCAGCCCACTCAAACGCGATCTCGATGCAGCACTGGTTCGCGGCGGCGCGAAAATCGAAACGGCACCGGGCGATGGCATCGCGGAAGTCGTGATCTCTGCCGTCTCGCTCGCGCCGGTTGCGCGCTCGGTGGGCGCGAATGCGTACGTCAACGAATTCAGCATGGTCTACCACGTCGAATTACAGATCACAGACGGTGCGGGCAAGATCGTCATTCCGAAACAGGTCATCGAACAATCGCGCGAATTCACATTCGATCAAACGCAGGCCATCGGCACCACTGCCGAGCAGGACGAGATCAAGAAAGAAATGGAACGCGACATGGTGCAGGCCGTTCTGCGCAAAGTTGCCGCTGCCGCGAAAGTCGATACGAAAAGCTGATCGCTGCCGTCGATGGCACATACGCTCGCGACATTTCAGAAACACCTGGCTGGACCCGATCTCAAGCCCGCGTACTTGATCGCCGGCGAAGAACATCTTCTCGTGCTCGAAGCCGCCGACGCATTGCGCGCTCGTGCTCGCTCGCTCGGATTCAACGAGCGCGAAGTGCTCGATGCCGAAACGCATTTCGATTGGGATGCGCTCGCGCGAGCGGGTGCGTCGATGTCGCTGTTCGCGTCGCGTCGTTTGATCGATATGCGATTGCCGACGGGCAAGCCGGGCAAGGAAGGTTCCGATGCCATCGTCGAGTATTGCGAAAACCCGCCACCCGACACGGTGCTGATGATCGTCGCGAATCAATGGAGCAAACAGCAGCAGGCCGGCGCATGGGTGAATGCGATCGAGCGCGTGGGAGTCGTCGTGCCGGTGTGGCCATTGAAGCCGGACGAATTGCCGGATTGGATCGGACAACGCATGGCCTCGCGCGGATTGAAACCTGATCGCGCGGCGATCGAAGCGCTGGCCGATCGCGTCGAAGGAAACTCGTTGGCCGCCGCGCAAGAAATCGACAAACTCGTGTTGTTGCATGGATCGAAACCGCTCGACGCAAATACGCTGGAAGAACTTGTCACCGACAGCGCGCGGTTCGATGTTTTCAAGTTGATCGACGCCGCGCTCGAAGGCGATGCGGCGCGCACGATCCGCGTGCTGCACGGTTTGCGTGCGGAAGGCGAACAGGTTCCGGCGCTGATGGGTTGGATACTCAATCAATTGCAGTTGATCGCGCGATTGGCGTCGAACGCGAATTTGTCGTCCGCATTCCGCAACGAACACATCTGGCCGGCGCGCGAACGCGTTTATCGGCAAGCGTTGTCGCGCGCGGATCGCGCGCATTGGGAGAAATGTTTGATTCAAGCTGCGCGCGTGGATCGATTGAGCAAAGGCCGCGGCTTGGGCGATCCGTGGCGAGAACTCGAACGATTGCTCGCAGCCGTCGCGATGCCGCGTTCGAAACTACTTGCCGCGAGTTGATGAAACCGATCGTGATTTTCGGCGGCACGTTCGATCCGGTTCACATCGGTCACTTGCGAGTGGCGCTAGAAGCGTCGGAATTTCTAGACGCGGATGTTCGGTTGATGCCGGCGAACACGCCACCACATCGGTCACCACCGATCGCCAGTGCGAAGCAACGCACAGGGATGCTTGAACTGGCCGTGGCCGGACAGAAAAATCTTGCGGTGGATACGCGCGAATTGCAGCGTGCCGGTCCGTCTTACACGCTCGACACGCTGATCGATTTGCGCAGAGAATTTCCAGCCGAACAATCGATCGCGCTTTTGCTCGGCGCCGACGCGTTCGCAGGATTGCCGACGTGGCATCGCTGGCGGGAGCTGTTCGCACTCGCGCATTTCGTGGTGCTGGCCCGCCCCGGTCACGACGCGACGCTGTCAGCCGACCTCTCCACCGAAGTCGCCGCGCGGCGGACGGATGCGGCGGCCGATATCAAGCACGGCGCGGCGGGCAAAGTGATTCGCCTGGCCGTCACACAGCTGGAAATCTCCGCCAGCGATATTCGCCATCGGCTGGCGCGCGGCCGGGATGTGCATTGGCTGGTGCCCGATGCGTTGCTCGCCAAACCCTCGACGCTGGCGCCATATCGTTCAGGAAGCAAATGAATTCGCGCGTTTTTGCCACTGGCGCGTCACGAAAATCGGCTTATACTGAAATTGACGGCATCTTGAGCATCTTGAAATGGGAGATCCGATGAAAGTCGTCGTGAGCATTGAGTCGTGAGCATTGATCTGAATTTCAATTTGAGATTTCGCCAATCAGCGACGTGATTCACGCCCGCTGGAATTTTTCTCCGCGATGCCACAGCGGCGCCGCGTCGAGCGCAACGCAACTTTTTTTCGCCACACCTTCGCGCCGGGTCGCCCGCGTGGAGTTCGTTCCATTACGAGGACCCCGCCGCTTTGGCTACCGCATCTAAAATCTCAGCGACATCGAAAACCCGCTCCAAAGTCGTAAAAACCGCGCCGACCAAGATCGTTTCGAAAACGGTCGCGAAAGTCGATCCGCTCGAAGCGCTCCGCAAACAAGTGATAGCAGCACTCGATGGTTTGAAGGCCAAAGACGTTCGCGAAATCGACGTGCGCGGCAAAACCAGCATCGCCGATTTGCTCGTCATCGCCAGCGGCACGTCAACGCGGCATGTGAAGTCGCTCGCCGACGAAGTCGTCAAATTCGTGAAGAAGGCCGGCATGATGCCGCTCGGTGTCGAAGGTCAGCGCGAAGCCGAATGGGTGCTCGTCGATCTCGGCGACATCATCGTTCACGTTATGCTGCCGCGCATCCGCGAATTTTACGGATTGGAACGTCTGTGGACGGTCGAAAGCGACATGCCTGCTGCGGCGAACGCCGACTGATTTCCACCGCGACCGCGTAGTCCTCATCTATGCGCGCGTGGATCATCGCCGTCGGCGACCGCATGCCAACGTGGGTGGAGAGCGGCTTTGCCGAATACGCCAAGCGCTTGTCGCGGGAGTTGCCCCTGCAGCTCGTCGAAGTGACGGCGAAATCGCGCGGCGATCCGTCGCGTATCAAATCCGACGAAGGCGCCGCCATGCGCGCGGCTATTCCCAAAGCTGCGCATGTCGTCGCGCTCGATGGTCGCGGCAAACCGTGGAGTAGCGAAGAATTGTCCATGCAACTGGAACGTTGGCGCATGCTGGGCAAGGATCTTGCGTTTCTTATCGGCGGGGCGGACGGCCTGGATGCGCCGACGCTCGATCGAGCGGATCAGCGCTGGTCGCTCGGCCCCCTGACGTTGCCGCACCCGATCGTGCGCATCGTGCTGGCCGAGCAGCTCTATCGCGCCGTGAGTTTGCTGGGGAATCACCCGTATCATCGCGGCTGAATTTCACAATACCATCGCTCGTTTCCGGGTTAAATTGTGTGCTGTACGAAATGATCGAGTCGCTTGATGGCTGACGACGCGGAAGTGCGAACGCGATTCGCGACGGCGCGAGGTGCAGTCGCGCTCGCCGTTTGTGTCGGCGTGTTGTGCGAAGTGTCGATCACGTTCACGCGCCAGCCGGGTGGATTGTCGAACCTGTGGCCGGCCAGCGGCATTGTCGCCGGCGTGCTGCTGACGTCGCCCCGTTCGCGCTGGATTGTATACATTGCGGCATCGCTGTTGGCGAACATCGGCGTGCGTCTGCTGCACGTCGATACGTGGTACTCGCCGCTCGTGCTTGGCGCCGCGAGCACGTTCGATGCCGTTGCTGTGGCGTACGTCTTGCGACGATTCGCCGACGACATCTTCGATGTCTCCAAGATCGTTCGCATTTCCAAGCTTGCCACCGGCGCCACACTCGCCGCCTGCGCTGCTTCTGCATTGATCTCATCGGCAACGCTGGCGATTTTCCGGGGTGGTGATTTCTTTCCGTTGTTCGCGACGTGGTTCGTCGTACACAGCATCGGCATGGTGATATTCGCCACGCTCACCGTTGTTGCGCGTGTGCGAGGCGTGCGCGTGATCGGACGCCCGGGCGAGCGGATAGAACTCGTTCTGCACGTCTTGATCGTAACGCTGATTTCGGTCGTCGTATTCGCGCAGTCGCGCTATCCGTTGTTGTTCGTCGTTCTTCCCGTGACCTTGCTGACGGCCTTCCGTTATCGTTTCAATGGATTCGTCCTGAGCACGTCGATCGTTTCGATTGTCGCGCTGGTCGGCACGCTGAGCGGGCATGGTCCGCTGATGCTCAGCATCTACGCCTCGCCGGCGGAGCGGACGTTCGTGCTGCAGCTTTTCATCGGTTGCATTTGCGCGCTCACACTGCCCGTGGCGATCGTGCTCACCCAACGCCAATGGCTGGAGCGGCGTCTGGCCAAAAGCGAAAGCGAATACCGCATGCTCGCCGAATACTCGCACGATTTGGTCGTGCGCATCGATTCGCAAGGCAGGCGCAAATATGTTTCGCCGTCCGCGTCGGAAATCCTGGGTTGGGATATCGACGAGCTTCGAGAGGAACGCTGGGATCTAATTCACGTCGACGATCGCGCGTCACTGATGGTCGCGATGGCGAAACTTCGCGTCGAGGGTGGATCGTCGACCCTCGTCTATCGCGTACAGCATCGCGACGGCCGCTACATCTGGATCGAGGCGCACGCGCGGCTGATTCCGACCACCGATCCTGGACAACCCGCCGACATCATTTATGCGGGTCGCGACATTTCCCGGCGTATCAAGGCCGAACAGGATCTTGCGCGAAACCAACGTCGCCTCCGCGCGATCGCGGACAACACACCGGCGATCGTTATCCACGTGGATACCGAGGAACGCTACACATTCGCGAACGCCTACGCGGGCAGGATGCTCGGCGCGAACCCGGCGACGCTGATCGGGCGTTCGCTGCGCGACGTCGGTGGGGAAAAATTGTATGCGCAGATCAAACCTTACATCGACGCGGTCTTGCGCGGCGAAACCGTAACGTTCGAGACGGAGCGCGATTATTCGGGCGGGCACCAGTTTTATCAGTGCACGTATCTTCCCGATCGTTCGCCCGATGGCGAACTGGTCGGCTTCTACGCGATGGTGTTTGACATCTCCAATATGAAACTCGCGGAACACAAACTGGAGAAACTTGCGCGCCACGATTCTCTCACCGGCTTGGCGAACCGATTCCAGTTCAACGAGCGCGCACAGTTGGCGATTGCGCGTCGTCAGCGGCATCCCGGGCCGATTGCATTGTTGTATCTGGACATCGATCATTTCAAGGATATCAACGACACGCTGGGCCATGCCGCGGGTGATGCGATCCTCATCGAATTCGCGCGGCGATTGACGGAATGCGTACGCGATACGGACTTGGTCGCCCGACTCGGCGGCGACGAGTTCGTCGTTCTGATCGAAGACATCGATTCGCCGATCGTCGCGCAGAACATCGCCCGCAAACTCATGGAACATTTGTCGTCCGGTTTTTCCGTCGACGGAAGATTCGTGTCGGTGACGACGAGTATCGGCATCGCGTTCCGCTCCTGGACGATCTCCAGTGCCGATCAATTGATGAAGTTCGCCGACGAGGCGTTGTACGAAGCGAAAGCGGCCGGGCGAAACACGTTTCGCGTCGCCAAGTAACCAAGATTTATTCGCGTGTTATCGTTCGCGAGATGATCGGCTGAGCGAAGTCAACATGCTTTATCTCGCGTCTCAATCGCCGCGGCGTCGGCAATTGCTCGAACAGATCGGCGTCGAATTCAAAACGATTGAATTGGATGTGCCGGAAATTCGCGCTGCCGGAGAATCTGCCGAGCGCTACGTGAGCCGCGTCGCGCGCGAGAAGGCCCGAGCCGGATTGACTATCGTCGCCGATACGAAGGGTGCTGTCGTCCTCGGCGCGGATACGGAAGTCGTTCTCGATGATGACGTCTTCGGAAAACCCGTCGACGCACGCGATGCGGCGGCGATGTTGCGTCGTCTTTCCGATCGCCAGCACCGTGTGTTGTCGGCCGTGTGGTGCGTCAATGCGCGACGCGAAGAATTCGCGCTGAGTGTTTCGGACGTGACCTTCGATCGTGTGTCGGATGCAGATATTGAGGAGTACGTGGCAACCGGCGAGCCGATCGGCCGCGCCGGCGCTTATGCAATTCAGGGCCGAGCGGCGCGGTTCATTCGTCATCTGTCCGGCAGTTATACCGGCGTGATGGGATTGCCATTGTTCGAAACGGCGCAGCTGCTGCGCCGTTTCGACGGTTGTTAGACGACATGTGCCGGCGCGACAGCATTTCGGAATTCGGCGGTGCTATGCTGTTTCCATGGTCGAAACGGCAGACATAACCGAGCTGTTAAACGCCGCCAATTCGGGCGACCCGTCGGCACAGGACGCGGCATACGCGCTCGTCTACGCGGAACTCAAACGCTGCGCTCAGCGGCAGCGCAGCCTCGTGCCTGGATCGTCGCTCACGCCGACCGCGCTCGTGCACGAATTATTTCTTAGGCTGAACAAACAGCGTGGAACGCGGATCCAAAATCGCGGGCATTTCTTCTCGCTGGCCGCGCGCGCGATGCGGCAAATCGTCGTCGATCACGCGCGCCGTCGGGCCAGCATCAAGCGCGGCGGCGATGTCGACATGAAAGAACTCGATGACGCGATCGACGTGCGCGGCCAAAGCGCCGAAGTAGCGCTGGATCTCGATGCGGCGCTCACGCAACTCACCGAGCGCGATGCAGACCTGGCGCGCGTCGTCGAATGGCATTTTTTCGCCGGCTTAAGCTTCAAGGAAATCGGCGAGGAACTCGGTCGTCACGAACGCACCGTTTATCACGACTGGGAACTGGCGCGCGCCGTCCTGCAGGAGACGATGGGCGGAGGCGCGCTGCTGTGATCGTAGACGAACGCTGGCAACGCGTCCGCGCGTTGTTCGCGCAGAGTCTGGAGCAAACGGACGACACGCGCGACGTGTGGCTGCGCCAGAAGTGCAGTGATGACGCCGACGTGCTCGCCGAGATTCAGCGACTGCTCGCGCATCGCTCGCGTCCCGCGAAAATATTTTCCGACGATGCGCAGGCGCTTCTCACGCAGCTGTTGCCGGATGAAGCGACAGTCGATGCGCTGCTGGACACGGATGTCGGCCCGTATCGCCTAAAACGTTTGCTCGGCGAAGGCGGCATGGGTCGCGTTTATCTCGCCGAGCGCGTCGACGATCAGTTCAAGCATCAGGTTGCACTGAAATTGATCCGTAGCGAATTCGCGACGCCGGAACTGCGCCAGCGATTTCTGCGCGAGCGAAATGTGCTGGCAAGGCTGGCGCATCCCAATATCGCGCAATTGCACGATGGCGGTGTCATCGCTGACGGTACGCCGTATTTCACGCTCGAGTTCATCGAAGGCACACCGATCACGCGTTGGTGCGACGCGCACAACAGCGATGTTCGTGCGCGCGTGAATTTGCTGATTAGTGTGAGCGAAGCGGTTCGGCACGCGCATCGAAATTTGATCGTGCATCGCGATCTGAAACCTTCCAACATTCTCGTAAACGAAGGCGGCGAACCGAAGTTGTTGGATTTCGGCATCGCCAAACCGTTGGCCGATGCCGTCGCCGGCGAGACGCTGACGCATGCCGATGCGCGTCCGATGACGCGTGAATACGCCGCACCCGAACAGCTCCTTGGCGATCCCGTTACGACCGCGACGGACATCTATTCGCTCGGTGTGCTGTTGTACTTGCTGTTGAGCGGGCATTTGCCGTATCGGCGTGCCGAGCTGGGCGATACGAGCTGGATCAAATCGATTCTAGAAGACGCGCCGGAAGCGATGGAAGATGCTGTCGAGCGCGACGACGATGCTGAGAGAATCGCCGCTGCGCGATCGACGAACGTGCAATCGTTGCAACGCAATTTGCGCGGCGATCTTGAACGTATCGTCCAACGTGCGTTGGCGAAATCGCCCGAATCGCGCTATCCGACCGTCGATGCGTTCGCCGACGATCTGCGCGCGTATCTGGCCGGTCGCGCGATTAGCGGCGGCACGCGCACGTATCGCATGCGCAAGTTCGTGCGACGTCATTGGTTGCCATTGACGGTCGGAGCGGCGTTATTTCTTGTCGTCCTCGGCAGTGCCATCGCGCTGGCGTGGGAGGCCGGACAAGTCGAGCGGCAAGCGCGTACTACGGCGGCCGTAAAAAATTTCATCCTCGATCTATTTCAAAAAGCGAACCCAAATCTCGCGCAGGGGAAGGTTGCGACGGTTCGCGATGCCGTCGATCTCGGCGTGCAGCGCCTCGACAGCATTCCTGCGTCGGAGCCTGAGCTGAAAGCAGAGCTGCAAGTAACGCTGGGCACGATTTATTATCAACTCGGTCTGTTCAAGCAAGCGCAAGAGATGCATGCGCAGGCGGTCGCCGCGTTGAGAGTTCATTCGCCCGATCCGTTGCTCACGATAACTGCCGAACGCTTCGATGCCATCGAAATTGCCTCGCTCGGCGACTATCCCAACGCGGAAATAATGGCGGAAGACGCGCTCGCTCGTGTGCACGCATTGCGTCGCCCGCCGGTTGTAGATCTTGTGCGAACGTTGGACACAGTCAATTTCATAGAGGTCCGTCTGCAGAACACGGCGCGCATGAAACAGTTGAGCGATGAAGCGATCGCGGCGGTCGCCAATACGGACGCGAGCAGCGACATGCAATCGATGGCCTACGCCATGAAGGGCGACTACGCGCGAAAGACCAACGACTGCGCGACGGCGATCGACTACTACAAGCGCGCATGGGCATTGAAAACGGATGTGCAAACACGTTCGTCTTTCGCTTTGAATCTCGGCACGTGTCTGCAAAATTTCGGTCGATACGACGAAGCGGATTCGTACATCCTCCAAGCCCGCGAAACTGCGGCGCGATCGTTCGGCGAAGGCGGCACGCGCACGTTGCGTCTGGGCCAGATGTTGGGGATCAATCAGGTGTATGGCGGACACGTGAGGAAATCGGCGGAACAGTTTGCGCACCTGCTTGAGGTGGCGGAAAAGCAAACGCCTCGCCAGGAAGAAGTGATTGCCGAGATTTGTTTGAACTACGGCGAAAGCTTGATGGCGATGGAGCAGTTTGATCAGGCCCGCGCATTGATCGAACGGACACTCGTCTTCATCAGGGGATACCCCACCGCGCAGCCATCGTTGGTTTCCGAAACGTTTTCCTCGCTCGGATTCATCGGCGCGAGCACTGGCAAACTCGACGACGCCGAGAAAATGTTGAACGAGGGACTGGCGTACGCGGCCGCGCACAAGATCGACGATACTTCGCTCACGCGCGCTCGCTTGGGTTACGTGCGTTTGCTCAAGGGCGATATCGACGGTGCATTGTCCACTGGCAAACAAGCGCTCGACGAAGCGCTCAAAACCAACGGCGAACACTCACTCGATACGGCCGATGTGCACTACTTCCTTGGCCGCGCACTGGCGGCGGCTGGACACGCCGCCGAGGCGCAAGCCGAATATCGCGCATCGATCGCTTCACATACCGCGCTTTTACCTCCCGACGGCATGCATTTCTGGTCCGCCAATTCAAGACTCGCGCTCGGCGAGATGCTCGTCCAAAATCCGCAAAGCCGTGATGAAGGCACACGCCTGATCGATCAAGGTGTCTCCCTGCGTGAAGAAACGCTGGGGCATGACAATCCGCACACGATCGAAGCGAGGCAATTGCAGGCTAAAGTTCATTCGATACCTTAGCCGTCCTTGAACGTCCGATAGCGCATGATCGACAGCGCGACGCGCTCAAGCTATAAACCGTCTTAGAAATCAAACATAAGTGCCTTTGTGACCGAAGAAATTCTTATCAACGTGACTCCGCGCGAAACTCGTGTCGCGGTGGTCGAAAACGGCATGCTCCAGGAAGTGCACGTCGAACGTGCACTCAAGCGCGGCTATGTGGGCAACATTTACAAAGGCCGCATCACGCGCGTCATGCCCGGCATGCAGGCGGCATTCGTCGAGATCGGTCTGGAACGCGCCGCCTTTCTGCACGCGTCCGACATTCTGCGCGCGATGCCCGCACTGCTCGGCGAAGGCAACGAAAATGGCAACGGCACACCACCGGCTTCTCAGCCCATCGCCGAACTGGTGCGCGAAGGACAAGACATCGTCGTGCAAGTCGTAAAGGATCCGATCGGCAGCAAAGGCGCGCGGCTGACGACGAATCTGTCCGTGCCGTCGCGCTATCTGGTGTTGTTGCCGTACGTAAAGGTGGTGGGCGTTTCCGTGCGCATCGAAGACGAAGCCGAACGCACGCGACTCAAAGAAATGCTGCAGCCATTGGCGACCGAGACGAACGCCGGCTACATCATGCGCACCAATGCGGAGGGCCAAGCGCGCGAAGCGTTGTCGGAGGATGTCGTCTATCTCACGAAACTATGGCAATCGTTGCAGGAAAGTATCGCGACGGCGCGCGAGGGCGATCGCGTTTACGAAGACCTTTCGCTGCCGTTGCGCGCTTTGCGCGACTTGATGCGGCGCGACGTGGAAAAGGTACGCGTCGATTCTCGCGAAACCTTCGATCGCATGATCGCATTCGCCCAGCAGTTCATGCCGGAACTGGCCGAACGCATCGAGCATTATCCGGGCGAGCGGCCCATTTTCGATCTTTACGGCGTCGAAGACGAAATTCAGCGTGCGCTCAAGAAACAGGTGCCCTTGAAATCCGGCGGCTACCTCGTCATCGACCAAACCGAGGCCATGACGACGATCGACGTCAACACCGGTGCCTTTCTCGGCCACCGCAACCTCGAAGAGACCGTTTATAAAACCAACCTCGAAGCGGCTCAGGCAGCTGCCCGTCAGCTTCGACTGCGTAATCTTGGCGGCATCATCATCATCGATTTCATCGATATGACGGATGAGGAACATAAACGTCAGGTATTGCGGATGTTGGAAAAATCACTGATTCACGATCACGCCAAGACCACCGTGTACGAGATGTCGCATCTCGGACTGGTGCAGATGACGCGCAAGCGCACCGTGGAAAGTCTCGAACGGCAATTGTGCGAACCCTGCCCGACGTGCGAAGGGCGCGGAAGCATCAAGACGTCCGAAACGGTGACGTACGAAATCTTCCGCGAAATCACGCGCGCCGTACGGCAGTTCGAGGCGAAAAAATTGCTCGTTCTCGCGGCGCCGAAAGTCGTTGCGCGCATTCTCGACGAAGATTCCGCCGCCGTGGCGGAGCTCGAAGAATTCATCGGCAAAACCATCCGTTTTCAGCCCGAGGAGCATTACGCACAGGAGCAATACGATGTCGTGTTGCTTTGAGCGCAAGGTCCGCGCGCCGTGATGTGGCGTCGCCGCGTGCACCATGTGCGTCTGTTCGTGCAGGCGCTGTTCGCGGTACTCGTCATCACGGCTGCCGTGATCGTCGGTCTCGGCCAGCTAGCGCTGCCGTGGCTGGTCAACCATCCTGAAAAAATCAGCGCGTTTCTCAGTGAGAAATTGAAGCGTCCCGTGACGCTCGATCACACCGAAGGACAATGGGAACACGACGGCCCCGTTCTGACGCTGCACGACGTACGCATCGCGTCGGGCACGGCGGCGCAGCCCGGACTGACGATTCCGCAAGCACAGCTGAAGATCAATTTCCTCGCGCTGTTTCATCGCAATCAGGCGTGGAATGAATTTCGATTGGTCGGTCTCGATCTGCATCTCGTCAGAAACGCGGCGGGCGACTGGCGTCTGCAAGGACTCGACACGGCCAGCGGCGACGACGACAGCGGTTCGTCGCCGCTTTTCGATCTCGGTTCGCTGGTATTGCGCAACGTCAACCTCACCATCGACGACAGCACCGCGGGCCGTCATATCGCCCTCACGTCGGATGAAATCCGGCTCATCAACTCGGGCGACAACCATCGCGTGCTGGCGCGTGTCCGATCGGCGCAAACGACCACGGCGCCGATCGATGTCATCGCCGACTACGACAGCGGCAGCAAGGACGGACGCATCTATCTCGGTGGCAATGCCCTCGGCATCGCGACGATCCTGCACGGCTCCGCATTGGCGGGATGGCAGATGGAAAGCGGCGAAGGCCGCCTGCAAGTGTGGGCCGATTGGACACGCGACACGCTCATGCAAGTGCGTTCGGACGTCGACTTGCGCAATCTCGTGATCACGACGCCGCAACCGATCACCGTAGGAGCGAAACAGACCATCGTTCCGCGCGTGGGCTTCGACCGCGTCGCGTTCGGCGCGCGCTGGAAGCGGACCGAACACGGATGGACGACGGATCTTGGCGACATCGTCGTATCGCGGCAGGGCGTTCCGTCGAGCAACGCGAGTATACATGTGGAAAAAATCGATGGCACCGATAACACGCCGGCGACCTACGTGATCGATGCCGCGAATCTAGACATCGCCGCGCCCGCCAGCATCGCGATGATGACCGACGCATTGCCAGAACAGTGGCGGCATTGGCTATATGAAGCCGATCCGGTCGGCGAATTGCGTTCGCTGACGCTGCGTTACATAAGCATGCAGGATTTCGATGTCGCAGCGTCGTTCGCGGGCGCCGCATGGCACCCGGTCGACGCTATTCCCGGTGTCAGCAGCGTTACCGGCTCGTTGTTGGGCGATCAGGATTCGTTCGCGCTGACGTTGCCGGCGAAAACACCGTTCGGCATCGACACACCGAAAGTGTTCCGTCGTCCGCTTGAATTTTCCAATTTTTCCGGAGACGTCGCAATCTATCGCGCCGACGAATCGTGGCGCATCGAAACCGACGCGCTGGACTTTGAAGGCGCGAACTACGGCGGCCAGCTCCGCGGATCGATCGACTTGCATGACGACGGTTCGAAGCCATCCGTAGACGCCTATGCGAGCATTACGCACGCACAAGTGGAAGCCTCGCATCTGTTCTGGCCCATCGCCACGATGCCGCCGAATACCGTGAACTTTCTCGATCGCGCCATCGAATCCGGACGCGTGGCGGCGGGTCGTGCCGTATTTCATGGCGATCTCGCCGATTGGCCGTTCCGCGAAAATACAGGACGCTTCGAAGCACGCGCCGATGTCGAAGACGTTCGATTTCCGTATCTGCCGGATTGGCCGGCCGCAGAGAATTTGAAAGCCACGGCGACGTTCGTCAACGCGAGTTTCCGCATCGACGCAAGCGCCGCGCAAGCGATGGGCGTCAAAGTCGATCACGCGGTGGCCAGTCTTTCCGATCTCGGCGAAGGCACATTCGAACTCGATGCATCGGTCAATGGCGCGGGCAAGGATTTGCTGAGTTTCGTGAAGGCGACTCCCGTCGGCATGCAGCACGGTGTCCAATTATTGGGCGTCACGATCGGCGGCACTGGAAACGTCGATTTTCATTTGCAGTTTCCAATCAAGCACGCCGAACAAGTCGAGCTCTCCGGCAAAGCCGTCCTCGCCGACGCCGAAATGGCCGACGCGAAATATAATCTTCATCTCAACGACGCGAACGGCACGGTGCGTTTCAATCAGCGCGGTTTCATCGCCGACAATCTCGTCGCCACGATGCATGACAAGCCGGCGAAATTGAAACTCGCCGTCGGCGGTTTCGTCTCCGATCCGCAACATGCGGTGGAAGGATCGTTGCAAGCGAATCTTCCCGCGCGCGATTTGCTCGCGTACGCGCCCACGCTCGAAACGTACAGCGACCACGTCGACGGCAGCGCCAACTGGACTGTCATGTTCAACGCCGATGTCGATACCGTCAAAGCGCCGTCGCAGCGCATCGATCTGACGTCGGACCTGCGCGGCGTCACGCTCGATCTGCCCGCACCGTTGGCAAAAGACGCATCCGTTGCAATGCCGCTCGCCATGCATCTCGATCCGCCCACGGCGGGCGGAAAAGTCGATCTCACGCTCGGCGGTATACTTTTTCTGCACGGCCGATTGGTTTCCGGAACGCAGGCTTTCGCAGCGAATATCAGTTTCGGCGCCGACACGACTGAGTCGTTGCCGACGGCGGGCCTTTCGATCAAGGGTAATGTGCCGCAACTCGACGTATCGGGCTGGATGGATTTCGCAACCAGCGACAGCAGCAGCGGCGCGAGCAGCGGCGACATTCTAGCCGGCATCGATGTGAGCACGGAATCGATCATCGTTTACGAGCGGAATTTCGGCCCGGCCACATTTCATCTCTCGCCGGCGAAAGATGCACTGGATCTCACGTTCACCGGCGCGAACATCGACGGTGTGCTGCACATTCCCACTGTCGAATTGCGCCGGCGGGGCGTCACCGCGGAATTCGCGCGGCTTTATTGGCCCGACGCCGCCAACGAAACCGAGGACAACGCCGTCACGCGCGAAAATCCGGCATCGATACCGCCATTGCATATTCGCATCGACGATTTCCATCTCGGTCAAAGCGAATTCGGCAAGACGACCGTCGAAAGTTATCCCGTCGCCACGGGTACACACTTCGAGCAAGTGAGCACGCAATCGAGCAACGTTGAAATGCGCGCGCACGGCGATTGGCTTGGCCGACCGGGCACGGATCGATCGACATTTTCCATCGACCTCAGCGCGCGCAACCTCGGTCACATGCTCGACGCGTTTGGCTATGCCGGCGTCGTCGACGACGGACAAACCGTCGCGCACATGCAAGGAAGCTGGGCCGGGGCGCCGTCGACATTCGCGCTCGCACGCCTAGACGGAACCTTGAGTGTGACCGTGAAAGGGGGCCGCATCCCCGAAGCCAATCCAGGCGCAGGCAGGATTTTCGGGCTGTTCAATCTCGCATCGCTGCCGCGACGCCTGACGCTCGACTTCGGCGATTTCTTCAAATCCGGTTTCAGTTTCGACTCGATCGATGCCACCTTCACGCTGAAGGACGGTAATGCGTTCACGAGCGATTTGGTCGTAAAAGGTCCCGCGGCCGATATCGCCGTCAAAGGCCGCACCGGACTGAAGGCCAAAGACTACGATCAGACGATGGAAATCACGCCGCACGTCGGCGGCACCTTGGTGCTCGGCGGCGCGCTCGTTGCCGGACCTGTAGGTGCCGGAGTGGGTGCGCTGCTGCAAGGCGTATTCAAGAACGTCACGCGCAATCGCTACAGCGTCACTGGAAGTTGGGATAAACCAACGATGACGCTGCTCGCCCGAGAACGCATCCAACCGACACGCGCGCCCTCCAAGGACGCGAAATCAGGCACAGCGTTGCACGGCGGCTAGCGATAACCGTAGCATCTTGTATCGTGGCCTCCGGTCACCATCTTATTTTCTCTTCTTTCAGTTTCTAAACGCGGTAATCGATCGATGACTTTACTTGCTTTGGCCGAACGGCAACTGTTGCAGCCCGGCGGACTTTCCAGCGGCGATCTCGATCGCGTCTTTTCGCAATTGATGGGCCCGTCCATCGACGCGGCCGATTTGTATTTCCAGCATTCGCGCAGCGAGTCGTGGATGCTCGAAGACGGCATCGTCAAAGAAGGCAGCCATTCGATCGAGCAGGGTGTCGGCGTTCGCGCGATGAGCGGCGAAAAAACCGGTTTCGCGTATTCCGACGAAATCGTTTTGCCGCAATTGCTCACCGCCGCACAAAGTGCCCGCGCGATCGCACAGTCTGGCGTGCCTGGCGGCGGCCATGCGCTCGCGTCGAAGGAATCGCACGCGCTGTACGCGCCGATCGATCCGGTCGAATCGCTCGCCAATGAAGAAAAAATTGCCGTGCTGCGTGAAGTCGACAAATTCGCTCGCGCGCTGGATCCGTGCGTCAACCAGGTCATCGTGTCGATTTCAGCTGTGCTCGATACCGTGATGGTCGCCGCTGCGGACGGCACGCTGTCTGCCGATGTGCGTCCGCTCGTGCGCATGAATGTGCAAGTGATCGCCGAACGCAACGGGCGCCGCGAACAAGGCTCCGCCGGCGGCGGCGGCCGTTTCGGTTACCGCGAATTTTTGGCGAACGGTCGCGCGCACTCGCTCGCGCGCGAGGCCGTGCGACAAGCGCTCGTCAATCTCGACTCCGTCGCCGCGCCTGCAGGAACGATGACCGTCGTGCTCGGCCCCGGCTGGCCTGGTGTGCTGTTACACGAGGCCATCGGCCACGGTTTCGAAGGCGACTTCATCCGCAAGGGAACATCCGCGTTCGCGAAAAGCATGGGCGAGAAAGTCGCGTCGGAGTTGTGCACCATCGTCGACGACGGCACGCTGCCGAATCGGCGAGGCTCGCTCAGCGTCGACGACGAAGGCGTGCCGACGGAATGTACGACGCTCATCTCTAACGGACGTCTAAGCGGCTATATGCAAGACAAAATGAACGCGCGCCTGATGGGTTCGCGCCCCACCGGCAACGGCCGCCGCGAATCGTTCGCGCACCTGCCGATGCCGCGCATGACGAACACGTACATGCTGCCCGGCAAGAGTGATCCGCAGGAAATCATCGCGTCGGTTCAGCGCGGTCTGTATGCGGTTAACTTCGGCGGCGGACAAGTCGACATCACCAACGGCAAATTCGTGTTCTCGGCGAGCGAAGCGTATCTCATCGAAAACGGCAAAGTGACGCGTCCGGTGAAAGGCGCAACGCTGATCGGCTCCGGCCCCGACGTGCTGATGCGCGTCTCGATGGTTGGCAACGATCTCAAGCTCGACGAAGGCGTCGGCACGTGCGGCAAGGAAGGGCAGAGCGTGCCCGTCGGCGTCGGTCAGCCTACATTGAAGATCGATTCCATGACGGTAGGCGGAACGGCGGCGTGATTCGTTTCGCGTCGGCGCTCGCTGCGCTAATCGCGATTCATTCCATCAACGTGCGAGCGGCGGTCGTCGACGACGTCGCGGCGCGTGCGTGTGCCGCCATCAAGTCTCGTGTCGGCGCGGTCGCGGGCAACACGCCGATTTTCTTGCGCAGCTATGACGCCCCGACGGGCGACGCGGCGCCGGACCAACCCTCGCTACGCACCGCCGCGTTCGTCTACGACAATAGCTTGGCCATTGACGCGCTATTGGCGTGCGGCGGCAAAGCGGAAGCCTTGCGGATTGGCGAAGCACTTCGACTCGCCATCGGCAGCGACGCGCGGTTGCGCAACGTCTATCGCGCCGGAGAAGTGCAAGACAAACCATTGCCGAACGGCTGGTGGGACACGAAAAACTCGCAATGGGTCGAAGATCGCTACCAAGTCGGAACGGCGACCGGCAACGTCGCTTGGGCGGGATTGGCGATGCTCGCGCTGTTCGACGCAACGCACGACAAGCGATGGCGCGACGCGGCGGCGAAACTCGGCGTTTGGATTGTCGCCAACACACTCGACGTGCGCGGAAGCGGCGGATTCACAGGAGGCGTCGACGGATTCGATGCGGCGCCGACGAAAATTCTTTGGAAATCGACCGAACACAATGTCGATTTAATTGCGTTGTTCGATCGGCTTGATCAATCGAAAGCCGCCGGTGATTGGAAATCCGCCGAGGCGAACGTGCGCAGATTCGTCGATTCGCAATGGGATACGAAGAGCGGTCACTTCTTTATCGGAACGCAAATCGACGGCCTGACACCGAATCGCGACAGCTCCGGCCTTGATGCGCAGCTTTGGCCGCAACTTTTACCTCGTGCGAGTCCGGATTGGCGACGCGCATTGGTCTACGCCGAGCGCGAACATGGCGTTCCCGGCGGCTTCGATTTCAACACGGATCGCGATGGCGCATGGATCGAAGGCACAGCGCAGGCGGCGCTCGTGTACCGGACACTCGGCCGCGACGCCGACGCGAACAAATTGTTCGAAACGATAGCGACTCAGTTTTCCACAAGTGGAATGGTATACGCGACGCGCGAACCTAAAATAACCACAGGATTGGCGACAGGTGCTTCCGGCGACAGCGCCGATTTCTACTATTACCGCATGCCGCATCTGGCGGCAACGGCGTGGGCGGTGCTGGCGGCCAGCGGCACAAATGCGTTTACGCATTGAGTAGCGATCGTATCGTGCGGAAAGTTGAGCATTGGACGTTCCTCTTCGATTGGAAATCTTCAAGGCTACTTATGAAAGCGCACTCCGACTACGGAGTGCGCGTGAATGAGAAACGGAGCGGCAATGTCACATCATCTCGGAAGAGTCGGGTTTATAGGCCAAATTTGAAAACATCCAATGCGTTGATGTGCTGGAAATAATTAGCGAGCGAAAACGCACCTCAGAGGGGATATCGAGTTCCTTCACGCCATCCGATAAGTGGATCAACGATGTGCCGATCATGGTTCCGTTGGCGTCGAGCAGGGCAACGGAGAGGGTTGTGATACTTTGGTCGTCAGAGACCGCCGACAGCTTTTCTTTGATCCCAGTGGTGGACGTGAGCAGACTTGCCGCCGCGACATCCTGCGGAAACACGATTTGCAAACTGCCGTTGGCTAGTACAAATGTGGAATCTGCGGAGTCTCCAAACCAGTTTGAGGCCGGCATTCCTTCGTAGCTGTTGAGCGCTTGCGCGTTGCCGAATATGCCTACGGCAAAATTGTTTCCCTCGACGAACAGTGGCGCTGTTTGTCCCGACACACTGGAAAAATCGACGTGAACCAGCGATTGGTTTTGCGGTAGAAGTTCTTGGAACTCGGTCGGGTCATCTGTCAACGTCGGGTGTAGGCTGCTGTCATAGTCCGCCAAAAGGGACCGAGATTCATCTTCTATGTGGGGCGTTTTAAGCGAGTTCGTTGATGAGAATACCGGTGCTTGGTCCTGCGATCTGCCTTCTTCCGCTATTAAGTCCTCAGGACCGTTACTTGCACGCTTGCGGCAAACCCCCTCATTCATGGTGCAAAACTTGATGGCACCCGAAGTCACCACCTTTGAAACATCGGGGCCAGCACTTTCACTTCCGGCAAATTGTCGTTGATCAGCGGCTTGAGCTAATGAAAATTGCCCCGCGACAACAAACGCTAACATCGCTATTGATTTGCTCATTCAACTCTCCATTTGATTGATTGAACCACGTGGTTTGAAGCCGCAGACGTTTTCTCACGGCGTCGGGAGAATGGAGCGAATGAATTTAAATGTGTCGGACAAAAAACGGACGGCGTGAGGACAAGCCGGTGTCGGTTACGCGAAACGCTAGCGTGTCTGAAACAACTCGCGAAGTACTCGAAACAATTCACGTTGCGCGTGCGGCGGCCGATTCTGATCGAGTTCGGTCTTCGCCTGCCTTGTGAGTTGGCGCAGTTGCTGACGATCCGCCGTCGAGTGTTCGTTCAATAACTCGGTCAGCGCGTCGTCACCTTCGTCGATCAGACGATCGCGCCAGGTTCCCGCGCGATGCAGTGCGGCGGCTTGTGCGCGCGACTGCTGCTTGTCGTTGTCCAGTTTCGCGCGAATCGGTTCGAGTTCGTCGTCGTCGAGTTTGCGCAATTGCTTGGCGAGAAACTGGATTTGGCGTTTGCGCGCGATCTGTTGCGTCACAGCGCGGGCGCGGCGCACTTCGTCGAGAAGGTCGTCGTCGAGCGGCACGTGCGACAATTGCTGGTCGGATAGTGCGGCGAGGGCTTGCGCGAGCTTGAGCACGTCCAACGCCTCGCGCCGCAATTGGCTGCGGCTGGGGCCGTCGTATTCGAAGGCGTTGTCGTTATCGTCTGCGCTCATGAGAGATTTTTATTGGACATTGTTGGAAGCATACGCAGTGAATCAATCAATCGCAAAATCGAACATCTCCGCCGACGACAGTTTGGCTCAACTCGATCGTCTGGCCGATCTGGCGGAGGACGTTATCCGTCGCTGCCGAGCAGCCGGTGCGAGCGAAGCGGAAGTCGGCGCGAGCATCGACACGGGCTTAAGCGTGAACGCGCGCATGGGCGAAGTGGAAACGATCGAGCACACGCGCGATCGTTCATTCGGCATAACCGTTTATTTCGGCAAGCGCAAAGGTTCGGCGAGCACCGCCGATTTGCAGCCCGACTCGGTTACGAAAACGATCGAACAAGCGTGCGCGATTGCGCGTTACACGGAAGAAGATCCCGCGACGGGATTAGCCGATCCGGCGTTGCTGGCGCGTGACTTTCCCGATCTCGATCTTTGGCATCCGTGGAAAATCGACGCGCAGGATGCGATACAACTTGGCATCGAAATCGAAGACGCCGGGCGCGCGATTCATGGCATCAGCAATTCCGAAGGTGCGAGCGTGCAGGCGGGTGAATCGTTGTCGGTGTATGCGACGTCGCAGGATTTCGTCGGCAGGGATCGCTCGACGCGGCACATGCTGTCATGCGCGTTGATCGCCGAAGACGATAACGGTATGCAGCGCGATTATTGGTATGAGTCGGTGCGTGCGGCGTCGGATTTTCCCAGCGCGACATCGATCGGTCGCAAGGCCGCCGAACGTACGCTGGCGCGCATGGGCGCGAAGAGAATTGGTACGCGTAGTTGTCCCGTGTTGTTCTCGCCCGAAGTCGCGCGCGGATTGATCGGCCATTTTGTTTCTGCGGTCAGCGGCGGATCGTTGTATCGCAAGGCGAGCTTTCTACTCGATCATGTCGGCAAGAAAATCTTTCCGGATTTCGTTGAAATCGTCGAACGACCGCGCTTGATGCGTGGACAAGGTTCGTCGGTATTCGATGCAGAAGGTGTCGCGACGAAAGACAGCGATCTGATTCGCGGCGGGGTATTGCAGCGTTATGTGCTTGGCAGTTACTCGGCGCGCAAACTCGGATTGAAGAGCACCGGCAATGCCGGCGGTATACATAATCTCGTTGTGAAAACCGGCGCCGACGATTTCGCCGCGATGCTGAAAAAACTCGGCACCGGACTCGTCGTCACCGATGTGATGGGGCAGGGTGTTTCGATTATCACGGGTGATTATTCGCGCGGCGCGTCGGGATTCTGGGTAGAGAACGGCGTCATCGTTCATCCGGTCGAGGAAATAACTATCGCGGGGAACCTGCGCGACATATTCGCGGGCATCGTCGCGATCGGCTCGGATGTCGACCCGCGATCGCATGTGCTCACAGGCTCGATTCTCATAGATAAAATGACGGTTGCGGGCGAATGACGGTCTTATAGATCGTTGGTCATGCTTGACGAGTATGGCGCCCGCCCTCAACGTATGAAGTAGGTGCCAACAGGAGCGTGCCATGAGTGTTCCGCCGAATGAACCGCTGACGCCGCCACCGCCGATCGTGGGCACGCCCAGCGCCGAAGAGAAACAGTGGGCGCTGTTCGCGCACTTGTCCGCGTTGCTCGGCGCCTTCGTGACCGGGCTGTGGTTCGGATGGGGCTGTTTCATCGGGCCGCTGATCATCTGGCTTATCAAGAAAGACACCATGCCGTTCGTCAACGATCAGGCGAAAGAAGCGCTGAACTTCAATATCACGCTCGCGATCGTCGGACTGGTTTTGCTCATTCTCGTCATCATGACGCTCGGCATCGGATTGTTGATCGCTTGGCCGATAGGCATGATCGTCGGCATCGCGTGGCTAGTCTTCACGATCATCGCCGCGATCAAGGCGAGCGAAGGTGTTGCGTATCGGTATCCGATCAGTCTTCGATTGATCAAATAGAACGCATCAATTGTCGCGCTCGGCGACGTAGCGTGCGATGGCGATCAAGTCATTCGCACGCGCGCCGAGCGGACCAACGGCGGCGATCGCGACATCGGTGAAATGTCGTAGCTGAGCCCGCGCTTCAGACATGCCGAGAATGCCGGGATACGTCGGTTTCGCGTCAGCCGCATCTTTGCCGGCGGTTTTTCCGATCATTGCGCTGTCGCCTTCGATGTCAAGAATGTCGTCGCGAATCTGGAAGGCGAGTCCGATGCTGTGACCGTAATGATCGAGCGCATTGAGCATTGCTTTGTCTTCACAACCCGAGGCGAGTGCGCCAAGTCGCACCGACGCGCGAATCAACGCGCCGGTTTTATGGACGTGCATTTGTTCGAGTTGTTGCGGTGTCAGATGTTTTCCCACAGCGGCAAGATCCAGCGCCTGTCCACCGGCCATTCCGTGCGATCCACAGGCGGCGGCGAGCGTTGCTAACATTTCCACATGTATACGCGGCGCGTTCGGCAACGTGGCGTCGCTGGCGAGCACTTCAAATGCCAGCGCCTGCAATGCGTCGCCGGCGAGAATGGCCATCGCTTCGCCGAATTCGACGTGACAAGTCGGCCGGCCACGCCGCAGCGAATCGTTGTCCATCGCCGGCAAGTCGTCGTGAACCAGCGAGTAAGCATGAATGATTTCGACGGCGGCGGCGGACGCATCGAGCGATTCCAACGACGCACCCAGCGCGACTCCGGTCGTGTAGACCAGAACGGGCCGTAACCGTTTGCCGCCGCCGAGCACGGCATAGCGCATGGCGCGATGTAGTTCTTGAGGCGGTTGTTCGTCGGGCGGCAGCGTGCGCGAAAGCACGTCGTCGGCACGCGCGCTGTAAGCGATCAGGCTGGCCGGCGGATCAGGGTGTTTCGGGTTCAAAGTCTTCGGCGTCGTCCGGAGAATGCGGATCGGAAAGCAGTTTCACGCGCAGCTCGGCTTGTTCGAGCGCGCTCTGGCAGTTGCGGAATAACGCGATGCCGCGCTCGAAGGATTTCAGGGAATCGTCGAGGCTTTGATCGCCTTGCTCCATCTTGGCGACGAGCTGTTCGAGTTCGTCGAGCGATTGCTCGAACTCGGCGATTTGTCCGGTTTGCACCGGCTTGCTGTCGGGCTGCGCCATGGCGCGCAAACTACCGCACCGAGGCGCAGGAATCAATGACGATTGCGCGAATTTCCGGGTGCGCCGCAGACGATTCGCGCTTTGTTTTCGTCGAGCCATTCACGAGCGGCGTCGTTCGCGAACAGATTTCCGACCGCGATCAGTTCATCGCCGTCGAAAATCATCGGAATGCGAGAACGTCGCCACGGCGGAATTCCGGATTCCTGAAGCAGCAAACGGATGTCGCGACGATGCGCATGCCCCGCCGGTTTCAAACGTTCGCCACCGCGTCGATTGCGGACCGTCAGTGTGTGCGTCCAAGTCAGAGGCGTCTCGTTGGCGATAACGGCAAGCGTGTCGCCGGTCGGCAGCTCGAGTGCGCCGCCGAGCC
>OLMB01000123.1_pt1 | contig 25628 bp, 30 predicted proteins | sample 1604691 | NCBI WGS metagenome assembly OLMB01 (sample SAMEA104055722, study PRJEB20765) | soil metagenome | isolation source: soil
GATCCAGCCGAGTTGTTTCGGTCGCGTGTCGGTCAGCGACATGATCTTATCGGTGAGCCACGGCCAGCCATCGCCGTAACCGGATTTGAGCTTCTTCGCTTTCAGCCAGCCCGATGCGGCAGGAAGCACGGTGATCGCGACGACGACCGAAATTGCGACGGCAATCGAGATCGTGAGTGCGAGGTCGGCGAAGATTTGTCCTTCAACATCGCGCAGAAAAACGACGGGCAAGAACACCGCGACAGTCGTGATCGTCGACGCGATGAGCGCGCCGATGACTTGTTGTGTTCCCTTCGACGCGGCTTCGTACGGCGTCATGCCGCTTTCTTTCAGCCGCAAAATATTTCCCGACACGACGATCGCGCCTTCGACGACCATGCCCACGGCGAATGCGAGACCCGCCAGCGAAATCACGTTGAGGCTGTGACCGGTCATATGCAGCACGGCGAACGTCGCGAGCAGGCAAATCGGAATCGCACTGGCGATGAGCAGCGTCGCGCGCCAATCGCGCATGAACCACCACACGCATAGCAGCGACAGCAACGCGCCGACGATCAGGTTTTCCGTCAACAGACTCACGGCGCGATTGATGAACAGCGATGAATCGAACGATTGCTCGATGCCGAGACCCTTCGCTTTCAGCGGACCGTCGCGCAGCTCGGCGACGACTTTTTTTACGGCAGTCAGCGTCGCAAGCACATTCGCGCCATCGGCTTTGCGCACATCGAGGCCGATCGCGGGATTTCCGTTTTGATACGCGTAGAACTGCCGTTTCGGCGGCTGCACAACGATGGTGGCGACGTCGCCCAACCGCACTGGACGGCCGTTCTGCCACGACAGAACGAGCTCGCCCAGGTCCGCCGGTTTGTAGCGGCCCGTATAACGCAATTCGTATTGCTGACGGCCGACTTCGATGGTGCCGCCGGATACATCTTCCGCGCTCGCTGCGCGGGCGGCGATGTCGGGAATGGTGACGCCGAGGCTCGCCGCTTTGGCGGCGTCGACATTGATTTGCACTTCGTCCGGCGGCCCCGCGTTTACCACGACTTGCGATACGCCGGGCACGCCTTCGATGCGTGGTTTGACGGTGTTCTCGATGAAGTGGCGATAGCTGTCGATCGGTCCATCAGTTCCAGGCAACAACTGCACGAAGAAAAACGACAGCGAGGCATTGGCGTTGCCGCCGTTGCTGCCGCCGAGTTGCACGACGGGACGATCGGCATCTTTTGGAATCGAGCGCACGCGGCTGAGGCGGCCGATCACCTCGACTTGTGCGTTCTTCATGTCGGTGCCGATCGCGAACGTGAGATCGATCGTGCTGCCGCCGGGACTGGCGTTGCCGTCGAGCTCTTCCAATCCCGGCAAACCTTGCAGGACTTGTTCTTGCGGTTCGAGCAATTCGGATTCGACTTCTTCCGGCGACGCGGCGCGCCAGTTGGTTTGGATACCGATCTGCGGACGCTCGATGTCCGGAAACAATTGCAACGGCAATTGCCAGAGGCTTATCAAACCGAATACCGCGACCAGCAGCACGACCATGCCGACCGCGATCGGATTCTTCAGTGACGATTCGATCAGTTTCATTGCGCCGCTCCCGACATTCCGATGGCGCGAGTCTCACGCCAGACAGTACGCGGTTGGATGTGGCGAGAGTCACAATGGTTGCAACGATTGCGGCGAAGCGTGCGGCGTGCGCGATGAAGCGTTGCAACGTCGAGCGCGCGAACTCAGGTGAGCAGTTTGAGTTTGTCTTTGTAGGTGCGCGACAGTTTCAATTCGTGACCGGAATCGAGTACGAGAAAATATTCGCCATTTTGATGCGGACGCAATTCGCGCACGCGCGCGAGGTTGACGATGGCCGAACGATGCACGCGTTGGAAACGGCGCGGATCGAGACGTTCTTCGAGATCATGCATCGTGCCGCGCAACACGTGCGTTTCATGGGTGGCATGCACGCACATGTAATCGCCGGCGGCGTCGATCCATTGGATTGAATCCATGTCCAGCCGCACGACGCGATGGCCGTCGCGAATCGCCAGTTTGTCGTCCGCGGCATGGCCCACTTTGCCGTTCAATGCGTCGTCGAGACGCAAATCCGGTTTGTTCGAAACGCTGGCGAGAAGTTTTAGCAATTGTTCGCAATGATCGTTCGCCGCGCGCGAAACGAGTTGCGCGCGAGCGCGATCGAGCGCTTGATCAAGACGCGCGTCGTCGACCGGTTTCAGCAGATAGTCGAGCGCGCTGGCAGCGAAAGCGGCGAGTGCGTATTGATCGTACGCCGTGACGAAAACGGTGATCGGCATCATCGACGCGGGCACAGCGCGCAACAAGCCGAAACCGTCGAGGCCCGGCATCTGCACATCGAGCAACATTAAATCTGGGCGCAGCGACGAGATCGCGTGAAACGCCTCGCGCCCATTACCGGCAGTGCCGACTATCTCGACATCGGCATGCCGCGCCAGGCGCAACTCGAGCCCGCGTTGTGCGAGCGGTTCGTCGTCGACGATCAACGTGCGAATTGTCATACGTGCACGCTCGTTTCAGCATTGGCCGGCGCGCGCTCGAAAGGCAATCTCACGAAAACTTCGAAGCCGTGCGGCTGGCGATTGGCGGTTCTGAATTCCTGCGCGTCGCCGTACAAGACGCGAAGTCGCTCGCGTGTGTTGGCGAGTCCGACGCCACGACTCGTGCGCATTTCGGCGAGATCGTTGCCGCCCGGACCGTCGTCTCGCAAAACGATAAGAAGATTGGCGCCGTCGCGATGCGCATCGATTTCGAGCGCGCCGCCGCTCTCGCGTTTGGCAACCGCATGCTTGATGGAATTTTCGATGAGCGGTTGCAGAATCAAACTCGGCACGAGCGCCTGACGCGCTTCGATGGTGATGTCCGTCGTCACTTTCAGACGATCGCCGAAACGCAATTGCTCGATGCCGAGATAAAGATTCGTCGCATCGATTTCCTGCGCCAGCGTCACGCGTTGGACCGGATCGGAATCGAGCGAATAACGCAGGAACGCGCTCAAACTGCCGATCATTCCATTCGCCACGGAATTTCTGTTGTCGAGAACGAGCGTGGAAATGGCGTTGAGCGTATTGAATAGAAAGTGTGGATTGAGTTGATAGCGCAGCATTTTCAATTGTGCTTCGTGGGCCATCGACTGCGCTTTCAATGCAGCTTCTTTTTGATGCTGCAGCTGGCGCGCCAACTTGATGCCGAAATACAAGCCGCTCCATGACAACAACACATACAGACGCGACGCGAAATACCAGATGTAGCCCCACGGGTTTTCCGGTCGGCAGTCGTCGCAAAAGCGGAACAACACTTCGGTATACAGCTTCGTATCGACGATTTCGGCGATCACGAGCATGACCGCAGCGGCCATCGCCATGCGCGATGTCGGCATATTCCAAAGCCGGCGATAACCGAGTCGCAGCACACTCGTCACGACAAGCCCGATACCACTGACGCTGAGCGAGTAATAGATGTAATGCCAAGGCTTGCCGTCCGCGAGCATCGCGCTGAAATTCAGCACGCAATAGCCGAGCCACCCGCAGATCTGCAAGATCCAGAATTGGTAACGCGGCTTGGCGAAGAAAATTCTGATCGGGTTCACGAACGTCTTGATTGATGACGGAACGCGCATCGTAAATCGTTTGAACGCGACTCGCGTTCTTTTCGCCGCGCCTTTCTAACGGTTCGTCGCATTTGTCGAGGATTCCGAGACAGGGAAAGCGAACGTCTCGTTAGATGATGCGGGCGAACGAGTCGCCCGCATCAAAAGTATCGCTGCATGAGTTTCTAGGGTTTAACGACGTTCAAATAGTGCTGATGGTCCTGGCTGCCGATCGCAAACAGATATAAGCGATCCTGGAAAGTTACCGCGGCATCGGGGAGCGACGTCGTGCCGCCGCCCGGCGTCTGGCTCCACCCGCTCCACGCGCGTCCGTCGAACGCATTCATGTAGTGCTTGTGATCGGCGATTCCTATTCCGAACAGATAGAGTTTGTTCTCGAACACGGCTGCGGCGTCGGAAAGCTGCGTGGTGCCGTTGCCCGGAACTTGACCCCAACCGCTCCATGCGCGTCCGTCGAATGCATTCATGTAGTGCTTGTGATCGACGATGCCGACGCCGAACAGATAGAGCTTGTTGTCGAACACGACGGCGGCATCCGACAACTCGGTGGTGCCGTTGCCGGGAACCTGGCTCCAACCGCTCCACGTCGTTCCGTCGAAAGCGTTCATATAGTGCTTGTGGTCACCGGTGCCGATGCCGAACAAGTAGAGCTTGTTGTCGAACACGGCGGATGTATCGGCCAATTGCGTCGTGCCGTTTCCGGGAACCTGACTCCACCCGCGCCACGCCTTTCCTTCGAACACATTCATGTAGTGTTTGTGGTCGCCGGTTCCGATGCCGAACAAATAGAGCTTGTTGTTGAACACCGTCGCGCTGTCTGCCAGTTCCGTCGTGCCGTTTCCGGGGACCTGACTCCAGCTCGTCCATTTTTTTCCATCGAACGAATCGACGTAGTGACGATGGTCGTTGATTCCCACCGCGAAGACGTACAACTTGCCGTCGAACACCGCCACGGTATCGGAAAGTTTCGTCGTGCCGCCACCCGGCAATTCGCTCCAGCCGGTTCCCGCATTGACCAGCGCATCGATCAGCGGTTGTCCTTTCGGAGAACCCCAGCCCGTCACCAAATCGTATCCGGATACGGCGGAAAAACTTGCAGCGCGACGACAGTCGTTCGGATTATTCGGATCCGGCGTGTGCCCGTTATTTCCCATGGTGATGTCGTGGAAGCTCGCCGCGTAATCCAGACTTTGTCCGATGGCATACAACGCAGGATTTGCGAAACCGATGGGCGGACGTCCACTCTCCGCCGCCTGTTCGTTGACGAGCGCCATGAAGCCCGCCCACAACGGCGTCGCCGCACTCGTTCCGCCGATGGTTTCCTGCGTTCCGTTATTGTCGACGATGAAAATATTCGATGCCGCCATCGCGACGTCCGGCACGCTGCGCTGTGTTGTCGATCGTCCGTTGGCGCCCGTCGCGACAGTTTGCTGCCAGCTTGGCATTTGGAACCACGGGCTCGGTCCGCCGCCGCTGCCCCACCATCCCGATTCGGACAGCCACTGCCCGGTCGATGACGTCGTCAAATCCGTACCGCCCACGCCCGTGACGAGCGAGTAGTCGACGGGTGGGAAAGGCAACGTATCTCCCTTGCCGCAAGGAACGTTACCGGTCGTATACGGCGTGAAGGCACCGTAGTCGCCGGACGCCGCGAAGAACGTCTGGCCTTGCAATGCCATCTGCTGTAAGGACTGATAAATCGGACTTTGTTTCGTCGTGGGATCTTCGTCGTAGTTGATCGCCACCGACGTCGACAATTGCCGCGGCAACGGTTCGCCTTGCGACGGGCTGGCCATCTCGTTGATCGCATGCACGATTCCCGATTCGTCGAACGGCGCGCCATAAACCGATATGCCGGACAAACCAGGCGCCATCGCAATCGGCATTTCGATATCGAGCGACAGTTCCAGATTACCGCTGCCCGGTTTACTCGAAAGCCCGTCGAGATAAACACGCCGAACAGGAACGTTGGGAATATTCGAAACCGATGCGAACGTCGTGATATCCGAATCGTAAAAATCGTCGCCGAACTGGAGAACGCCGACCGTCTGCCCTTTGCCAACCAAAGCAACGTTGGGTGCGTACGAATTGCGGAAATCATTGCTGCGCAAACCTTTGACACCCGGCGCGCCATTCGGTTGCGGACCTGGCGACGCGCGCGTCACGATATTGTCCAGACCCGTGATGTGCAGAATCGACACGGGCAATTTCAGCGACGGCTCGCGATCCGGCGCGAAGAAGATTCTATTTTGCGTCGGATGCTGATATTCCTGCATCTTGACGTTTAATGCTTTTTCCACCGAACTCGACGCCGCTTTGATATACACCTGCGTGCGATTCGGCGACGTGCCCACGACGCGCATGTCATTCGCGCCGGCGAAATCGACGAGCGATTGGACGTCCGCCGCCGACGGACCGTAAGTTTCGGCGAACTGATCCGGCGTCATGAACTGACGATAGTTCGGGCTCGTTGGATCGTAGACCTGTGCCAGCCGTTGCGACATGGCGTCGGCATTGCGAAGCGGCAACGTAATGACGATGTTCAGTTCGGTCGACGCATCGAGCGGCCGCAACACGTGCGAACGAGCAACCAATGCGGGCAAGTGACCGCGCACGATATGCGTATCGGTTTCCGCGAACGCCGCCGTCACTGCGCCGGCGAGCGCCGTGAACGCAAAAAACGCCCGCGCCAGCCCTGGCGCACTGCTAAATTTTCGAATCTTGGTCTTCATGGAATTCTCCTCGGATGATGGATTGGAACTCGCCTGCCGCACGCTTGCGACCGGTCGAGTGCCGACATCCTCGGAGTTGCGCTCAGCTACATCTTGACGCCACACAGGCAAAATCGTGACGTGATTCTGACGCGCGTAACGTCGCGTCGTTGCTCGCTATTTTGACGACCATCGGATACAGCAACCGAGCGTGCACCGCGCGTGGAATTGTCGCGAACGGGTTATGGCGACGAATCCGACTCCAGCTCATGCAAACGCGGGCCTTCAACGGTGCCTAGATGCATCGCCGTGTCGTACATGACGATGCCGAATGAAAGCACGGCCACGGCCAATGCAACGAAGGCTTTCACGTGATGCGACTCGAACGTGCGTATCGAACGCGCATACGCGATGAACGCAAGAACCGCGGCGACGACAATCGTCGCATCGACGCTGGCGCGCTGCCAATAGCTGCCACCCAGATGCAACCACATGCCGAATTCGTCGAAAGTCAACGCCATCGCCACGCCATAAGCGAAGGCGGCAACGCGCAAAAACTTGCCCTGCGGATTGTTGAACAGAACGAATCCGGCCACACTCGCCAGCAGGAAAATACCGTAGTTCAAATGATGGACGTGCGTGCCGCTCAGGAAAAAGTATAAATTGGGAATCCGCCGCGACATGATGAGAAAGACGAGAATGCGCGCGGCGACGAAGGTGAGCACAAATGCCAGGAGCGCTCGCCTGGCGAGCGCGTCGGTTTCGCGTTGAGCATCTGAATCGGTCATGGCAAAAAACTCGCGATGCCAAATCGAGGCCGTGCGACCTTCGCGGGGGTGGTGCCGGCAACAGGAGTCGAACCCGTGACCTACTGATTACAAATCAGTTTTGCGCAAAAGCCTGCAACACAACACCACTGCGCAGCACAAGGTTCTTGGCGTAATCATATCGCCCTGAGTGGTTCGAGGAGGTGAGATGTTGTAGTTTACTGTCCCAGAATTGTCCCGCATAGCTAAGTTGGAATCAGGGGGCGTTATGGACATAAAACTCTTACGCCGCTTAGTTTGTTTAGGCGCCCTATCGGCGACTTGCCTATTCGCAAACGCCGCGAGCGCAAATTCGCCCATGCTTGTTGATAAGGCAGGGAGGGCAATAGGTTATTTTCTTGGCAGCACGCAGTTTTGCCAGAGCGGCAATATCGAACCCGTAATCAGTGCGCAGGGCTACATCGCTTGCCTCGACACGGATACTGGCAGAATCGATACGCAAGTGCGTACCCCTACGTCTGGCGTAGCGGTCATAGCTCAAACCTACTTTCTGGCGGTTGACTGCTCTGGTGCCCCTTATCTCTCGGCCTCTGCGGACGAGCAATTTTATGGCGGTGAAGTCGTCGCCACTTATCATTTAGGCTTGATGTACTTGCCGTCTTCGGCTGCCTCTCAATCGTTAGTAATGGGTGGAGTGGGTGCGCCCGGAGTATGCGGAGGAGGCGGTTCATCACCCTTGGCGGTAATCGCTGCACTTTCAAACGAATTCTCAGCGACTGGCTTTTCCTCGGTTCCTTACTCGCCCCCGCTGAACGTCGCTGTGCTGCCAGACTCTGCGCTATTGGACGAAATATTCTTTGACCACTTTGACGACAGTTATTCGCCCGCCACCTAATATCGTGGCAAGTGCCGCAACCATTTCAGCGCCGAATGCCAACCCGGTCGCTTCGGCTTAGTTAATGAGCATCAATTTCTGTCCTTCGGCTATCGAATGGGGAAACATTGGCGAATGGGCAGCGGCCCTTGCCACGCTTGCAGCGGCTGGGCTGGCTTTGTGGTTCTCTCTGCATGAGGCGCGCGTGCGCAGCACGGAGCGGAAGTTCGCCGCAAGAATATTCGCTCAACGAATCGTCCACGAAGTTCAGTTTGTACAGATAAGCGTCACGAGGATTCGTGTTTCCCTCTGGAAAATGAAGATACTCGGAGCAGCTCGGGAGAATTGGCCTAACCTGGTTCGAATGGTGCAGCCGCTAAGCACGCCAATTATTCAAGAGTCCTTTGAGACGATTGTCCTTCTCGGAGAAAACTCGGCGAAGTTCGTGATCGGATTGGAAGGCAATCTACAGTCCGTAAGGAAGATGACCCAACCTTGGGGAGCCACTGTTGAGGAACTTCAAGCAGACCCGCGAACAGAAAGCCTCGTCGATCCGCTTCTAGACCTTACGAAGCAATTGCAACTTCACGCGAATGGCGCGCTCACTTGTTGCTGGGAGGTGGCGCAGTACGAAGGACTTCCACCTATTGGCGAAGCCGCCGATCCCGAGAAGTCAGAAGAACTGGCCCGCCGCGAACTCGCCGCGGCAGCCCCAACGCTTGCGCAAAACGCTTAACCTGTAGAGAGATTCGTAAACCTAAATCAACTGACCAACCCTGCGTGTTGCCACGTGTCGCTGCGATAGACTTGCACGACTCGCGGCAGTGGGCGCTTAGCGCAAACGTGAGAGGGAGAATGAATAGATTGCTGCCCATAATCGCGGCGTCCCTTGCCGCAGTCGCCATTGCTTTTTTTTCGCTACGCTCGGCAACGCCGTCTCGCGAACCAAATGACGATGACGTCATTGAACAGCTGCGGTTGGCCGGTTCCAACCTGTCAAAGCCGCATCCAATCGATTTCTACATTTATGTCCCGTCGCAAGAAAGCGCAAATCGCGTTGCTGCGGCGCTATCCCCGCAAGGTTTCCAAACAAAAGTTGAACCTTCCGCTTCCGGCTCGGGTTGGCTAGCGCTAGCCTCAAAGCAAATTGTTCCGTCGTCCTCCGCTCTCGCTGAGTTGCGGCGCGAGTTCACATTTCTCGCATACAAAGAGCACGGCGACTACGACGGTTGGGAAGCAGCTGTTGTCAAATAGCATGCAGCTTGGTGATTGGCTTAATCGGACAGCTGCGGACTAGCTGCGGTATCCTGAACGCGTTAGCCGCCCCCTAGAATTGGCGGATTGTGCATTCGATGCCTAGCCAAATTGATTCGCCAGATCACAAAGTTCTCGACGCGCCCTGGACGTTCAAGGTAGTGGGGCTGGCGTTTCGGTGTGGCGCGACAGATCACTCGACGTCGGAACTGGACCTTGCACTCAGTAAAGAAAACGAATCGGTTCGCGTTCGCTTTCGTGGTGTCCACGGGCTTGAGATTGACAACGGCTTCCCTTGGGCCGGATCAGGCCTCCAAATACTTGACGAGTCGGCGAGTGGAATGGAAGAGGTGCGAGTACGAGTTCGTGGTATCGGGCAGGACGCAGCTATTCGCTTCTGGGCGAGAAGTGTCGAACGAATGAATGACTAAGCATTCACCCAATCGGACCGCTACATTCGAGTGAATTCCCTCCACCGATGCCGCAACCGCTGCGACACTTGCGGGTGTGGGGGAAGGACAGGATGATTCGTAACGCGGTTACATTCCAGAGTGAGGCAACAGGATGAGTTTGACCGACGCGGTGCTGTTAATGACAGGCACATTCGTGCTGGTTGTCGTTGGCATAGGGTTAATTTTTCGAATTTCCCTTGGCCGCCAGTTTCGAGAATTAGCCGAACAGCGCCAAAAGAACAGAGAGAGCACAGAGGCGTCTCGCAACAGGGTAATTGAAGGTCAAAAAAACGTAGAGCAAGCGCGGGCCCGTTCTGAGGAAATACACCGTCGATCTCTGGAACACGCAGAACGCATGGAGCGAGCTATGGACCGGTCTGATGAAAATCAGAATCGTTGGGATAAGTCTCTCGCACGTATCGAGGCCATTATCGACAGATTAGAAAAGCATTGATTGGCCTCATGCGATTCGCGGCAGGTAGTCATCAAGCGTTGACTTCATCATGAATCCCTTAGCGATCCGAAGCCGAGTTATAGAACAACTTGGACTGCTATCGTCCGAATTGGCCCAACGCCGTTATGAACAAAACGTGCCTATGGTCTCCGTACCAAACGAACTTGCATGCGGCTGGTTCGACGATGCCTACCATCCAGACTGGCTAGACTTTCGACAAGCATTCTCGCGCACTGAGCTAGATGCCTTAGCGAAATTTTCGGCAGTGTTCGATTCAATGATCGACTCTATGCCGTCCACAGTTGAAAGACTTGTCAAACTGCCTAAGTGGCGCGAGGTCGTCGCGGAAGCTGCCATCGCATTGGCAGTGCTAGAGCGATCTTTGCGAATTGAGTCTAGCCCCGATGCATAAATCTGGCTAACGCGACCGTGATGTGTCGCTGCGATAGACTTGCACCAGTCCAAAATTGGCCGCTTGGTTCACGCGTTATGCGCTGTCTATTATTAGTTCTAGTTGCGTTTGGTGTAGCTGCACTGCCTGCTGGCGCCTGTATTCTTAAGCGTGGTCAAACTGACTCTGGTTTCTTCGAAGAAGCTGACGAAGTATTCGTTGCTCGCATTGTGAAGACAGAACTGGGGCCGTTTCCAAAATCTGAAAAGTGCGTCGAGGGTGACTTTTGTAATTATGTTGTTGGACGCTTCGAATTAGTTCAATCGCTGAAGGGTGCGCCGCCTCGGCGAGGAGAGGTGCGGGAATTTATCAGTGCTCCTGGTATGTGCAGCTTGGGACTTATGGCTGGATGGTATTACGTCTTCTACACCAAGCCGAAAGAAAATCGCATGGTGCTCTACACTGAAGGTTCTTTTCCCCTTGGGGCGTCATACGATGAGTCTTCCAAGCAAATCGTCGAACGCCTGAAGGAGCAGGGACATGTTCGCCCAAAAGATGGCGAATAACTATTCGCTCAAGCGAACCGCTGCGGGCTAGCTGCGGTAACGTCGCTCCGCTTCGCAGGATCACGCCGACGTGATCGTTACACATGCGGCTAGTCGGGGGTGTTGCTTTGTCGGACGGTAAGAGTTTGCTTAATCAGATCAGCGATCGATACATGGCCAGATTCAAGTAACTCTATAAGCCGCTCGACCTGCAGCGGCGTCGGAAGCAGAGTTTCCGAGTCCATAAAATCGCTGATTCTATTAGTGGTCATGTCATCGCCCTCTGCAGTATCGCCGTTCAACAAGTCTACCGCCCTATTGCGCCGAAGGCACCTTCACGACGCTGACGCGAATTCCTTTCGTGCGTGCGGCGTTCCATTGCTCGGCTGATTCGCGGTCCATGCGGGGAGAAGATGCGGCGCCGTCTCACCGTTGGCTCGTCGCCATTCACCAGCGTCGTCGCAGACGTCTGAATGGTGGCATGATTGCGCGCATCGCCTCAGAGATTGCTCGACAAGGCACTCGATCATGATTTCCAGAATCGTTTTACTCGCTGTCACCGTCGCGCTAGGCGCTTGTTCTACCGGATTTGTTCGGAAGAATGGGACTATCGTATGGCAAGAGTTCGATGAGGGACTTGGGCTGCACTATGTAGCGATCTACGGAGTTGACGCATCCACTTTCGTCAAACTGACCGACAATTTCGGCAAAGACAGGAGCCACATCTATTTTCAGGACTTTCAGTCGGACGCCGATCCTGCAACATTCCAAGCATTGGGGAACTACTACGGCAAAGATTCAAAGCATGCCTATTTTGAAGTAATCCCGCTTACCAACGTTGATCTCGCGAGTTTCCGCGAAGTCAAAGGTACCAGTTACGCGAGGGATAAGACCAAATGCATCCTCCGGGGTTACGAAGTGGATTGCGCAGGAGCGCCCGGGCCGTGATTGCTGTGAGTATCTTCATGCGTTTGGGCGTTCCTTGCGTTTAGCATTCGCATGTTCATAGAGTTTCCGAACCTTCGCCTTCACCGTTTCAGAGAATAGCTCGCACCCCTTTTCACGCTCGGCACTTGCGGGTGTTGGGGGAAGGACAGGATCGTCCACAAGGTTTGAAGCAGTGCGCTATCCTCATGCGACTCGCGAGAGCTTATCGACGTCAGTGCGGAAGCTCGCGTTCGTCCATAATCATGTCATCCGTTATCTTCCATCCCGATGAAGTTCGGTGAAAGACCTGAAGATAGTGGGAGTGTCGATTGCCCAACGGCTTGCCATTCTCGATTTGGCCCGTGCTCGATTCTTCGGACCACATCACAGCGGAATCCGATCCGAGCATCCTCACTCTTTGGACTTTGAGGGGGGCAACATCTTTACCAGACCGATAGCCCGGACGCGCGAAAAGGTTCACAAGAAATTCTTTAATCTTTGCCGGGCCTTCTAGGCGAACACCAAAAGGGTTTTGCCATGTGGCGTCAGCGGCGTAGGTACTGGCCACTTCTTCGGCGTCGAACTTTTCCCATCCTTCTGCATTCCTGGCGAACACTGCGCGTACTTCGTCTTCGGGCGCTGCGATGGCGTCTCCTGAGATAGATAGTCCGAAAAACGCGACGAGCAGCCCGAGAAAAATCCCTAAGGATTTAGCGATCATGGATTCCCCCCTTTCGCAACATTTCGTTTAGGCATCAATGCTTGTCGCTTTTATGCATTGGTTGACGACAACCCTAAGATATTGCAATCGAACCATTCGCTCAAGCGGACCGCTGCGGGCTACTTCATAGACGAATACCAATCCGGTCGCTGATGACCGGACGGATATGTGACCGAGTGCGGCAGCGGCACATCGCGCTCATCGATCAGGTGCAGGTAGGCGTATTGGGCGAGAGCAGGATCGACGGCGTCCAGTTCTCCAAGCGGCAATGATCCGTCTGCCATTACCCAGCCCAACTGCGCCCACCCTTTCTTCCCGCGCATCGAGTCGCACGTGCAGCGGTACAGCGGATGATAGAAACCGTCTGCCCATGAAACCTCACCAGACGCGCTCAGGCAGAGAATGCGAATGACTGCGTTGAATGGTGGGCAACCGCCGTATCCTTTGCCGTGCGTTGCGTAGCAGCGATATACGACCTTCGAGTCCGGTGTAGCCAGCGGCTTGCCGAACTGAAATCCGTGTGCGTTGCCTCGACGTTTGCCCATGCGTGCAGACTACTCTCTGACGTCTCACCGGCCGCGACGACCACGAGTATCATCGCCAGGTTCAATAGAATGAGGAGTTCCTTTTGAAGATGCTCCGCTTGGCTTACCTGCTATGTAGTTTCTCTCTGAGATGCGCATCTGTACAGGCGCAAAATCTCATTCAGAATCCCGACTTCGATAGCGATTTTACGGCGTGGAATACCCCATTTTCAGGAAACACAATTGACAATGCAGATGGTTCCCCATCGGCTCCGTCGGCTCAGTTCTCGACCGTGCGCTTCGGCGACGGCAGCGGCCTTTCGTTTGTTGACCAATGCGTTTCTTTGATTGGTTTTCCACCGCCATGGACCTTCGGCGCGCGCGTTCGTGTAGTCAGTTCTACGGGAACCAGCTGCCAAATTTATGTCTTTGCCAGTTTCGACACAGGCACGTGCGCTGCGCGTGCGATAAATTCCGGTATTGGCGCACTGGCAAGCGGAACCGTCAGTGGAACTCAGGGGGATTTTACCCAGTACGCCATCACGATAAGCGACCCGATGCCGGCGGGAAGTCCGAGCCAGGCAGCGGATTTGATTATTGAGGCATCATGCCCAACTTCCGGCGATTCAATGACAATCAATTTCGACCACGCTTACTTGGGAACATCCGGAACGACACCGGTGCGTTTGCAGTCCTTCTATGTGGAATAGAACGCACGATCCGCGCATAGGCGTCGCAGAAAAATTGCAGTCAACTTAGGACCCTCCGAAGTGTGCTACTCAGCTCAAATCGAACGCGACTGGAACAAATACGTGCGCATCGTCGGCCCTCAAGCGGCGATGAATTTGGAGGACTTCATTAGGAAGTATTGGTGGCGCCAGCATGAATTGCACTCGATGAAGATTCCGAAAGCAGTCGATGCGTGGTTCACGCGCGACGGCAACGGCGACCAAGCGAAGATCGCCGACATGATCGAAACGTTCAACGAGAAAGATGCCTCGAAGTTCGAACAGGAGCTGTTCAAACAGAAGAAGCGACTCGCCGATGCTGAGCGCTCGTTGCAGAAGAAAGAAACGAAGAAGGCGCTCCACGATCAGCGCGTAGCGACGGACAAAATCTCATGGGCTCTCGGCAAGCTGAGCGACATCAAGCGCACGGAACTGAAGAACCGCGACGCGTATATTTTCCCAGGATATCTTGTTCCCGTGATCGTCGTGGAAAACGGCAAGCGCACGATGAAGCTGATGCGCTATCAATGCAGACCTGCGGGCAAACCCAAGTTTCTCGACAAGGACCTGACTACGTTCAATGCTCGTCGCGACAACCTTGGCGGAAACTACTGGAAACCTCTGTTCGGTTACAGCCACGGCATCATGATCGTGAATTCGTTCTTTGAGAAAGTCAGCCGAGCCAAGCTTGAGGGACGCAAACTCAAACCGGGCGAAGACGACCCTTCTGTCACGCTGGAGTTTCATCCGAATCCGACGCAGGAAATGTATGTAGCCTGCTTATGGTCGCACTGGCAAGAAGGCGAGGAAGAACTAGATTCATTTGCTGCGATCACTGACGAGCCGCCGCCAGAAGTGGCTGCTGCCGGGCATGATCGCTGCATCATTCCGATCAAGGAAGAGAACATCGATGCGTGGTTGAACCCCGATCCGAAGAACCTCGACGCGATGCATACGATTCTTGAGGATCGGGCGCGGCCTTACTACGAGCATCGGCTGGCCGCATAGTTGTCGATAGAAGATTCTACGATCATGACGCTAAGCGCGACATTCACAGCTAAGAGTGTTCCTCAGTACTTGGACTTCATATTCCAGAAGTTCGGTACCGGATATCGTCCAATGTTTAGAGGTGTTAGAAACACCGACCATCAGCTCATTCCCAGTGCGGGTCGCCTGTATTTACGCGTCTATAAGCCAACTGGAAAAACGTTTGACGAGTTCCAGGGGCATATCGCCGCGAAGATGCAAAACTTCAGCGACAAAGCATTAAGACATTGGGAAAATCAGCCGGGGCATTTGTTAGAGGAATGGGCGCTCGCTCAGCACCATGGATTTCCTACGAATTTTCTAGATTGGTCGCTTAACCCGCTCGTAGCGTTGTATTTCGCTGTCAATGAGCGCAACGAGAAACGACCAATGAGCAAGCGAGGCGATGCCGGCGTCTTCGCTTTTCCTGGGAATCTCGATCTCGTTCGACCTCACGCTCCAAAGAATAAAGACCGCGATTGGAATGCGGAAACTGACGTATTTGCATATGCTCCTCGACACTTAGCGAAGCGAATTTCTGCTCAGGACGGTGTGTTTACGTATCATCCTGACCCGACGCAGATTTTCGAGCCGACGGGGCTAGTAAGATTCGTCATTCCAAATGGCGCGCGACTGTCAATCTTGCAGCAGCTTGACGTTGTTGGCATCAACGAGCATTTCGTCTATCAGGACTTTGATGGCCTAGGAGCTATTCTCAGTCAGCACCTCGGAGCGTCTGCGGAATAAATGGGCCTTTGCGAAACCTAAATCAACTGACTAACCCGTCGTTTTTGAGCATGCGATATAGATACGGTGAGAGATACCCGTCTTCTTGGTACGACAGAGCGGCATCCCGTTGAGCGAATCGCTCGAACGTCTTCCAGCGCATCCATTTGGGTTTGCAGGGTGCATCGAAAAGGCTGCTGAAATCGTCGCCCAGCTTTTGCCTAATTGACCAACGTTGCGCCTGCACTCGGGAGATACCAGAAACGCGCTGGATAGAATAGGTCGGAAGAGGTCTGATTGCTGTGCGATGGCAGAACTGCGCGATGCCATAGAATTTGTAGAGCTTTCTCGCCCGCCGATGTGTGTAAGGACAGTGGCCGTACCAACGCCGTCCACCGAAATGGAGGGGAAGCGAGGAGAGCCGAATCTTGCACGCGACATCCTCGCGTTCGCCGTCGCGCTTTTCGCAGGAATACGACAGAGTCAGCGTGCCGAAGTGGTCATTGAGTTCGACCGCGTATGACACAGCGCCGAATTGCTCGCCGTCGCGGGTCCAGTGCAAGACACCGCGAGCGCCATTGCGTAAGTAACCGTTCTTGGCCAATAGCCAGATATCCAGCGCAGTTGCGCTTTCAATGTGTGGTCGCCAACCGTCGCGGCTCATGCTTGTGCCCTCCGCCAAAGTTCCGCTTGGCGCTCGGTTCGACGATAAGCCCAGCGTCGAAATGGAACCACGTACAACACGCATGTGCCCATCTCGAAACGCTGGACGTCGCCGCGACGATTATTCCAGCCCGGGGACCGATCCGCATTCGCGAGGGCGCGCAACACGTCATCTGGTAACGGCGTGCGTTTCATGCGGCCTTCCCGTTATTTGTTTGAGCTTCGGATAAGGAGGATGCAACAGAGCCTAAAGACTGTTTATCTATATAGGGGTGTACTTTTTCGACACTAGCGCAAGGTGCGATTTTCGACCCTAGCGAACTTTCTCGTATCCACTTCGGATTGATTGCAAACAGATCAGGTTTGCGTCCGGATTGTGTGCGGCGGCCTTCACTCACTCGCACAAGGATGCCAGCGTCCACGGCGGCATTTCGATGTCCGTAGAACGTGTGCTTATTGGAAAAGCCTTCGCGGTCCTTGAAGTCGGGCCACGTCAGCGCGATGTTGCCGTTGTTCGATCCGTTGTGAATACGAAATGCCTGCACGATGATGTCGTGTGCTGGCGGGGAGAGTCTTCTCCATTCTTGGGAATCCAGCAGGCGATGGGGCAGCCTGGCGAAGCCGTCCGAGCCGTAACCCAAGGCGCGCTCCGCGATGATGTCTACTTCGGACGCGCATAACGGCGGGTCGCAGTACTCAGCGTTGATGCGTTGCAAACGACTCTTGACCCCTGGCGCCTCGAATCCTTTCTGCACAAATCCTCGCGCTCGGCTGAAGAGCTCATTGTTCCGAGTGCCTTCTGGTATTCGCTGCAACTCCATACGCGGCTGTCTGCCGATAGCGACTATCTCGTCGAATCCAAACCCAAACGCAACCCGCACGTCGGCAACGGTATACGGAGGTCCTTTTCGCAATTCGACGATGTGCGAGCGGAACGGCTTGCGCTTTCGGTGATCGAAGCCGGGAATGCGCATGACGCGTGGGAGGTCACAGACTGTCGCGTCGCCCTTGAAAAGGGTGGCGAGCGCCTTTTGCATCCGCCTGAAAGCGGATGTTGGACAATCCGAAATCCTCCAGTACGCATGCCACCGTTCCGGCGACGATTCCACGATGCAATGTGGAGGCAATTTGCTGGCCAGCACGGGTTCTAGCGGTGCGCCGTCCAAGTCTACAAACAGCGCGCGCACAGTTTCGACGTTGACGACTTTGCGACCGTTGCCGTCACCGGCATTCACCATTACAAACACGCCAGCGCCGCGCGAATTTAGCGAAGCGAGTGTATCGGCGTGTTCTGCTAACGTGCCGTGAACGATGCGCGACAGTTCGCTTCGTCGGTTGCCTGCGTCGTCGAAAGTTTGGAATGTGTGGCGGTCGCCAAGCGCGCGCAAAAATGTGTCGGCATCAGGCCCAACTTTCAGTTTGAGCGCGCCACTCAAGCCGACGAATCCAAATAATCGCTATCCGTAGACGTCCGAAGTTCCGCCAGCAAGCGTCTCATTCCTTCATTCGTTTTTTCCATTGCCAAAATTGTCGCGAGCTTGCCGCTGTGCGGCCAAGACTCAATGAGCGCTAGAAACGAATGCGCGCCTACGCTTAAGCTATCGACCAGTTGACGTTCGCCATGCGCGACGCAGACCGCAACAAACGGGTAGCTTCTTTTCATGCGACTCTCGCTTCCGACTGCGACCGCAGCCAGTCAACGAACGCCGCTTCGTCGATCAATACTTTGCGGCCAATGCGAACAACGCAGCAATTGAAGCCGTTGCGTTGTCGATTAAATAAGAGCCACCGCAGCGAGCCCGCGCTGAACGAAGGGTATTTCGCCGACATGCTTTCGACGGTTAGAAACTGGGCTTGGGAACTGTTTACAGTCATTGTTGCCACCTCGTGGTTGAAGGCGGCAACATGTTGCTATTAGTGGCCTCGCGTCTCTAGGACAGAACCTAAGATTTTTTGCTACGTTCTGTCTCTTGAGGCGGCGTAACACTCTCGACACCTTGTCGAAACGCTTGCGTAGCCTCTGCTATTGATTGCGCGTAGCGTTTCGACTCGCTTGCTACGTAAGCTTTTATTGCTCGCTCCGGGTTGGCATTTCGTCCAACTGTCGCATAACAGATACCAACAATGCGCCAGAAAGCCGATGTTAGCGAAGCTGACGGCAGAAGGTTCTCGGGGTACGGCTGAGCTTTTTCGCAGATGCTAACGTGCGCTGCGATTGCCGCGTCGAGATCAGTTTGTTCAGCGGGATCGAGCCACACCGTCGAACTTCTGTGTTGGATTTGCCACCCTTCGACGAGCGCGTAATCGATTCGTCTAACTGGCTCGGGATCGGCGGCTTTGTAGCGCGCGGGCTTGGCCTTTGGCACGGAGTCGCGGGCGGAGATGGCAGCATCTGCCAACGCTTCCAGTCTCGGACAGAATGCACCAATGATAGTGGGACCTTCGTCCATCGGTCGCGTGTCCCAGTACCCACTTGCAAGCAGATTGGCAGCCTTCTGCCTTGCACTGTTCTGCCCGCCCTCGTTTGAGGGCGTACCCAATTGGCGCAATTTCTGGGCGAGTTTGCATGCCGATTTTTCCACATCCCGCAGTAGCGAGAGCGTTTCATTGTTGGCGGCAGGTGGAACGAGCAGACCACGAACGAAAACGAGGGCCTTTTCTATCGTGATTATTTGCTGCGCGCTGACACCAAGCTCTTTCAGCTCGCTCATTTGGAGGGGCGAGAATTTCGGAAGCCAAGACATGCTAAGTGAACATCTTGCTGTTCATGCGCTCGACTACGCCGCGAGTATGCCCTTCTGTCAGGTGGGCGTACCGCTTCACCATCTGGAGAGTTTTGTGCCCAAGTACTTCGGCGACTTCCGCCAGAGTGGCCCCGTTCATCGCAAGGTACGAGGCGGCGGTATGCCGGAGGTCGTGGAAATGGAAATCTTTAATTCCAGCGCGATCAAGAACGTTGTTGAACATCTTGCCGATTGATAAGGGGCGAGGTCCACTGCCGGGGAACACTAAATTTGTGTCTAGGCGGCGCACCTTCGCTAGCGCGCGAATCAAGTCTGCAGCATGATTTACAAGCGGCACTGAGCGACGCTCGCCATTTTTCGTCTCGTGGAATGTCAGCAGGCCGCGTTGCAGGTCAACGTCGGGCCAACGCAGTCCTAGAATTTCTCCGCGACGGGCCCCTGTAGAAAGCGCCACGACCACGATGGCGTAGAGACCTTCGCTATGCATCTTGCATTCGTTCAGGAGAGCAGCGCGTTCCTCAATAGAAAGAAACCGAGTGCGTCCGCGAGGCTCCTGTAGCTGCTGCACCTTGCGCATCGGGTTATCGTCCAATACACCAAATTCGCGAACACCAATGCTCAGGCAGTGGCGCAGCGCCGATAGCGAACGGTTGACACTGGACGCCTTTAATTTGGAGCCGCGCCGCGTCGTCATGTTCAACAGCTTGTTCCGAACTGCCACGATGCGGGCGGGCGTCAGTTCGGCAAGGGTGAGGTCGCCTAGTTCGGCGGCCCAAAACTTCAAGTACTTTGTGCGGTCATGTGTCCTCACTCCAGCGTGAGGCAAATGCTCTGCTCGGTATCGTTCAATCAAGTCGGAGAGTGTGTTGCGCTTTGCCTCTATATGCTGGAACCAGCGTCCGGCTCGTATCGCTGATTCAGTTTCAGCCGCCCACCGCTTTGCATCAGTTAGGCGATCAAAAGTTGCCGACTCGGGCGGGTGTCCTCGCAAGCGCAATTTGACCCGATACTGGCTTTGCCCTCGCTTCTCAATAGTCGCCATGCTGCGTGTGTCGTCGTCAGAAGTTGGGCCTCACTGTCCCAAAACTGTCCCAAACACGCAAGCGGCATCAAATGCTGTAACCCTAACTCATTGATTTTACTGGTGCCGGCAACAGGAGTCGAACCCGTGACCTACTGATTACAAATCAGTTGCTCTACCAACTGAGCTATGCCGGCCTGCGGATATTTTCGCACGAACAGCACGGAGTCGGAAATCGCCTTAGAAACAGGTCACGGGTTGTTGACGAAGATCGCCCTGTCCGTTGACGTGCGCGCGCCAGTTCACGGGGGCGTGCGCGTCCTGCGCGAAATCGACCCAGTAAACCGGCAGTTCCTCGGTTCGCGCGATCAGTTCGGGCCTGAAGCCGAGTCCCGTGATCTCGTTACGTCGTTTTTCGGCGTTGCCTTGATCGTGGAATAAGCCGAGCGAGATCGTATTTTGCTGATCGCCGGCAGTGACGACGTAATAATCTCGCACGCCCTTCGTCGACAGTTGTCGGGCCAGTGACAACGCTTGCTCGCGGCTGCTTTGCGCCGGCAGGTAAACCCAGTAACCGCGCGTTTCTGTCGCATGCGCTTCGCGATACTGAATGCGCGACACGAGCGGCGTGATGGAATTCAGCGCCGACCGCATATCCGCCTGCGTGGCGAAGGGCCCGACACTGACGCAACTATCGTTTTTCAGATCGGCTGCCGATTCCGGAGCGCTGGCCAGTTCTGCCGCGTTCGCTTCCCCGCCGTGATCGCGCTCCGACAACAGCGCGAGCTTTCGCACTCCCGGATCGGTGGCGGCGAATGCTTGCGCGGTCTGATGGGGCGCGAAATAAAGCCAACAGCCGACGCCGATGTTCAGCGCGAGCAACAGCAGGAAGAACATGCGGGAAAGCACGTCAGTATCGTTCGACGGACAGTTTCGACATCGCCCATTCTAGCCGAGCCGGTCTGCTCGCGCCGAAACTCACGAATGCGCTTCTGTGAACAACGCCAGTCCTCGCAGTACAAGATCCGGCTCGACGCGATGACTGGGCACGATCAACGCGCTCAAGCGTTCCGCACCACCGCCCGTCAACCAAAGCTGCGGCGTTCGGTTCAGGCGTATAGACGTCTGTGTCGCGAACCTTTCGACAAGGGACGCGGCAGCGAGCCATGTGCCCGACGAAATGGCTGCATCGGTGTTCGTCGCGATCTCGACGATATCCGCGTCCACGACTTCCCGGAGCCGTGCGGTTTCTTTACGAAGCGCGTTCTGCATCAAGCGAGGACTCGCCGCGATCAATCCACCGAGATGCCGGCCGGAGCTGTCGATCGCATCGAGTGTCAGCGCCGTTCCGCAGCTCGCCACGACGGCGTCTTGTCCCGCGAGCGAATGCACGGCGATGAGTGATAGGAATCGATCGATGCCGAGACGCTCCGGATATTCGTAGGCGTTTCGCACGCCGCACGCCATCGCGCTGCTGCGAGCGAATCGAGGTTCCATTCCGAAATGCGCGCGCACCGCGGCGCAGACGATTTCGGTGGCGCTTTGCGACGCGACCGATGCGATCCAGACTGCTTCCACGTTTTGTATATTTGTCCACAATTCAGCGGTTTCGAACGCGCTGTTTTCGACCGCCGGCAACAATAGAAAATTCGCTCCGTCGACGCTCGCGGACTTCGTTCGTGAATTACCGATGTCGATCAGCAGTTTCATGAGTGACGCACCGTCACTTCGGCGCTGTCGTAGGTTGCCACACGATTGCCGTGCCGCACGCGCAGTGCGCCGCGCCCGTCCACGCCGTCCGCAATTCCTTCTTGCGCGCCAGATGGCGTATGTACTTGTACTGGAACGTGAGCGAGAACGTCGAGAGTTGCATATTCTTTTTCAAACGCGGCGAATCCTGTTGCAGCAAATGTATCGGTCGATACAACGAGTTGCGAGATCAACCGTCCGATGATTCGATTTCGTGCCGGCGCATTGCCCGCGCATAACGTCGATAAATCCGCAAAAGGCTGATCGATTTCCGCATCGCGCGGTAGGCGCACGTTGATGCCGATACCGATGACGGCGAAACAAGGTCCGAGAAATTCGCCGCCGAGCTCGACGAGAATTCCCGCAAGTTTTTTTCCGCCGGCGAGAATATCGTTAGGCCACTTCAGACCGATGTCGCGTACGCCGCATTCGCGAAGCGCGCGGACGGCGGCGATACCCGCGACGATACTCAAGCCGGCCAGCGATCCCATGCCACCGTCGAAGCGGCGCAATAGGGAAAAATATACATTTCCACCCAGCGGTGACTGCCATTGTCGGCCGCGACGGCCGCGGCCGTCGGTTTGCGCTTCAGCGACGAGGACAGAAATATCGCCGGCGCCATTCGCCGCGGCATTCAACAGCGCCGTGTTGGTCGAATCGATTTGCCACATGACGCGTACCCCGGCGAGACGCGGCAACATGGCGACGTCGAGCTCACCCCGTATCGCGGATTCATCCAACGGCTCGATCGGCCATGCCAGCCGATATCCTGCGCCGGCACTTGCTTGGATTGGCGCGCCGACAGCGCGTAGCGATTCGATCTGCTTCCAGATCGCCGCGCGCGTGACGCCTAATTTTTTCGCCAGTTCACTGCCGGAGACGGACTTCTCGGCGGAAAGCGAACGCAACAGTGCGTACGGATCAATGGTCACGGTGACTTTTCTGGTTGAAAAGATTGATCGGAATAGACGCGACAATCCTACCTTGCAATGGAAGGTTTTCGACGGGCGAAGTGTCCGCTGTCTGGCAAAAGTGTCCGCGGACACTTTTTTACCCGGAATCACGGTCCAATTCGTGGGGTGCGCAACGTCATAGCGAAATGGCATAGATACTGCTGTCGTCCGCTATCGATCGAAGGGTTCACTGGCGACGGAAACACTCCCGTGCGACCATTCGCATCTCCGAGCGTCAACATCCTATTCGCTTTGCGGGGAAACCCATGCTCAAACACTTCTTACTAGTCGTCATCGCGTCGGCCGGCGCGCTGCCGTTGGCGAACGCGTTCGCGGCGACGTCCATCCCGATGCCCGAAGCGGGTTTTGCACTGGCGAGCAACAATGGTGGCGCGGAATCGATCACGGCGCCGATGCCGAGCGATATGGGCGGTGGCACAACGAACGTCAACCGCGCTGCGGAGATCGCCCTCGAAACGCCAGGCGGCGACGCAACTCCCGTAAAGTCCGGCAATACCTCGGCGCACAGTGAGCGGTCCAGCAAATCCACGCCGATCGATGGGAACGCTCCGGCGAATTCAACCAGCACGGCGCGCAAGTCGCGCGGAAATGCGCACTGGCAATCATTGTTGCCGGGGCTGATGAAGTAGCGTCAACCGTCGCGCACTGCAAACAATCCTACTATCAAGACTGCGCGCATGAATTTCGACACGGCGGCCACGCGCTGACTCAATGAACTGCCGGGGTTAGTTGCAACGCACGCGAAAGTTCGGCGACCCACGCTGAGCGAAACGCAGCATACGAATAGTATTGCGCAGACTCGCGTCCACGCTGCGCGATGTGTGCACTGCTCTCCGGCGCGTTCACCGCATCGATCAGCAGGTCGACGACACGATCGATCTCAGGATACGGAGCGACAAAACAATTTTCACCCGAGCGCATATAGTGGCGCCCGCCGAAGGCGTCGTAACCGATCACGGTGGTGCCCATCGCCATCGCTTCGAGCGGCACGAGTCCGAAACCTTCCGCGGCCGACAGCGTCAGAAGGAATCGCGCCGCACCGATGCGCGCGAACAATTCGCTCTGTGCAATTCCGCTGGCCGCCAGTGGCTCAGCAAGCATGATCTGCGGCGCACGTTGTGCGAGCACTTCTCGCACGCGCACGAATGACAATTCCCAAACTTCCTGCATGCCCTTGTGGTACGGCAGCACCAGCATCGGCGGGCGTTGCAGCCACGGCGTCGCCACTGGCATCGCATCGAGATCGATGAACGGCGGGATCACGCTGACGTCGAGGCCGTATACCGTTTTCAAAAATGCGCCGACGAAATCGCTGACCGCGACATAATGATCGAACTTACGGTCGAGCAGCGCGAACGTCTTGAAATCCTGCACGTAGCACAGCTTGAAACCCGGAAGGCGCCAGCCAAACTGGTGCGCGGAAAAACTCGGGTTGACGATAAGGATGTCGCGCGCAGTGACGTCTCTTTCCATTTCCGCCACAGTGACGCTCGGCATGCGCAGATCGTAGGTGTGAATACCGAGGTCGGCATTTTCTTCGCCGCCCGTGACCGCAATCGCAGGGATACCGAAGTCGCGCTCGAGAATACGCCCGAGATGGTAGGCCATCAGCGTACCCCCGTTCGGAAGGTAAGCGCCGATGACGAACACGCGGCCGAATTTGCGCGGACTCATGTCAGTGACTGCTATCTTGTTCCGCGTGCGACTCGACACCGGGTGCGGGCGGCTCGAAATCCATCTGCGACACATCGTCTTGAGGATTCGGTTTACGCGCAATGCGCGGCGCTAGGCGCTGCGGTGCAGGCTTCGCGGCGGGAGCCGGCGGCGGCAACACACTGGCGCCACCGAATGCGGTAAAGCCGCTGCGAGAATCTACTGCGTAGACGCGCACGGCAGTCGCATGCTCGGGCAACGGCATCGAAAATTGCGTGTCGCGCGCCTGATAGTGCGTCGACGCAAGCACCTTGCCCTTTGCGTCGATCCAGTCGACATCGACGTCGCCGCCGAAATTCGAAGCCGGGATACGCACGACGACGCGCGGGTCCCAACGATCGGCCGTGCGCGCGAACTGAAGCTTGCCCTGCGGCTGCGCGAGCACGAGTGCCGGATCGCCGAGCAGATTATACATTTCCACAAAGTCGTGATCCTGGATGCCGGCCTTCGCCGCTACGATCGCATCGCCGATCCGGTTGCCGGGCTTCAGCAATTGCTGAATCAGGCTGCGCGAATAAGCCGGATCCGGCCAGTTCTTCCACGACGAGGCAAATACCGCCACTGCGCCCTTGCTCGCTTCGCGCAGAAAGCGCTCGCCAATCGAGTCGTCGGTCGGATTGTCGAACGGCGCCGAGAAGCAGGTCATCGCCAGCACCATCGGATAGCGCCCGACGTTTTTCAGCGCGCTCACGTCGTCAAGCGAGAACAGATCGCCCATCGCGCCGACGCGCCAAATATAGGAGCCACCGTGACCGAGAAAATGAACGATGAGACTGCCGCCGTCGAGATTGTCGCGCAGTCTCGATCGTGCCTCTTGATAACGCGTCTCGTCGCGGTCGTTGGCATCGGTGTAGATGCTCTTGGTCGCGAATCCCTGTGCGTCGAGTTCCGCTGCGAACTGATCCGAGGCCTGTTTGAACGAGGCCAGTTCGCTGGTACTGATGAATGTCACGTCGCGTCGCCAGTCGCCCGCGGCGGGTCGGGGAATGTAATCGACGGTCTTGGCGACAATCGCCTTCACCTCGTCGGG
>OLMB01000230.1_pt1 | contig 25175 bp, 20 predicted proteins | sample 1604691 | NCBI WGS metagenome assembly OLMB01 (sample SAMEA104055722, study PRJEB20765) | soil metagenome | isolation source: soil
AAAGATCGTTCATCCCGCCGGACTCAGGTACTACCCGAACCCAGCGCCCAAACGTTTCGTCCGGGGAGCCGCGTATTATACGAGGTATCCGAAGACGGTCAACACCTTTACCAACTAGTTTTTGCTATCGGCGACCAGTTTTACACGCGCAAAGCCGCGTTTGCCCAGTTGAAGCAGATGTTCATTGCCGTGTCGCAGCGTCAGTTCGCGATCTTCCACAACAGAACCGTCGACACGCACCGCACGCTCGTTGAGTTTTCGCATTGCTTCGGATGTGCTCGGCGCCAGTCCAGCCGCCTTGAGTAATGCGGCAACACGAATCCCACTGGACGGCACGGCGATATCAACCGTTTTCAAATCTTGCGGCACGCCACCGCCCTGAACGACGTCATTCCAATGCTTGATCGCCGAATCCGCGGCCGGTTTGCCATGGAAACGTGCGGTCAATTCCGCGGCAAGCGCCATCTTGTAGTCGCGCGGATTAGCGCCCGCGGCTATTGCTTCGCGCATGGCTTTAATATCGGCTAGCGATTTCTCGAACGACAAAAGTTCGTAGTAGCGCCACATCAGATCGTCGGAAACGCGCATGACTTTGCCAAAGATTTCGTTGGCAGGCTCATTGATGCCGATGTAGTTGCCAAGTGATTTCGACATCTTGTTGACGCCGTCGGTGCCTTCGAGCAACGGCATGGTCAGAACAATTTGAGGCAATTGCCCTTCTTGTTCTTGCAATTGACGGCCGACAAGCAAATTGAATTTCTGATCCGTTCCGCCAAGCTCCACATCGGCCTTTAGCGCGACGGAATCGTAGCCTTGCACCAATGGATAAAGAAATTCGTGGATGGCGATCGGTTGTCCACTTTTATACCTTTTGTCGAAATCGTCGCGCTCCAGCATGCGCGCGACGGTGTGCTTCGCCGCCAGTCGGATCATGCCGACCGCGTCCATTTTCCCGAACCACTCAGAATTGAATCGCAGTTCCGTGCGTTCGCGATCGAGAACTTTGTAAACCTGCGTGGCGTACGTTTCTGCATTGGCCAACACATCCTCGCGCGTTAGCGGCTTGCGCGTGACGTTTTTCCCGCTGGGATCGCCGATCATTCCCGTGAAATCACCGATCAAGAAAATGACCTGATGACCGAGATCCTGAAACTGGCGCATCTTGTTCAGCAAAACGGTGTGACCTAGATGCAAGTCAGGCGCAGTGGGATCGAAACCTGCTTTGACGCGTAGCGGCCGACCAAGCTTCAAACGCGCTTCCAGATCCTCGCGCTTGATGATTTCCTCTGCACCGCGACCGATAAGTTCGATCGCCGTCTCGACACCAGCCATTCATCACCTCAACACCGTGGGACAAGAGCCGTTTGGAAGGCCAAATCGGACAACGCAGTTAATTATTCGTTAACCGCATGTTTCCTGCAAATTCGAGGCCTCGCGACATGTTTGACGTGGGAGTTTTCCCTCGCTACTTTACGGCGGTCGTCGGGGATTAATCCGTATCGAGGCGAATCGGTTCTCGCATTCTATACGTCTTCGGATTTTCCGTGTGTTGGCTGGCCTGTCGGTGATATTTCCACATGTATAAATCTTCAATTGTGCGCAACGCTGCAGACTGGGTCCGTTCTTGGCGCCGACATCATTGGCTGGCAATGGGAATCGTTGTCGCCATTACGGCGGTCGGTGGCATCATCACGCCGAGATTCGCCAACGCCACACACGATTCGTCGGACACGACGATGACAAGGTTAGATCTCGCCGTTCCGCCTCTCACGGAAGACTTCGTCGATGGGGACTCAGCGGGCGCGCAAAACGGCGCGAACGCGACAGAAGACATCGACTGGAAAGTCGTCACCGTTCATTCCGGTCAGACAGTCGGCGACATTTTCAGGCAGCAGGGAGTGAGCGCGGCCGATCTGCAGAAGATGATCGACGACCACAACAACGCGAGTGCGTTGCGCAATATCCATCCGGGCGAGGAATTCGCCTTCGGTCGCGCAAGCGACGGCAGTTTGCGCGCCGTTCGTTTTGATCGCGACGAACATACACGCGTCACCGAAAGCTTGGCCGGGCACACGATTCGCGAGACGACTCAGAATCGCGGCATCGAGCGCCGTACGCACGTTGCGCATGGTGTCGTCGATCGTTCGCTTTTCGAATCAGGCGAACAAGCAGGACTGAGCGACGTGATGGTGCTCAAACTCGCGACCGCCTTCGGCTACGACATCGACTTCGCACAAGATTTGCGCCAAGGCGATAGTTTCACGGTCATTTACGACGATGTGTATTGCGAAGGCGAACGCTTGCATGACGGCGACATCATCGCCGCGACTTTCGTCAATCGCGGCAAACGTTTCAGTGCATTCCGCTATACCGACAGCACTGGCGACACGATGTACTACAGCGGCGACGGTCGTCCGTTGCGCAAGGAATTTCTGCGCACGCCTGTCGAGTTCACACGTATTTCGTCGTTCTTCACGTCGGCGCGCATGCATCCGATTCTTGGAACGATGCGCGCGCATCACGGCGTGGACTACGCAGCTCCCACCGGAACACCGATTCATGCGGCGGGCGACGGCAAAGTCGCATTCCGCGGCTGGGAAGGCGGATACGGCAACGTCGTCATCCTGCAGCACGGCGGTCACTACAGTACGGTGTACGGCCATATGTCGCGCATCGCCGCGCTCAATGTCGGACAGCGCGTTTCGCAAGGTCAGACGATCGGTTTCGTGGGCATGACGGGTCTGGCGACGGGTCCGCATCTTCATTATGAATTCCGTGTCGACGGCGTTCATCGCGATCCGCTCACGGTGACGATGCCCAAGCCCGAACCGCTGCCTGCCGTTGAGCTGGCGAAATTCCAGGGTCAGACAACGCCAATGTTGGCGAAGCTGAAGATGCTGGAAGCGACGCAAACGATCGTCGCGAAAAAATAATCGCGCGTGACGTCGCTTTTTATTGGACTGATCTCCGGAACCAGCGCGGACGGCATCGATGTCGCGCTGGCGAGTTTCGATCCCGCGCCACGCTTGCACGCATCGACAATGGTGGCGTATCCCGAGTCGCTGCGACGACGCATTCTCGATTTGGCGCAAGGTGATGGACGCATCGCGCTCGATGAATTCGCGTCGCTCGACATTGAAATTGCGCGCTGTTTTGCCGACGCAGCCAGACAACTTCTCGATCACCACGGAATCGCCCCGAATAGGGTGACGGCGATCGGGTCGCACGGACAAACTGTCCGCCACCGTCCATTACACAATCCGCCTTACACGATTCAGCTTGGCGACCCTAACGAAATCGCCGAACGTACCGGCATTCTCACCGTCGCCGATTTTCGCCGTCGCGACATGTCGGCTGGCGGGCAAGGCGCGCCGCTCGCACCAGCATTTCACGCGGCGATGCTGGGACAAATCGGCGTGGCGCGTGTCGTATTAAATCTCGGCGGCATCGCCAATATCACCATTATCGCGGGCGACGATTCGGCGCCGTTGAGCGGCTTCGATACGGGCCCGGCCAGTTGCTTGCTCGATGCGTGGGCGCAAGAAAACATCGGCGAGCGCTACGACGCGAACGGCGCGTTCGCTCTGCGCGGCAAGAAAGACGACGCGTTGCTCGAGCGCTTGCTCGACTATTCTTATTTCTCGGCACCACCGCCAAAAAGTACCGGACGCGAGGAATTTCACCTGACTTGGCTGCGTGAACGCTTGCGTGATATCGACCTGTCGCCCGAAGACATTCAAGCGACGCTGCTCGCATTCAGTGCGCGCACCATCGCAGACGCGATTCGTCGATACGCTCCGGCGACGCACGAAGTTTTGGTATGCGGCGGCGGCGTGCACAACGCGGCATTGATGTCCGCGATCACTGCGGAATTGAAGCCTATCCGCGTGCGCAGCATTGGCGAACTGGGCATCGATCCCGATTTCGTCGAAGCGATGACGTTCGCTTGGCTAGCGCACGAACGGCTCGCCAACCGCGCCGCGCCAAATGTTTACACGGTGACCGGCGCGCGTGGCCCTCGCGTGCTCGGCGGCGTTTATTTCGGATCGTGATTCGGTTTCGACTCGACGAATAGCGGCTTGCCGTCGATACGCTCGAACGCTTCGAGTGCTGTTCTGAATGCGGCGCTTTCGCCGGCGTCCCACGTGCCGGTCAACGTGGCGACGTCGTGTATTTCACGATTCACCATGTCTTCTCCGCCGAAGCCAAGACTGTGCCGCAGGATGTGCAGGACGACGTCGTTGATCGACCAGTTGCGCTCGCGCGCGATGGATTTGATGCGTTCGGCAACGGATTCTTCGATATTGCGTACAAGTATGTCGGGCACAGCAAACACTCAACGTTGATCGACCCCCTGACGAGATTCTGTCAGCAATCGATAACTATTTCACGTACATCAGTCACGCAATCGCCGCGCGGCGATTCATTCGCGACCTGACGATAAAACACAGCACGACGGCAGGCGGGATGGCCAGCGTCGTAATGATGAAATACGTGGAATAGCCGGTTGCGGTAACGATGGTTCCGGCGAAGATGCCGAGAATTTTGCCTGTGACATTGACCAGCGACGTCAACAATGAATATTGCGTCGCTGTGTGTTCACGATTCACGAGCGACGACAGAAACACGACCGTCGGCGGACCCAGAAATCCGAGGGTGAGGTTTTCCGCGGAGATCACCGCGGTCAATGCCATTAAGTTGCCCTGATGGCTCGGCAAAATCAGATACGCGAGATTGCAACTTCCGCAAATAATGATGGCGGCCAGCAATGGACCCCAAATGCCCCATCTCGCCACCGCGGCGCCGCCGAGGAACGTGCCGAGTATGCCAATCGCTACGCCATAAATTTTAGTGACTGTTCCGATTTGAGATTGCGTGAAACCCATGTCCAGATAAAACGGACTCATGATTCCACCAATCGTCGCTTGCTCAGGAATTTTGAAAATCAAAACAAACGCGAGAGTCACCAGCGCGAGCGCGACGCCGTAACGGCGAAAAAAATCGGTGAACGGTTCGATGATGCTGACGCGCATCGCATCGTACCAAGACGTCGGCGCACGCTTTTGAACCTCGGGTTCGCGCGCAAGGACATTCGCGGCCACAGGAATCAGCATCGCTGCAGCCATTACGGCATAAACGACGCGCCATGGCATATGATCGGCCATGATCAACGCTAACGCGCCAGCCACCAACAAGCCACCGCGATAGCCGAGCGAGTACGTTGCGACGAGCGCACCCTGCGTTTCCAGTGAAGCAATTTCGATACGGTAGGCATCGACGGCAGTATCCTGCGTCGCGCCAAAAAACGCCGTCGCAAGAGTCGCTATGATGAAAACCGATAGGTTGTCCGGTGTCGCGGCGGCCATTGCGAGCAACGCCGCGATAACGCCTAACTGCGCGAACAACAACCAACCGCGACGTCGCCCCAATCGCTCAAACAAAGGAAGCTTCCAATGATCCAGCAACGGCGCCCATAGAAATTTAAGAACGTACATCAAACCCGCGCTGGCGATCACGGTGATTTCAGACAGCGCAATACCCGATTTCTTCAGCCAGAACGCAAGCGTTCCGGCGACTAATAAAAACGGCAGTCCCGATGAGAATCCGAAGAACACCATCGTCCAAGCCGACGGCTGCGCAAATGCACGCCAGACCGAATGCGGCTTAGGCGCGGTCGTCGTTTCCGTCACGCGTAATCCACGGTGTACGGCGCGTGATCCGAGAACCGCGGCTCCGGCGTCACGAAGCAGTTTTTCACACGATCGCGAAGCGACGGCGTAATGATCTGATAGTCGATGCGCCAACCGACATTGTTGGCCCGAGCCGCACCACGATTCGACCACCACGTATATTCGACCGCGTCGGGTTTCGCGACGCGAAAGCTATCCAGCCATCCCGTTTTCGGCGCGGGCGTGCCGTCACCGCATGCGTCGGCGATTTGGCCGTTCAACCATGCGCGCTCCTGCGGCAGACATCCCGAGTTCTTCTGATTGGACGTCCAATTCTTGATGTCGCTGCGCGAGCGCACGATGTTCCAATCGCCGCACAGAACGTAATCGCGACCGCTCTTCAGCCATTTGTCGAGAATCGGCTTGAGCCATTCCATCGCTTCGAACTTGAATTGCTGGCGCTCTTCGCCAGACGACCCAGACGGCACGTACATCGATACGACGCTTAAATTGCCAAACCGCGCTTCGATATAACGGCCTTCCTCGTCGAACGACGGTCGACCGAGTTTGGTCAAAACTTCATCCGGCTCCTTCCGCGCGTAGATCGCCACGCCGCTATAGCCTTTCTTGGTCGTCGCATCTCGATAGAAACAGTGATGCCCGTCGGGACGAAACATAGGATCGGTCAATTGGTCTTCTTGAGCCTTCGTTTCCTGAAGGCACACGACATCCGCCTTCTGAGTTTTGAGCCATTCCAGAAAACCTTTGTTGGCGGCGGAACGAATACCGTTGGCATTGAAGCTGATAATGCGCATGAGAGTCGTTAGTCGAAATGGAGAAGTGGTTTGATGATACCAATAGCCGCCGTCGGTTATCCTTCCGAATCTGGCACTGAATTCGTGACGTCATGAAATCCCACCAACGCGATTTCCTTGAATTGGCGCTGCGCCGCGAGGCACTGCGATTCGGCGAATTCAAGCTGAAATCCGGACGCATCAGTCCGTATTTTTTCAACGCGGGATTGTTCGACTCGGGCGAAGCGATGTCGATTCTGGGTCGCGCCTATGCGCAAGTGCTGATCGATTCCGCAATCGCGTTCGATATGTTGTTCGGTCCTGCGTACAAAGGCATCGCGTTGGCGACGGCAACCGCGATCGCGTTGGCGCAAGATCATGGTCGCGACGTGCCGGTTGCGTTCAATCGCAAAGAAGCAAAGGACCACGGCGAAGGCGGCATATTGATCGGTGCGCCGTTGCACGGTCGCGTGTTGATCGTGGACGATGTGATCAGTGCTGGAACTGCGACGCGTGAATCGCTGGCCCTCATCCGTCAAAACAATGCGCAGGCAGCCGGTGTGCTGATCGCACTCGATCGCGAGGAGCGCGGGTCGGGTTCGCGCTCGGCCGCGCAGGAAGTTACTGAGGAATTCGGGATTCCCGTGATCGCCATCGCTCGGCTCGCCGAACTTTTGACACTGGTTGCGGAACGCCCGGAGCTGGCCGACTATCGCGATAAACTCGATGCGTATCGCGCAACATACGGAAGCTCAGCGTGAAGCGGCTATACTGGTTTTCGGAGGTGTCTTCTATGCGTTCTATCGCTGCATCACTGCTCGTTTTCGCGCTCGCGTTCTCTATCGCTGCATCTGGCGCGTCGGTTACGAAGGACAAACGCAATCGCTATAAATGGTCCGATGCCCAGGGCAATGTTCATTACGACGACGCACTTCCACAAGAAGCCATTCAGTTCGGCTACGACGTTGTCAACGAACAAGGCATCGTGGTCAAACACATCGATCGCGCGAAAACGGCTGAAGAACTGAAAACTGACAAAGAATCCGCCGAAAAGGCCACCGCGGCCAAACGCGTAGCGGACGCACAGGCAAAGAATGATCAGCAACTGCTTGCCGCCTATCCAAGTGAGCACGACTTAGTCGCCGCGCAACACGCACAGATCGACATGCTCGATCAAAGCGTTCACGCCACGGAAGTAAGTTTGCAAAACCAGGAAAAGAGTTTGTCCGACATGCTTTCGCACGCGGCCGATCTCGATCGAAACGGCAAACCCGTACCGACGACATTGCAACAGCAAATCGATTCTTTGCGCGTCACCGTCGGGAAGCAAAAAACATATATCGCCAACCGGCAGGCGGAAAAAGACGCGAGCGAGAAAAAATTCGAGACTGAACTCGCGCACTATCGCGACGTGCAAGCCGCGCACGCCAATCCCAAAAACTAGAACGGCAGCGCCAGTTCCGGATTGAGTTCTTTCAATTGCTTGCGAAATGCGGCCTGGATGCGTTCCAGAGCTGCCTGACTGTCCGCATCGAATCGCAGCACCAATACCGGCGTCGTGTTCGAAGCTCGCACTAAACCCCATCCGTCCGACCAATCCGCGCGCACGCCGTCGATCGTCGTGACGCGCGCGCCTTCGAAGCTCGCCTTTTGCTGGAATTTCTCGATGAACTTTGCGTTTTCGCCTTCCGCGAGCGGAATCTTCAGTTCCGGCGTACTCACGCCTTTCGGCAACGTATCGAAAATTTCCTGCGGCTTGCGGCCTTCGGCATCGGCGGCAAGAATTTCCGTCAAACGTGCCGCGGCGTAGATGCCGTCGTCAAAGCCATACCACCGCTCGCGGAAAAAGAAATGTCCGCTCATCTCGCCGGCAAGCTCGGCATCGGTTTCGCGCATCTTCGATTTGATCAGCGAATGTCCCGTCTTCCACATGATCGGGCTTCCGCCGGCCTGCAAGATCAATGACTGCAGTTTTCCGGTGCACTTCACATCGTAGATGATCGTCGCGCCGGGGCTGCGAGTCAGCACATCGCGCGCGAAGAGCATCAACAAGCGATCGGGATAAATAATTTCGCCCGTTGCAGTGACGACCCCGATCCGATCGCCGTCGCCATCGAACGCCAATCCGAGGTCGGCGTTCATTTGCTTCACCGACAAAATCAGATCTTGCAGATTGCTTGGATCGGACGGGTCGGGATGATGGTTCGGAAAATTGCCATCGACGTCGCAATACATCGGCAGCACCTCGCAACCGATACCTTCCAATACGGCTGGCGCGACCGCACCGGCGATGCCGTTGCCGCAATCCACGACAACTCTCAACTTGTGTTCGATCATCACGTCGCCGGTAATGCGCTCGATGTAATCCTTCGCGACATCCATCTTTTGCAGTCCGCCGTTACCGTCGACGAACCTGTTTTCCTTGATGCGTGTATACAAGCCCGTGATCGCAGATTCGGACAGCGTTTCACCGCCGAGCACGATTTTGAATCCGTTGTAGTCCGGCGGATTGTGACTGCCGGTAACCATCACACCGGAGCCGACGTTCAAGTGGTACGTAGCGAAATAAAGAACGGGCGTCGGCGCAGCACCGATGTCGATGACGTTGCAACCCGTGCTGCGTAATCCATCGATCAATGCACCGGACAGCTCCGGGCCCGACAGACGGCCGTCACGAGCTACGACGATTTCCTTAAGGCCGCGGGTACGCGCTTCGCTGCCGATCGCGCGTCCGATCTGCCGCGCCACGCCGGCGGTAAGCGTTTTGCCTATAACGCCGCGTATGTCGTAAGCGCGGAAAATGCTTTGGTCGAGCGCGATTTCAACCGGCGCCGCCAACACGGGTTTCGCTTTCGCAACGATGGGCGGCGGCGCCGGATTCTGCGCAATCGCCTGAGCCAACGTCGTTTGCACTTCCGGAGCCGCGGCTTTCTGACGGGTGAATTTACGGACCGCTGCGCTCCAGCCCACGTTCCGGGCGAACAGGAAGAACAACCCGATGGCGATGAGAATCAGCGCCAGCGGTAGCGTAATCAGGATACTGTCGGGAAGAAAGATCGGAAATCTCTCAGGCGCGGCACCAATACGAAACACACTGCCGGGGATCTGCGTACCGAGATAATTCAGTGAACTCTCCGTGCTCGAGTCACCAATGGTATCCAACAGCAGATCGCCGCGACCATCGCCTTGGCGCAGATCGATGCGCGCATTACTGACGCTCGGCTGGCGGAAGACGTCTAACATCGGCCCGAACGGCACTTCGACGTACACGAAAGAAAGCGCGCGCTTGTCGCGCAGTGCGGGCAACGCGAACACCAGCACGCGCTGCTTGCTCGGATTTACGTGCGATTGAAGTGGCGCGCCGAGATTCAATTCTTGCGCGCGTACGAGCATTGCCGCCTTCGCATAACCGAATTTTGCGAAATCGCCACTCAGAACGTCGCTGAGATCGGGCCGGTAAAAATCCGCCGCCAAAAGCTCCGGCAAAACTTTTTTCAGCGCATCTCGAGCGGCGTCGATCGCACCGTCGCCACCTTGCACGAGCGGAGCGGTGACCGCGTCGTTGCCGACCGCAGCGATGATGTGCGCGCGTGTTTCGGCGACAAATTTGCTGAGCGATTCCATTTCCAGTTGGCTGACTTGCGCGATTTGCCTCGTGCCGCTCGCCTCGCGGAACATCAACCAGCTTTGCCAAGCGCACAGCACTCCGCAGATCAAGAAAGCGACAGCGACGGCGAACAGCAGCGAACGTGGCTCGCTAAATTTCTGCATGCGCGACTGCGGCGCAGTGTGCGCTTGCGAAAGCTGCAGGGCCGACTTCTTTTTCGCAGGTTCTTTCATCGATCGAATCGAACGTCCGAAGTGATCATCACACGCCGCCGGTGTGACCGAATCCGCCGGCGCCACGTTGGCTGGCTGCGAATTCGCTCACGATGCGAAATTGAGCTTGAACAACGGGCAAGAACATCAATTGCGCAATGCGCTCCCCCGGCACAATGGTATAGGCGGCCTGTCCGCGGTTCCAGCAGGAAATCATCAGTGGGCCCTGATAGTCGGCATCGATCAATCCCACCAGATTTCCCAACACGATACCGTGCTTATGTCCCAATCCCGAACGCGGCAAAATCACTGCGCAATAGCCGGGATCGCCGATATGAATAGCAATGCCTGTCGGGATCAACACGCTCCCACCCGGCTCGAGCGTCAACGGTGTCTCGATAATCGCGCGCAAATCCATGCCGGCCGATCCCGATGTCGCCGAGGCAGGCATGGGAAATTCGGCGCCCACGCGCGCGTCCAACACTTTCACTTCGACATCTATCACGACTTGGAACGCCCCCTAGGCGATTTACTCTTTTTGGATGCGCGCAACGCGAGGATGCGGGTGAGCAATGCGCGTGCCAAATCGAGTTTATCGCTACGCGGTAGCTTTTCTTCGCCGTCTGCCCAGAACAATGTCAGTTCATTCTCCGCACAATCGAAACCTTTTCCGCGACCGACCTGATTCGCAGCAATGAGGTCGATTTTTTTTGCGACCAGCTTGGCGCGGGCATATTCGGCGACATTCTTTGTCTCGGCGGCGAATCCGACAAGATAAGGATGCGATTTCATCCTCGCCACTTCGGCAAGAATGTCTGGATTCTGCACAAGATCGAGGCTCAACTTCCCGCCCGACTTTTTCAGTTTGTGCGCAGCGATTTCGTTCGAACGGTAATCGCCAACTGCCGCTGCCGACACAAAAATGTCGCTGCTCGCTACGTGACGCAACACGGCGTCGTGCATATCGCGCGCACTGCGTACGTCGTCGCGCGTCACGCCAACCGGTGTCGACAAATGCACGGGGCCGGCGATCAATCGAACCGTCGCACCCATTTCCGCCGCCGCTTGTGCGACGGCAAATCCCATCCGACCCGAGCTGCGATTGCCGATAAAACGCACCGGATCGATATCCTCATAAGTCGGCCCCGCGCTCACGAGCACGTTCAGACCTTGCATGGGCCGCGACCCATGCAACGCCGATAATGCTGCGACGAGTTGGTCGGCTTCGAGCAAACGTCCGGCGCCAAATTCGCCGCACGCCTGACTGCCGGATGCCGGACCTAGAACGTCTATACCGCGATCGCGCAGCGTCGCGACGTTCGCCTGCGTCGCGGGTTTTGCCCACATCAATTGATTCATCGCCGGCGCGACGGCAATAGGCGCAGCGGTGGCGAGACACAGCGTGGTGAGAAGATCGTCGGACATACCGCACGCCAATCGCGCGATAATGTCTGCGCTGGCGGGTGCGATGACGATGCGATCGGCCCAACGTGCCAGTTCGATATGCCCCATCGCCGCTTCGGCCGCTTCGTCCCACAATCCGTGTCGCACGGGATTTGCGGACAGCGCCTGGAAGGTCAACGGCGTCACGAAGCGCGCAGCATTTTCTGTCAGCACGACGCGCACGTCGGCACCGGCATCGCGCAACCGGCGCGTGAATTCCGCCGCCTTGTACGCGGCGATGCCGCCGGAGACGCCGAGGAGAACATGCAGATTCGCTAGCGGACGTGAGCTCATGTAGGAGTTCGATTACGCGACGAGGCGGCGACAGCTTACCGGAATTCGCGCGAATGGCCGCAGCCGTTTATTCATGACGACATTCAAAATGGGCTCATGACGATACGTGAATGGCCCGAGCAGGAACGACCCCGCGAAAAACTCATCGAGCGCGGCGCCGCAGCATTGTCAGACGCGGAGCTGTTGGCCATTTTCATCGGCACCGGCCGGCGTGGCCATAGCGCGGTGGACATCGGCCGCGAAATACTCAAGGAACGCGGCAATCTCCGAACGCTGCTCGAATTGGATTTGCGCGAACTGGCAACATATTCGGGAATTGGTCTCGCAAAGGCGAGTCGTCTACACGCCGCGCTGGAACTCGGCCGACGTTACCTTGCGTGCCAGATTGATCGAACCGACGCCCTGACCGATCCGCTCGCGTGCGCCAACTATTTACGCTCGCGACTCGGTGCGTATCCGTATGAAGTATTTGCCTGCCTTTTTCTCGACATCCGCAACCGCGTGATCGCGTTCGAAGAACTGTTTCGCGGCTCGATAAACGGCGCGGAGGTTCATACGCGCGAAGTGGCCCGACGGTGTCTGGCTCACAACGCCGCGTCGGTGATTTTTGCCCATAACCACCCATCCGGTCTTGCCCGAGCAAGCCGCGAGGATCGCGAGCTCACCACGCAGTTGCGGCGCGCGTTGGAAATGATCGATGTCACCGTGCTCGATCATTTCATCATCGGCGACGGCAAGCCGTTCTCGTTCGCGCAGCGAGGCTGGCTTTAGATCGAGCCATCCTTGCCGCACCTGCCGAACGTCCGTCATGGCACTATTGCGTCCGGGCTATACTCCCGCCGGGAGGATGCGAGCGCTGTGATCTTTCAATACCCCACCGACTTTCCGGCCGATGATTGCGAGCGTCTCGTACCGGACCCGGCGACGGCGCGTGCGCTGGTTCGCGAACGCCGTCCGGAACTGCTCGCGCTGATCACGCATCGTCGCAAACGTTTCGCCGGTTTGACGGCGGGCATTGCCGATAAAACACTGGATGCTGCGGAAGATGCGATTCTCATCGCGTTCTGTCGCCTCGCCTATCGACACGGCAACTGGGGTAAGGATTTTCACGATTACCACAACGAAAACCACATCTTCGAGATTCTGGGAGCGCGGCTAGAACGCCTGATCGATGCGGTCGGTCTGGAGTCGCTCGCTATTCTCGACTGGTTTTTGCTCGCCCTGTTCGCTGCCGCTCACGATTTGCGTCAGCGCGAAGTTCCTCAGTTCGCCGCCGGCATCGGCAGCAATGAGCGCGCGAGCATCGAGGAAACATTTCGCATCCTGGACGTTTCCGGATTTTCGCGCCGCGATCATGCCGGTGTTTACATCAGCATCGAACTCATGATCGCCGGCAGTACGTTCGATGCACGTCCGCCGCATCCGGGGCAGGATTACAATTCGGCGGATATGGTCGTTCAATCGGGCGGCGCGCTCGCGCAGAAGCTAGACGACAAACTCGACAAACACTTCAGCGGCTGGCGCAACGATCAACGCATCGTGCATGCGATGGAGCTCGCACTCATCGCCGCGGATCTCGACACGGCCAATGTCGCCGAAGCATTTCCCGTGTTCATGGCGAGCACCGAACGGTTATGTCTCGAACGCGAAATGCGTAGTCGGCGCGATCCGGCGAGCGCCGAATCCGCGCAACCGATGTTCAATTTCCTAACGACCGGCCAGGAACACTATTTCTTCGATCTGCACCGTTTCAGTTCGCCACAAGGGCGAAAAGCGTTTGCCGACGCGAAAGACGCCAACATCGACCGCATGCACCAAATGACGACGATGATGCGCGAACGCGTCGTAAATCCACGAAGCGGGACAGATGTATTGGAATCGTTTCGCAGCGTCGTCGCCGACATCGGTTGACGTCAGCCGACCAGGTTGGCGCGTCCCTGCACCCGACGCACCGTGCGCATCCCGCACGCTACGTTATCCCTTTAAACCTTGGTCTGACTGGAGTTCGAGGGCAACGATACACGCCAGCCATGACGGTTTTTTTACGACGTTGCGACAACGTACACAGTGCAACTTTATACACAATGTCGCATTTGTATAAAATTACCCGTGCAAAAATCATTTCCATTGTGTGTCAGCGGAATTTGTCTTGAAAATCAACTGCTTAAGTAGTGCATATTGCGAATATGCTCGAAAATCGATACCCCTTACCATAGCCGCTTCCACTCAGCAACCGGTTATACCCACAAAGTTATCCACAAGCTGAAAACCCGCGAAGAAGCAAGATTTCAAGCCGCTTTGGGCGTTTCTGATAAACCTCATTTCGAGGTGCGGTTCGCTTCCGGTGGCGCGCCTTCTGATTGCCAGTTTCGCTGACTACAATACGCGGCCCTGCCAGGATTCACTGTGAAAGAAGCTATCAATCAACTCATTCTGCAAGCGATCGATCGGTTGCGGGAACAGGGCGCGTTACCCAGCGATGCGTCGGCCGCTTTCATCGTCGAACGCACGCGCACGCGCGAACACGGCGACTTCGCGACAAATGCCGCGATGTTGTTGGCGAAAACCGCGCGTAAAAATCCGCGTGCCGTGGCGGAACAACTCGTTGCAGCGCTGCCGCAAAGTACACAAATCAGCAAAGTGGAAATTGCCGGTCCGGGTTTCATCAACGTTTTCCTGAGCGCCGACGCCTACCATTCCGAAATTGCGCGCGTGCTTGAAAGCGGCGTCGACTACGGACGGAACCAAAATGGTGCAGGAAAAATGGCCGGCGTCGAATTCGTTTCGGCAAATCCGACCGGCCCGCTGCATGTCGGTCACGGCCGCAACGCCGCGTTGGGCGACTGCATCGCCCGGCTTCTCACCGCGAGCGGCTGGGCCGTGCGTCGCGAGTTCTACTACAACGACGCGGGCGTACAGATTCACAATCTTGCGTTGTCCGTGCAGGCGCGTGCGCGCGGATTGACGCCGGAATCGCCTGATTGGCCGCAAGACGGATATCGCGGCGATTACATTGCCGATGTCGCGAGCGCCTATCTAACCGGCCAATCGGCCAGTGCGGACGGACACGTCGTCGTCGCCGCGAAAGATCCGGAAAACCTCGAGGCAATTCGCGCGTTCGCCGTTGCCTATCTGCGCCATGAGCAAGACCTCGACCTCAAAGCGTTCGGCATCACCTTCGACGTCTACTTTCTGGAATCCTCGCTTTACAGCGGCGGCAAAGTCGACGACACCGTTCGCGAACTCGTCGCGCATGGCCACACTTACGAAGAAGGTGGAGCGCTCTGGTTACGGACCACGGATTACGGCGACGACAAAGATCGCGTGATGCGCAAATCCGACGGCACATTCACCTATTTCGTCCCCGACGTTGCCTATCATCGCAGCAAATGGTTACGCGGCTATCAACGCGCGATCACCGTGCTCGGCTCGGATCATCACGGCAGTCTCGCTCGCGTGAAAGCCGGTTTGCAGGCGCTCGATGCCGGCATTCCGAAAGGCTGGCCGGACTATCTGCTCTATCAGATGGTCACCGTGATGCGCGGCAGCGAAGAAGTAAAGCTATCGAAGCGCGCAGGCAGCTACGTAACGCTGCGCGACCTGATCGACGAAGCGGGCCTCGACGCAACGCGCTATTTCCTCATCGCACGCAAGTCCGATTCGCAACTTATTTTCGATATCGATCTGGCGCGTTCGCAAAGCAACGACAATCCTGTTTACTACATTCAATACGCACACGCGCGCGTGTGCAGCGTGTTGCGACAAGCGGCGGAGCGCGGTATCGCGTTCAATCAAGCCAACGGGTTGACACATCTCGACAAGCTCGGCAACGAACATGAAGCCGCGCTAATGACAGAGCTGACGCGCTATCCCGAAACGATCGACGCGGCGGCGACAAATCTGGAACCGCATCTCGTCGCGCAATATCTGCGCGACTTGGCGTACGCTCTGCACACGTACTATCACGCGCACGCGTTTCTCGTCGACGACGCGGATTTGCGCGACGCGCGACTAACCTTGATTGAGGCAGTGCGCCAAGTACTGGCTAATGGATTGAGCCTACTCGGCGTGTCCGCTCCGGAGAGCATGTAATGGCAGCAAAGCAAGGTCGGCAGGCGTTTCGCGAACGCTCGAACAATTCGTGGCCGGCATGGGTTTGGCTCGGCCTCGGCGTGTTGCTGGGCCTCGCGATATCGGCGACGGTGTTGATCAAGGATTGGGCGCCGATGCTGCGCAAGAAAAATCTGCCGCAACCGAATGCGGAAGCGACATCACCGAAAGAATCCGAACAAGCCGTCGCCGATGAAGCGAGCAAGAAGCCTGCGCCGCCGAAAAAAACTTACGACTTTTATTCCGTACTTCCCGAAATGGAAGTCGTGATTCCCGACGCGGAACTGTCGGCCAAAGCACGCGCCGAACAGCAGAAGCAACAACAGGCGATGGCGCAAGCGCAAAATCCAGCGACCATCGGCACGACGACTGCGCCGCCGCCATCGACCGACGCCAACGCGCGCTACGTTTTATTGGCAGGCTCGTACACCGATTCGAAAGCGGCCGACGAAGCGAAGGCCAAGCTTGCGCTGCTCGGCATCGTCGCGAAAGTGCAAAGCGTTTCTGTCAACGGCAAGACGTGGAATCGCGTGATGGTCGGACCTTACGCGAATGCCAGCGATACGGAAGCGGCGCAGAAAACGCTGACGGACGCTGGAGTTAAAGCGATTCCGATGAAGCAGGCGGCACAGTAGTTCAGCGCCGCCAAATCATCGTTACTGGAAACCGTTTTTAAAGATACCGTCGACGTAGAACGCGGATAGTGTGCCGGTGCTGTCGGTCACGTATACATGCTGATTGACCACGATCGGGCTTTGCCAGTGCGTGCTGCCGATCGACCCCGACCATAGTTTTGCGCCTGTCAGCGTGTTCAGTCCCATGACTGCGCCACCGGAAATGTAATAGAGCGTTGTGCCGGCAATGACTGGCGAGCGCCCGCCCGATGCCGTCCAATGCTTGACCAGGGCGGGAGTCGTTCCTGACGTATTGAGCGTGTACGAAATAAACGTATTGCTGTTGACGACGTAGAACCACGTCGTTTGATCGGCTGGATTCACCCAGACTGCCGGTTGAGGGAAGACAACGCCGTCGTTGACGCCATCCGTCGAGCAACTCGTGCTTTCGTTAATCTCTCCGCCTGGGTGAGCCGGTCCCGCTGCAGTACCCATCTGATCCAGATTGATCAGGCGCAAGCAACTATCCTTGCCGCTCTGGATGGCGAGGTGCGGGAAAGTCGCACTTTTCGAAGGCAAAATGGCAGGCGCGGTCGAGCCGAGATCCGTGTCGCCGGCATACAGATCTGCGTAGTTCGCCGGTGTATAGCTATCGACGGGTACGCCAAGACCCGAACCAGATCCATTCGGATTGAGCGCCAGCACACTGTCACCCCACTCGTGGTCGCCGGCTGTATTGGCGTCGAAGATGCCGTTACCGGTTGCGATGTAGATACGGTTCGTCTGTGCATCATAGATGGTGCCGGGACGTCCCCAGATCCCACCCATTTGACCGGCTCGACCCGGACCCGGGCCGCCGAGGATGTTGCAGTCGTTGACTTTCGGTGTGCCCGAATTGACGAAGTGCATATTTCCCAGATCGCTGCACATCACGTTGAACACGAACTGGTTGGCATTGCTCAGGTTGATCGTGGTGACATGACCTTGGTAATCGCCGCCGTCGCCGTCATACCCGTTCGTGACGTGATACAGATAGTTCGTGCCGCCGGGCGGCGTCGAGAATGCCAAAGCCGCCGCGCCTTTTTCCACGTTAGTCTTCACGGTCGATACTTCGGGCCAGCAGTTGAAGTCGGTCGCGCCAGCGCAGGTTGTGGTTATCTCCGTGCCGTCGCCGACCTGATACTTATGTACCTTGCCGTCGAGTGCGTAGGCATAAACGAATTGCTGATTCGGGTCGATCGCCGGCGAGCCGCTCATGCCCTCGTCGGTCTTGTTTGTGGACGGCTGATGGGACCACAACACCGCATCGGTAGGGCCGGAAGTTGGTGCGGGAGCATCGGCATCCAGCGCGACGATCGTACCGTTCGTCGTGACCACATACAGGACGTTCTTCGTACCGCTCGGCGTCGACACGCCGCTTAAGTAGACCGGCGCCGCATCGGACGGCAGGGCGGTTAGGTTGCCGACGGCGTGTATGGTGAAGGTCTGGGACGAGACGGAGTAGCCGCCAGGGTCCGCTGGGTTGAAACCGCTGTGTGCCTGGTCGTATCCGAATTGCAGCCAGTCCGCTGCCTGTGCCGCAACCGCAGAGCCCCCGAGCACGAGTGCAGCAATAAGCGATTGAACCAACGGCTGTCTACGCATGATGAAACTCCTTGGCAACGAATGGCGGCGCTAACCCTGCGCTAGGCAGCCTACCATCGGTTTTGCGCCAATTGTGTGAAAGCCGCCACCAAAGCGACTTTCGACACCCCTCCACGGCGAGGCTGGCGAGTGAGCAGAACCAATACTTGGCGATTCGATATCGCTCAAGGACGTATATACGGCCATTTACCACGAAGTGGCTCGACTGATGTCGCCCATGTAAGTTAGCGCGCCCGTTTCGACCTGATCAAACCGGAGATATCGTCGTCGCCATGACCTTGTTCCATCAATTTCGCGTAATCGGACAGCGATTTCTCGATGACGCTGCGATCCGTCCCAACGGTTTTCGCAAGCTCGTTCACGATGCCTAAATCCTTATGCAGCAACGCGAGCTTGAAACCGACCGAGAATTGATTCTTCAACATCGTCGCGCCGCGTTTTTCGAGAAACCAGCAGTTCGCGGCGCCACCCATCAGCGTCGGCAATAACGTCTCCGCATCCAGACCCAGCGCTTCGCCAAGAGCAAGTCCTTCGCAAACACCTTGCGCGATACCCGCGACGAGCACCTGATTCACCGCTTTCGTATTTTGTCCCGCGCCCACTGCACCCATGTGGCTCACGCGCGCAGCGTATGTATCGATGACAGGGCGAACGCTCTCCAACGTTTTTGCATCGCCGCCGACCATCACCGACAATTTGCCGTTCTTTGCGCCTTCGACGCCGCCTGAAACCGGTGCGTCGAGAAATTCGCATTTCGCAGCCTGCAAAATTTCGCTCGCTTTTTTTGCGGTGGCGGACGATACCGTCGAATGGTCGATCACCACCGTGCCCGCTTTCGCCGCGGCGGCAATTTCTTTGGTGACGGCCAACACATCGGCGTCCGCGCTCACGCACAACACAATCACATTGCACTGCGCAGCAATTTCACGCGGCGATCCCGCAGTGACGCCGGCATGTTCCTTCGCAAACGCTTGCGCTTTTTCGGCGGTGCGATTGGAAACCGCGCTGAGCAATCCGGCGCGATGCAGATGGCCCGCCATCGCATGGCCCATGGCGCCCAATCCGATAAAACCTGCTTTGATGTCACTCATGCGATGTCCGCCTTTGTCGAAATGTCACGAGATCATTCCTGATCAGGTTTGCGCATCGTCGCGTTCGGCGAGATAGGTGTATCCCGTCAAACCTCGTTCGAGTGCGGCGCCGATAACCTCTGCGTGTTGGCCGCTCAACTTCGCGGCGAGAATTTTCCCGCGATAGGCGGCGCGGAGCGCAGCGAGATCGTAGCCGACGTAGTCGAGCATCACATCGGTCGTATCACCGCGGCGGATGTTCGAAAATTCAAATCCGCCATCGTTTTTCAAGCGCACGTTCACGGCGTCGGTATCACCGAACAGATTGTGGATGTCGCCCAGCGCTTCTTGATACGCGCCGACAAGAAAAATGCCCAGCCGGTACGATTCGCCCTCGCGCGGCGCGTGCAGCGGCAGGCTCACGTCGACACCTTCGGCGTCCACATAAGCGTCTATACGTCCATCCGAATCGCAGGTCAGATCCGCAATCACGCCGCGACGTTCGGGTGCCCGATCCAGTCCGGCGATCGGAACAATCGGAAAAATCTGATCGATCGCCCAGGTGTCGGGGATCGATTCGAAAATGGAAAAGTTGACGAAGTATTTATCGACCAGTTTCTCGTTCAATTCATCCAGCGCCTGTCGATGCGAACGCTCTTCAGGCTTCAGCCTGACGCGCAATGCATTAACGATGGCGTAGTACAAATCGTCCAGACGCGCGCGTTGCCGCAACGTCAGTTGACCGAGCGAAAACAGCGCATGGCCCTCCGTCCAATGATGCTGCGCTTCGTGATAAAGCTCGATGACGGAGCGCGAATCGACTTCCGCGTGAATCTCGCGAAGCCGATGCAGGACGGACGGATCGTTGGTGTCCGCCGTCGGCACGCGACCCAGCGGCGCCGGTTCGATATCACTCACGTTCACGACGAGCACTGCGTGGTGAGCAACCATCGCGCGGCCGGTTTCGCTGATGACATGGGGATGATCGAAACCGTTTTGCGCACACGCTTCGGCCAGCGGCTGCACCACGGTCGCGGCGTATTGATCCAGCCCGTAGTTGATCGAGCAGGCCGAGCGCGAACGCGTACCTTCATAGTCGACGCCCAATCCGCCGCCGACATCGACGTACTCGATCGGAATTCCCAATTTACACAATTCCACAAAGTAGCGCGTCGCTTCGCGCATGCCGGCGGCGATGTCGCGCACATTGGAAATCTGCGAACCCATGAATACGTGCAGCAGTTTCAGCGATTGCGTTAGGTTCGCCGTTTTCAGTTCGTCGATCAGCGTGATCAATTGCCGCGGCGTCAATCCGAATTTCGATTTTTCGCCGCCCGTGTTCTGCCATTTGCCGGCGCCGAGACTGGTCAAACGCATGCGCACGCCGAACAGCGGTTCGACGTCCAGCGCACGCGCCTCTTCAAGCGCCGGTTTCAATTCCGACGGTTTTTCGATGACGATGAAAACGCGCAATCCGAGCTTGCGACCGATCAACGCTAGCCGCAAATATTCGCGATCCTTGTAGCCGTTGCAGATCACGATACTGCCCGGCTGAGCCAGCGCGAGAACTGCCATCAATTCGGGTTTTGAACCGGCTTCGAGTCCGAACCCATCCGATCCCGCCGATACCAGTTCACCGACGACGGCTTTCTGCTGATTCACTTTCACGGGATACGCGGCGGTGTAGCCACCGTCATATTCCCAATCCGTCATTGCCTTGGCGAATGCGTCCTGCAGTCGCGCGAGACGATCGCGCAGGATGTCGCCGAACCGCACCAGCAGTGGCAATCGCGATCCACGCGCATTCGCTTCATCGACGATCTGCTGCAGCGACAATGCCGGTCCGTTGGCGCCGCGCGGCTGGACGATCAAGCGTCCCTGCTCGTCGACGTCGAAATAATTTTCGCCCCAATGCGCAATCGCGTATTGATTGCGGGCGGCTTCGATGCTCCATGATGTCTCCATCCGGGTATTGTAGCGTCGCGTGCTACACCGTGTTTACCGGTTACAATCGCCGCCCCGTTTTCCAGTCTCTTGCCCGCCATGTCGTCACCCGCGCCCGAATGGTTCACCGAACAGCACGATTATTCCGGTTCGTCGATCGGATTTCGCCTGAAAAAGTTGCTGCACTCGGAGAAGACCCCGTTTCAGTCGATCGATATTTACGACACCACCGATTGGGGCAAGCTGATGGTGATCGACGGCTGCACGATGGTCACCACGCGCGACAATTTTCTCTATCACGAGATGATGTCGCATCCGGCGTTGTTCACGCATCCGCGCGCCAAGCGCGTGGTCATCATCGGCGGCGGCGACTGTGGCACGCTGCGCGAAGTGCTGAAACACGATGAAGTCGAAAGCGCGATTCAGGTCGAGATCGACGAACGTGTGACGCGTCTGGCCGAACAATATTTTCCGGAGCTGTGCGAATCGAACAACGATCCACGCGCGCAGTTGCTCTTCATCGACGGTATCAAATGGATGGCTGAATGCGAGCCCGATTCACTCGATATCGTCATCGTCGATTCCACGGACCCGATCGGTCCTGCTGCCGGGTTATTCAATGAAGCATTCTACGAAACCTGCCTTCGAGCGCTTCGACACGGCGGCATTCTCGTGCAGCAAAGCGAATCGCCGTTAGCGCATTTGCCGTTGCTCAAATCGATTCGCAAATCCATGATCGGCGCCGGATTTCATTCCGTCCGCACGCTTACATTCCCGCAACCGTGCTATCCCACCGGCTGGTGGAGTGCCACGATGGCGCGTAAAGGCGTGGATCTTTCCGATTTCCGCGAACGCGGTGCGGCGACGAAGCAATTTAACACGCAGTATTACAACGTCGATACGCACAAAGCGGCGCTGGCGATGCCGAATTTTCTCAAGCAGGCGTTGGGCGAGTAGAACCGTCCAACACCGACGCTGATTTTGATCGGCGTCTCACGCGATAAGCCAGGCTTCGTGCGCGAAAGCGCCGGCCGCTCGGCACGGTCATAAAGGCGTGCGCGTTTCGACGCGATCCGGCGAACATCGTCCGATCCTGCGCCGTGATTCTTGTTCAATGTATGCTCAAAAAATCGACTCGACGAGGTGTTCGAATGAATCGGATTCTTATTTCGATCGCAGCACTGGTCACGACGCTTTCGGCGCAGGCCGGCGATCGCATTACGGGCAAATCGTTCGCGACACGCTCGGAGGTGCTGGCGACACACGGGATGGTCGCGACATCAGTGCCTCTGGCGACGCAGATTGGAATCGACATTCTCAAGAAAGGCGGAACCGCGATGGATGCGGCCATCGCCGCGAATGCGGCGCTCGGTCTGATGGAGCCAGTTTCGAACGGCGTGGGCGGCGATTTGTTCGCGATCGTTTGGGATGCGAAGACGAAAAAACTTTATGGCTACAACGGTTCGGGCCGTTCGCCGAAATCGCTGACGCTGCAATATTTCGTCGACCACGACATCAAAGAAATTCCACCGCTCGGTCCACTGCCGGTGAACGTGCCGGGTTGCGTCGACGCGTGGTTCGCGTTGCACGATCGGTTCGGCAAATTGCCGATCGCGCAGGATCTGGCGCCCGCGATCGCTTACGCGCGCGAAGGATTTCCCGTCACAGAGTTGATCGCGCATTACTGGAATTTGTCGGTGCCGCGGCTCAGCAAATATCCGGGATTTACCGAACAGATGACTAGCAACGGCCACGCGCCGGAAAAAGGGGAAATCTGGAAAAATCCACATTTAGCCGACACGCTCCAGACGGTCGCGAATGGCGGCCGCGACGCGTTCTACAAAGGCAAGATCGCGCACGTGATCGGCGATTATTTCAAGGCGAACGGCGGATTTCTTTCGTACGACGATATGGCCGCGCACAAAGGCGAATGGGTCGAGCCGATCAAAACCAACTATCGCGGCTATGACGTCTGGGAATTGCCGCCGAACGGACAAGGACTCGCTGCGCTGGAGATTCTCAACATTCTCGAAGGCTACGATTTGAAGAAGTATGGATTTGGCAGTCCAGAGCACGTGCATCTTTTTACCGAAGCGAAAAAACTCGCGTGGGAAGATCGCGCGCATCTTTATGCCGATCCGGATTTCTTCAAGGCACCGATCGATAAATTACTGTCGAAGGAATACGCTGCCGATCAGCGTAAAAAGATTTCGATGGATCATGCCATGCGCTCGGTACCGAGCTATGCACCGCTCGAACACGGCGACACGATTTATCTGACCACCGCCGACAGTCAAGGAAACATGGTGTCGCTGATTCAATCGAATTATCGTGGCATGGGCTCGGGCATGACGCCGCCCGGCCTCGGTTTCATCCTGCAGGATCGCGGTCAGCTTTTCGTGCTGAAGGAGGGCCAGGCCAATTCTTACGCGCCGGGCAAGCGGCCATTCCACACGATTATTCCAGCGTTCATTACCAAACAAGACGGCGCCCGCATCAGCTTCGGCGTGATGGGCGGCGGCATGCAGCCGCAAGGTCATGCGCAGATCGTGATGAATCTCGTCGATTTCGGAATGAACTTGCAGGAAGCCGGCGATGCCCCACGCATCCAGCACGAAGGCGACACGGAACCGGAAGGACAATTGACGCAAATGAAAGACGGTGGCGAAGTGGAGTTGGAAAGCGGATTCTCGTACGAGACGATTCGCGCGCTGATGGAAAAAGGCCATCACGTAACCTGGGCCGACGGACCGTACGGCGGTTATCAGGCCATCGAATGGGATCCGAAGACGCATTCGTATCTCGGCGCCTCGGAAGGGCGCAAGGACGGTCAAGCTTCCGGTTATTAAGCTACCGTCAATTGCGGGCAGGTACACTCGCGGCCTGTCCGGCAAGGAATGAGCCTTATGTCGCGTTTTATACTTTTTTGCATCGCGCTCGCTGCAATGCCCGTCGTCGCGCAACCGTTGTTGCCGCAAGACCAAGCCGCAAAAGATGCGCAGGAAATGACGCCGGAACAGCGCATGACGCAATTCCGGCGCGATCAGATCAATATTCTCGCATTGCACGGCGATACGCCGTCGTTGTTGTCCGCGGCACTGCTCGCGCAGATCGATACGAAAGATCCGAATCGACCGAACGCGCTGAAACCGCAGTCGCTTCTGGAGCATGCGCAACGCACCGGCGCAGACAACGTGCTCGTTTGGTGGACGGCAGCCGGCATCGAGTGCCATGAAAATCCCAAGTCGTGTCCCCAAGTGGAAACCTTGCAGAAGCTCGAAGCACTCGACGCGCAAAACGCTGCGGTGTGGGCGTTGTCATTGATGCGCGCGCAAAACAGCAACGACGCTCCGGGCGCGCGTGCCGCGCTCACCAGCGCCGCACAAGCTCAAAATTACGACGATTATTTCGGCAAGATGATGGCGATGCTCGAAGACGCCGAGCACATTCTGCCGATCAGTGACGAAGTGATTCGCGCGAGCGGTCAGCTCAACGCCAGTGTCGAAGGATTTCAGCTAGTCAATGCTGCGGGTGTCGCGGTGCGAGCGATACCGCCGATCGATGCCGCCATCGCCACGGCGTGCCGCGACGCGGCGGAACCGTCGGACTTGAACCAGGATTGCATCGCTGTCGCCAAAAAAATGGCCGCGAGCGGAAGTTTGAGCGCGAAGACCGCCGGCCTGAAGATGCTGGTCAATCTGTTGCCGTCCGGCCCGGAACAAAATACGGCCCGCGATCAGGCTCGCGCGTTGGCCTGGCAGACTGTTCGCATCG
>OLMB01000152.1_pt1 | contig 24867 bp, 22 predicted proteins | sample 1604691 | NCBI WGS metagenome assembly OLMB01 (sample SAMEA104055722, study PRJEB20765) | soil metagenome | isolation source: soil
CGACGGCTCCGTTTTCGTCGGCGCGATATCGGTCTTCGGCTCGTTCGCGGCCACTGGCGATGCGGGCGCAAGCGCGCGAATGGCACCTGGAATGCGACTGAATTCCGCCCACATGATGAGGTTTGTCGGTTGACGCGATTCCACGAATTGCATCAAGTCAGGCGATTTCTCATGCGCCATCATCAGCACGGGTACTGCGTTCCCATCGCCTTTGAAGAAATCCAGCAACGCGGCGAATTCGCGCGTCATCCGCGCCGGCGCGCCGATCAACACCAACCGATAATTCTGTCCGAGTTCCGACGAGCGCCGCAGATGATCGAGCGCTTCCAGATAGCTGGATAATTCACCACGCGGAGTGATGCTGGCAGCGCCCAGCGTCCGCTTGAGCAAATGCCCGAGCGTTGCCGACCGTTCGACGACCAGAATTCCCTCCACTTTCTATTCCCTCTCGACAGAATAACGACACTACTTCGTCGCGGCCGCCCAAAAGCGACCGTGGCGCGTCACTGCGTTGCATTGAGCGGCAAAGCCATCGCCCCATTGTGTGGCCGAGCCACACCCGCGAATGCTGACATCATCACACCAGCAACCGAAAACGTTTGCAACCCCACGTCGAAACCGGGCAATTCGCATTAAGATACAAGCTAGTTACCCGGAGTTTTTATGGCTTACCCTCACATCCGCATGCGACGCATGCGACGCGACGCTTTCAGCCGCGCGTTGATGCGCGAAACCACGTTGACGCCGGCCGATCTGATTCTTCCCGTTTTCGTATGCGAAGGAAATGCCAGCCGTCAGCCGGTTACGTCGATGCCTGGCGTCGAGCGTTTGTCGATCGACTTGATGGTGAAACTTGCCGGTAACGCGCATGCGCTAGGCATTCCCGCGATCGCATTGTTTCCGTCCACTCCCGATTCCGCCAAGAGCGAAGACGCGCGTGAAGCGTGGAACAACGACGGATTGGTCCAACGCACCGTTCGCGCGCTGAAAGAAGTGCACCCCGAACTCGGCGTCATCACTGACGTGGCGCTCGATCCATTCACGACGCACGGACAGGACGGCTTGATCGACGAGTCGGGTTACGTGATGAACGATGCGACCATCGAAGCGCTCGTGAAACAGGCCTTGTCGCATGCCGAAGCCGGAGCCGATATCGTTGCGCCATCGGACATGATGGATGGCCGCGTCGGCGCGATTCGCCGCGCCCTCGAGGGCAACGGCCATATCCATACGCGCATTCTCGCCTATTCCGCGAAATACGCGTCCGCGTTTTACGGGCCGTTCCGCGATGCCGTCGGCTCCGCTGCAAAATTGGGAAAAGGCAACAAGTATACTTATCAGATGGATCCCGCCAACGCCGCAGAAGCACTGCGCGAAACCGAACTCGATCTTGCCGAAGGCGCTGATATGGTGATGGTCAAACCGGCACTGCCGTATCTCGATGTGATCCGCAACGTAAAGCAGCGTTTCGGCGCACCGACGTTCGCCTATCAAGTCAGCGGCGAATACGCGATGCTCAAGGCAGCTGCGCAAAACGGCTGGCTCGACGAAAAATCATGCGTGCTCGAAACGCTCACGTCGATAAAACGCGCCGGTGCCGATGCGATCCTCACTTATTTCGCCGTTCAAGCGGCGCAATGGCTAAGCGAAAAATAGCGCATGTCTAAACACTTCGCTGTGTTTGGCGATCCCATCGCGCATTCGCTATCGCCACGGATACATGCGGCGTTCGCAAAGCAAACGGGAATTCCGCTGACGTACGTCGCGGTTCACGCGCCAGCCGCGACATTCGAATCCCAGCTCGCCGACTTCAGTAGCGGAGGCGGTGCGGGCGCGAACATCACGCTGCCTTTGAAATCGCTCGTCGTTTCGCTCTGCGCCGAACTGTCGGATTTCGCTGGACGCATCGGCGCGGTGAACACGCTGACGCGCCGACTCGACGGGCATTGGCGCGGCGACAATACCGATGGCCCTGGTCTGATTCGCGATCTTACCGCTCGGCATGGCATCGACCTCACAGGTCAACGCGTGCTCATGCTCGGCGCAGGCGGCGCGGCCCGCGCCGTTGGATTCGCTTTGCTCGATGCGCATGTGGAATCGGTGACGATAGCGAACCGAACTCTTGCTCGCGCCGTCGCACTCGCCGACGCACTCGGCGAGCCCGATCGCGTGACGACGGTGTTGCAAACGGCGCTCGACGGCATGACGCCCTTCGATATCATTTTCGACGCAACGTCGGCTGGACATGACGGCGCCGATCATTTTTTGCCGCCGCAGATCTTTTCGTCGAAAACCGTCGGCTACCATCTTTCCTACGGCAACGCATCGTCGGGTTTTCTGGCGCAGGCGCAGGCCGCCGGGGCGAAGCAAACGATCGATGGACTCGGTATGTTGGTCGAGCAAGCCGCAGAAGCATTCAGAATCTGGCACGGTTTGCGACCCGACACCGATGTGATCTATTCCGAACTGCGGAGTAATGCGTCGGGTATTCTGGTGTCGGAATGATCCCAGCGCCCGTATCCGCGACTCGCGCAAGCGGTGCGAAGTTCGGATGGGGACCGCTAGTCGGATTCGCCATCGTTATCGTGGCGACATGGTCCATCCTGCACGCCGGTTTTCATCCGGAAGACTTCGGGACGCTTGCGGTCGTGCGCCGCATCGATTCGCCCTGGTCGCTCGTCACCGGCAACATTCCATTCGTCTACAGTTACCGTCCTGTCCCGCTGCTGTTCTGGTGGCTCAGTGTAAAGTTGTTCGACACAACGGCGATTTGGCACAACGTCGCCGATATGCTGATCCATGGTTGCAACGCCGCACTGGTCGGTGTCCTGGCCACGCGTTTGACGCGCCAGCGCGCACCGGGATTGATCGCCGCCGCGCTGTTTGCCGCGCTTCCCGCAGCAACGGCGACGGCGGCGTGGATGGCCGATCGCTACGATACGATCGCGCTGCTGTTTTCGCTGCTAGCTTTGCTCGCGCTCGAAAAAGCAATCGCGAAACGAGGCTCGCCTTGGATCGTGGCGCTCCTGTTGTTGTTGGCGTTGCTGTCGAAGGAAATCGCCTACGCTGTCGCGGCGATCATGCTCGTGCAACTCATCGTTTTACGACCGTGGCGCGACAAAATGCTCATCGTCCTGTTCGGCGCGATCGCAGGTTCCGTCGCTCTAGGACTCGTACTTAGATTGATAAAGGTCGCGCCGCTCGATACATCGCTCAACACGAAGGACGCAGTCCACGCCTTCTGGACTGGCACGCTCGCGTGGTGGTCGCAATCGATAGCTGCATTGAATGGTTTTCAACCGGCGTCGACTATTTTTATAGCCGCCATCGCAATACTTATCGTCATCGCGATTGTTGCCGTCGCTCGCGATGTATGGCGCGGACGAGTCGGCGAATTCGCGCTGGTCATTATTTCTGTCGGACTACTCGTATTGCCTGCACTCGTGCAATGGCCGGTGACTCAATACGCGCTGTCAAGCGATGAGAATCTCGCGTTTCTCGAGAACCTCCGCTTCTACTATTTCGCGGCGGCCGGATTGGCGCTGCTCGTTGCCGCCGGCTACGCTCGGCTGCGAACGGGTTGGGCGCGTATTCTAATGACGGGGGTTTGCGCATTCGCCCTCGTTTGCGGAATTGGCCTTTCGCGTCGCGTTAGCGCGCAGTGGGCCAGTTCGTGGCGTCCTGCAAGCCGTGTCGGATTGGCGCTCGGCCGCGATCTGAGCGCGCGAGCATTTCCTGACGGTTGTCGCATTTATCTCGAGTCGGAAAAGTGGCCGTTCGCGTTTCAAAAGCATGTCGACACCATCGTGAAAGCTGTTGCCGACCCCGCCGCTTCCGTTCAAGGATGCGCAATATTCGCCGGCGCTCTCGTATCCCAAACATTGGTGACGAATAAAACGTGCGACGCAGCGCATTGGCCGGGACTCGTCGTACGAGAACATGACGGAATTCCACTCGGCGGCAGTATCGGCAACCTCTGCCTTCTACCGTTTGCGAGTTGGAAGGCCGACGAGCTGGGTGAACCGTTGTTTCGGTTTCACGTTGACGCCGACGGTCATCTTCGAGCGGCGCAATGAATTGCCGCATCGGCTGCGGCGCGTGTTGCATTGCACCCTCGATTTCATCGGCGATTCCCGGCATGCCGAATGGAAAACCCGCCGGCGTGCGATGTATACAATTGGACAATGCCAACCGCTGCAAGATATTCGGCAAACCGGAACGTCCAGCGGTCTGCACGAGATTGCGCCCCAATCCGACGATGTGCGGGGATTCGCGCGCTGTGGCGATTTCTTTTCTGAGCGCGCTGGAAATCGCTAGCGCGCCGACCTGACCGATTGCGAATTCGCGCTCAAGTAGTCGTTTTTCAATCGTACGTAATGATGCGCGGAATAGGTCAGTTGCTCGATCTGCCGATCCGTCAGTTTGCGAACGCATCGCGCGGGATTGCCCAGCCACAGTTCGCCTTCGCCGACGACTTTTCCCGGACTCACCATCGCGCCCGCGCCGATCATGGAATGCCGATTGACGCGAACGCCATCCAACACCGTGGCATGCATGCCGATAAGGCAGGTATCTTCAATCGTACAGGCATGCAAAATCGCGCCGTGTCCAACCGTCACATCGTTTCCGATAACTAGCGGAAAGCCGCCGGGTGTGTACGGGCCATCGTGGGTAACGTGCAGCACGGCACCGTCTTGAATGTTCGTGCGTGCACCGATGCGGATGTGATTGACGTCGCCGCGAACGACCACGCACGGCCAGATGGAAACGTCGTCGCCCAATTCAACATCGCCGATGACGACGGCAGCGGGATCGACATAAACGCCAGTGCCGAAACGCGGCGTTTTATCGCGATAAGTTCGTATTGAATTCATGTCCCGATCCTATCATTGCGCGCGGCGCGCTACACTGAGTGAATGGATGCGATCTCGCCCGTCGATTTGAATGTCGAACTCGCGCGACTGCGTGCTGCGCATCAACGGCATGCACCGGATTTCGACCAGCGACTCGCTGATCTAAAGAAACTGCGGACAACATTCAAAGCGCATCTCGGCGATTTCGCCACGGCGATGAGCGAGGATTTCGGACATCGCTCGCGCCACGAATCGCTGATGAGCGATGGCATAACCGTCCTTGGCGAAATCGATTATTTGCTGTCGCATTTACGTCGATGGATGCGACCTAAACGCGTCGCCGCCGATCCGCTCTTCTTCCCCGCGCGCGCCGAGATTCGTTACCAGCCGCTGGGTGTCGTGGGCGTTATCGCGCCGTGGAATTATCCCGTGAACCTCGCAATCGTGCCGCTTGCGACAGCGATCGCGGCCGGCAATCACGTGATGATCAAGCCTTCCGAACACACACCGCGCACGTCGGCGCTGTTACGCGATGTTCTAGCCGACGTGTTTCCCGATGATCGCGTCGCGATAATACTAGGCGGCCCGGATGTGGCCGAGCGATTCGCCGCACTGCCGTTTGATCATCTATTTTTTACGGGTTCGACGGCCGTCGGCCGAAAAGTGATGATGGCGGCCGCGCAAAATCTGACGCCGGTGACGCTCGAGCTAGGCGGTAAGTCTCCGGTCATCATCGCCGAAAATTATTCCGTCGCGAAAGCGGTCGATCGGATCGCCGCCGGCAAATTCCTCAACGCCGGGCAGACGTGCATCGCGCCAGACTACGTTCTATTGCCAGGCGCGATGATTTCTCCCTTTGTGGAAGAAATGAAAAAGTATATTTCGCAGCGTTATGGCGCAGTCGTCGGCAACGCCGACTATTCCAGCGTCATCAATGATGCGCAATATAGCCGGCAGCAGCGATATCTCGATCAAGCGCGCGGCGCCGGCGTCGATATCATTGCGTTGGCCGAAAGCGATAACGCTCGGCGCATTTTGGCGCCGACGCTTGTCATCAATCCTGAGCCCAATCTCGCGGTAATGCAGGAAGAAATATTCGGACCGATTTTGCCGCTGGTCGCGATCGAATCGATCGATGCCGCGATAGATTTCGTCAACGCACGGCCGAAGCCGCTTGCGCTTTATTATTTCGATAACGACAAGAAAAATATCGAGTATGTGTTGCAACGAACGACCGCTGGCGGCGTTTGCGTCAACGACACGGTGGTCCATTTCGCGCAAGCCGAACTTCCGTTCGGCGGAGTGGGTCCATCCGGCATGGGTCACTATCACGGTCATCAAGGATTTTTGACATTCAGCAAACAGAAGTCCGTGCTGTATCAGGCGCGGTGGACGGGCATGAAGATGATGCGTCCACCCTATCGCGGAGTAGCCAATTTCATCATTAAATTCTTGACTCGCTGAAATGCCGATCGCGCACGCCGCCTCCCGTGCATTGATGGAATTGATCGGTATTCGGCTGCCGATCGTTCAAGCACCAATGGCGGGCGTGTCGACACCGGAAATGGCGGCTGCGGTTTCGAATGCAGGAGCGCTCGGTTCCATCGGCATCGGCGCGACCGATGCGAAAGGCGCGCGCAAAATGATCCGCGCGGTTCGCGCACGGACAAACCATGCGTTCAATGTAAACGTGTTCTGCCATCGGCACGCTCGATCACAGCCCGCGATCGAAAGCGCTTGGATCGAACGTTTGCGTCCCGAATTTGCGCGATTCGAATCGACGCCGCCTTCTTCGCTGCGCGAAATTTATCGCAGCTTCGTGGAAGACGACGCGATGCTCGCGATGATCCTCGAAGAAAAACCGCGCGTCGTGAGTTTTCATTTTGGCCTTCCATCTCAAGAGCGTGTGAAGGCGATGCTCGACGCGAACATTATTCTGTTCGGCACTGCGACGAATCTGACGGAGGCACGCGAGCTGGTGCGCGCGGGCGTGCACGTTGTCGTCGCACAGGGATACGAAGCCGGCGGACATCGCGGCGTGTTCGATCCCGATGCGTCGGATGACAGATTGGGAAACGTCGCGCTCACGCGGCTGCTCGTGCGTCATGTCGACGTGCCGATCATTGCGGCCGGCGGCATTATGGACGGAGCGGGTATCGCGGCGATGCTTCGACTTAGCGCGGCTGCAGCGCAGTTAGGAACGGCATTTGTCGCGTGCGACGAATCGCAAGCCGATGCAGGCTATCGCGCTGCGCTTTTCAGCGATGCGGCTCATCACACGGTAATGACGCGGGCGATCTCCGGTCGGCCCGCGCGTTGTCTCGCCAATCGATTCACGGCGATCGGCGAAAAATTATCAGGGCGCGAGATTCCCGACTATCCCGTCGCATACGACGCTGGAAAGGCATTGCATGCCGCGGCAAAAGCCAAAGGCGAGTTCGGCTTCGGCGCGCAATGGGCAGGCCAGGGCGCGCCGCTTGCGCGTCATGTTTCATCAGCCGGATTGATCGAAGAACTAGTCGGCGAAATGACGCTCGCGGGATGACCAACTATTTTGTCGGTGCATGCTCGACAAGTTCGACGAGTGTTGCGCGTTGAGCGGCCGTGGGTGATTGCGATTCGGACGAAAAAAGAAAGTATTCGAACAACTCGTGGCCGTTTAAAAATCGAACGGTCGCGCCTTTTGACGGACCTTCGCAGTTGTAATTCAATGTCGCGTTGAGTCCCAGTCTGGGAAGAGGCTCCAAGGTACATCCGGAATCTAATCCGCCGTTTTGGAATAGCATCTCGAGTCGATCGGCGTCGTTGTCCTGTTCGATCGAAAGCGAGACGCTCCAGGCATCGGCTTGCGCGTCACAGCCCGTCGTGCCGCGGACCGTTTGATGCAATCCCGCGCCAGGCAGCAAACGCTGGAGCACTGCCGCATCGAAATATAGACAATGGCTGGCGGCGGCAACGATGCTTTCGTTGTCTGCTGAACTTAACGCGATCGCTTCAAGTTGTTTCGCTCCTTCGTATTGCGCGGAGGTTATCGGTCTGCGCACTGTCAAAGACGCTTCCACCGTCATTCGTTTGCGACTTGCCGAGAAGGTTGCGAAATTCAAGTCTTTATCGTTTTCCGAATAACTGAAGGCGCCTTTGCCGAGCGATGGTTCGTCGCGAACCACGACTGCCTTTTGGCCCACCATGGCCTCGCGACTATCGTGCAATGAATCGCTAGCGTCGGCTTCGCTGTTTTCCACGCGTTGCATGATCGACAGTTCTTCGGTTACATCTTTAGTCGGCGAAAATGTGCACGAACCCGCGCCGCCGCTCGTCAATATCCACGGCGCGAAATCCGGCAGCGCTTTGTTGACCTGCTCGACTGATAAGGCATCGCACGTTGTAGAAGCATGAGCAAAGGGAGCGAAGCAAATGAACGTCGCAAATAAAATAAATTTAGTCATGACATTATCCCCAAACCAAAAAATTGAAATCGACATCGCGTCGACATGATCTTCACTGCACTCACGCGTTGTCGGCTTTCGCGTATGGATTGTCGGCCATCTCGCGCATTTCCTTCTGCGGCATGGTGTCGATCAGAACCGTGAATCCGAAATGCAAGGCGATGGCCACGACGGACAACACGACACTTACGTTCATATGCCCGCCCGCCATGGCGACGGCGTTCGTCATGAGGATCCCGCCCATGAAGCCGATGAAGGCCATAAAAAACATGGTTATAAATGCGACACCACCCGTTGTCAGCGACGAGCGAGCCCATGACAATTTTGGATCGCCGCTGGCAAGGGCGACGACTAAAATTCCAACAAACCGGATTAGCATGTACGCAACGCCGATCAAGAAATCGTGCCAGTTGAGTTGAGCGAATACCGATATATTCTCGTGCTGAGCGTCCAAATTGGCCGCGTAACCTCCGATCAGCAGCATCAACATGACCGAGAGACCAAACAACGTCATCGCCATGCTCGAAACATGCTTTGCCACACCTCGCGATCGATACAACGGAATGGACAGCACGTTGATGATGATGACTTCCGCCGCAAAGATGAGCTGCAACTCGACGTAGCCGAGCGAACCGCTAAAAACAAACCAAAGCAATTGAGCATGACTCAGCAATTGCATCGCCACTTCTAGCGGCCGCAATTTGGCTTTTTCCTCAGTCCCGGCTGTCGCCGCCGCCACCTTCAACTTAGCGCCGACTTGCCAAGCATCGCCATCTGCGTTTTGCATATTCATGTCCCCAAACCAATTCGAGCGTCGTCTCGAACGACTGTCTTGGCGTTATATACGACAAAAGAATCCGTCCGCGGACAATTTATATGTGACGGATTTCCGTGCCGGCCGAGCTACATCTGGCGGAAAAGATGCAGATAGCGCCGGCTCACGGGCAGTTCTTCGAGACGTCCTTTCAAATGAATCGACGCGGTTTCGTTATCGGCGCGCGTTACGTGACTGACCGATCGCAGGTTGACCACGACCGAGCGATGGACCTGCACGAATTGTGCGGCATCGAGTTGAGTCAGCAAATCCTTCAGTGCCGTACTCACGATGGCTTCGCCGAATCGGCCCGCTTCATCGCGCCAGGCAACAACCGTATATTTCGAATCGGAGCGCAGATAGTCGACGTCCTCAACGGCGATCATCCGCAAAGTATTCCCGACTTGTGCGCGTATCCATCGCAATAAACTCGGGTCCGCGCGCGGCTTGAGCTGATCGGCCAGCTGCTGCAGAAGTTGTTCGGTGTTGGATGCGGGCGACGAAGACGAAAGACGTTCTTTCAGGCGCGCGATGGTATCGGCGAGTCGCGGGGCGTCGACGGGTTTGATCAGATAGTCGAGAGCGCCTTCCGCAAACGCCCGCACGGCGTAACGATCGAATGCCGTCACGAATACGAGATGTGCGCGCCTTCCGATATGTTTCGCGGCGTCGACGCCCGAGAGACCCGGCATGCGCACGTCGAGAAAACAAATTTGCGGCTGCTTCGCGTCGAATTGCTCAATCGCTTCGCGTCCGTTGCGTGCCTGCGCAACTATTTCCAACTCGGGCCAGAGTTGTCCAAGTTGGCGCTCCAGCGTCTCTCGAAGCAGAGGTTCGTCGTCGGCGATCAATGCGGTTGGTTTGCTCACGGAACGGGCGCCGTAGTCGCGGGAAAGTCTAAATCGGCGTTTACGCCATGGGGAATTCGAGCGCTGATCGTGAGATGCGCGGCATCGCCGAACATCAACCGCAGACGTTCGCGAAGATTGGCCAATCCTGTTCCGCTGCTCATGTCTTCGTTGCTTAGACCCATACCCGAGTCGGAGACACGGATGCGACACCGATTTCCCTCACGTTGGGCGTCGATCTCGATATATCCACCGATTTCGCTAGGATCAATGCCGTGACGCACGGCATTCTCGACCAGGGTCAGTACCGATATCGGCGGACAATACAATTCGCGCACGGCGGCGTCGGCGCGCAGTTTGAACTGCAGTCGATCGGGAATGCGCATATGCATCAATTCGAGATACGCCTGGACGAGTTGTAGTTCCTGCTCCAATGTCGTGACGGGTTCGTACAGCCTGGGTACGGCCGCGTGTAGATAGGCGATCAAACTAGCCAACACGGCTGACGCTTGCGGTGATCCTGTATCAACAAGCGCTTTGATGTTGGCTAAGGTATTGAATAAAAAATGCGGTGCCACCTGCGCCTGAAGCAAATTCATTCTGGCATCGATGGCCTGCCGTTCGAGTTTGCTGCGCTCGAGCTCGAATTGCAGCAATTGATATCTGCTGAGCGCATCTTTCTGGCGCACTAATGCCGCAAGGGCCAGCCAAGGCGCAACGAGCAAGCCCATCACCGTCAATATCGCGAAGCCTTGTAGCCGGTCGCTTTCCGTCCAAAACGGCGGCTCGTTGGTTTTCGTTGAAAGGACGTAGATCGCGCACGTACCCAGCGGCATCGTTACCGCGACGGCAATCACTTGGAGTACCCAGCGCCCGATCCACTCGGGCAATCGTCGCGGCCACTGCTCGAAGAGTCCGAATGCGAGCATCGCGAGCAATCCCAAGATCGTCGTGCGAACGATCAACGACGTGGCGCTCGACCGCCATCCGAGAGACAGCAGGACAAAAATTAAAGTCGACGCAACAACCGTCACTGTCAGACGTTGCCAACTCAGCAGCAATAACCAACCACTTCGCCTGGATGGGTTGGCGCTATCGACAATCATCACGCGAGAATACCACCGCACTTGCGGATTCCGTCGTCAGCGCGCGCCGCGAATTCGGACGATGTGCCGACGTGCCAACGATCGCGACGTTGTTCTCGACAACCTCGCGAATTAAACGATCGGTTTGGATATCGACGGTTCTCGAAACCCCTTGGCCACGAGCCACACCGACACTATCAACTGACTCAAACCGAGCGGCGCGAGCAGAGGAAACACGACGTCATGTCCAAAGAACGGCATCGTGATTCCGACAATCATCAGCAGGACCGCAATGAACCCGAAGCCATTGATCCATCGCGGAACGAGGGCCGCTCGGTACAAGCCCGCGTAGAAAATGAAAATGATAATTCCGTCTAGCAGGCGCGCCACGTAATGAACCCAATTGCGCGAAGACGCAACAATCACACGCACCGCCTCGAGTTGCTCGCGTCCTGCAGCGCTCGCGTTGTTGTACGCGTCGCTCACGGAAACCATGGACATGACTGCGGCACATTCCGCAGAAGCGGCAGCGAGCACAACCGCAGCAAGCACCATCAACCCGATAGCGATCGGTCGCGCCCGAACTTCGAGGATCGAAAACGACGCGACAGCAATACCCACCCAAAACGCCTCCACGACCAAACCGAGTAGAGCGCCAACGCCAAGTTGCCGAGCATGAGACGCAGCATTCACGAGGAAGCCTGGCGATCCGAACAACGGTTCTTCCAGCACGAAATTTACGACGTAACCGCCAATCAGCTGGAGAATGATGAGGACGCCAATGATGCGGCCGGCGCGAATCGTTGTTTGAAGAGTCAACATTGATTTCCTACTGGTCTTCTTCGACGATCGCAGTCTGGCGTCGGCAATCGCTAGCGCCAAGCGTATGCCGACGAATGACGAACGGAAATGCGCGAACGACGGTAGCGATAGACGAGCGGCGGTTTGACTTCAGCCGAGATACCGAAACGCGACACGATTTGGTGGGCCCACCAGGACTCGAACCTGGAACCAAAGGATTATGAGTCCTCTGCTCTAACCGTTGAGCTATAGGCCCGATAAGGGTTTCAGGTTATTCGCTGATTGCGTCTGAGTAATTTCTATATGACTCGACCATGATTTATGAGCTGAGATTCCAATCTGGCCATCACATCCACATGCTTGCCGCATGGATGGAATGCTCGGCCGTCCGTTGTGCCTTTCGCCCGTATTGTAGCTGCGTCTAAGTCCACATGAGCAACGTTCATTGCGACGATAGACGACCGGCTCGTAGGCTGCGTCGTTGGAATGCCCGTCGCCCGAAGGATTTCGCATCAGCATGATTTTGCACAACTGAAGCGTGTGCATTAGCTATTGTTGGCGGGCAAGTCGAATGCTTCTCCTGTTGCCCCTTTCACGAAGATGCGGTCGGGAAGGCTTTGAATTGCCCTGATCGATTTCACCGTTGCCGTCTGAATCCACTTTCCATCGTTGAGATTTTTTTCGGTAGACACGAAAGGACGCACCACGCCATCGACCGTGCGAAAATCGCTCCAGGTCGTTTCGATTTCGACTTTCTTCGGGTCGATGTCAGGGTGTGCGGCGCGAACGTCTCGGCCGCGCGTGATCAAGTGTGTTTTCGGATCAATGAAGCGATGAGTGATGAATCCATCACTCATCGTCAAGCGCAGGACGTCGTATTCGACACCCGACACTTTTTCCGTACCGGTAGATTCGATGTGGTGCCCGTGCCGCTCGAGTTCTGCGATGTCGAGAATTTGGCCTGGATACTGAGTGCCGTGCCAAAGCGCCGCGGTTCCATCAGAGGACTGTTCGGAAGTAACGCCTTCAGCGTCATCCAGTGCGCCAGCCGCCGACTGGCGAATCAACCCACAGACCTTCATTGTCTTCGGCGCCGTTATCGAAGAGCCTTCACGATCCCTTTACAATCTTTACGATCGCTTTACAATCATTAGTACTTGCGGGGAGAACGCAAGGGGATTGCCGCACGCATTCGCGCACTAGTTGCAACTACCTACTTTTGGGGGTACGTCCATGATCAGTTTACGCCGCCGTTTTTTCTCGATTGGCATCGGGACGATGGCCAGCCTTGTGCTGACCTCGCTCGCGATTCCGGCTCACGCGCAGACGCGCACGGGCGAAGACATTCAGAAACTCGAAGCAGTCGAAGTTACCGGTTCGCGCATCAAGCGCGCCGAATCGGAAGGCCAAGAGCCGGTCATCACCATCACCGCGCAGGACATCGCAGCCACTGGCCTGGCCTCGATCGGCGATATTTTGCAGCAGTTGTCGGTCAGTGGCTCATCGCTCAATACGAAATTCAACTCGGCGGGTAACTTCGGTTTCGCACCCGACGGCTCGGGCGTCGGTTCGGGCTCGACGACGGTCTCACTGCGCAATCTCAATGCCAAACGCACGTTGATTCTCGTCGACGGCTTGCGCTGGGTGAATGAATCGTCGGCGTCGGGCGTCTCGGCGGCGGTCGATCTGAATACGATTCCAGCCGGTGTCGTCGAGCGCATCGAAATCCTCACCGATGGCGCCTCGGCGCTGTACGGTTCGGATGCGATTGCAGGCGTGATCAACATCATCACCAAGAAGTCACAGGACGGCGCCGCGATCAATTTGTATTACGGCGACTACTCGACGGGCGACGGCAAAACGTTTTCCGGCGACGTCTCGTTCGGCGGCAAGGGCGACCGCTACACGATGTTCTTCGATGTAAGTCATTACAAACAAAACGGCATCAGCTCAGCCGATTTCTCGCAAGGCAGCGCGGAATGCGTACCTGGAACGGGATTATCGAACTGCAGCTCTGCAACACCGTTCACACGCGTGCTGTTCGATACGCCTGACGGCGGCGACTTCGGCGGTTTATGTCCAGGCGGTTTCTGCAGCATAACGGCCAATGGCGTTGCACCGAATGGCGGCGTGCAGGATTTTCCGGGCGGTTATCATCATTTCACGTCGGCCGACCGTTTCAACTTCGCGCCGTACAACCTGCTATTGACGCCATCGGAGCGCAGCGGTTTCTTCGGACAGTTCGATTACAAAATCAACGACGACATTCACTGGTATGCGAAGGCGCTGTACAACACGCGCAAATCGACGAACCAGGCAGCGCCGGAACCGATCTTCCTCGGCCAAGCGTTCTGTTTTCTCATAGACCGCTGCTACAACGTCGGCGTCGACAAGACCAATCCATACAATCCGTTTGGCTTCACGCTCGACCCGAGCAGTCCGGACTTCGGCATCGGCCGTCGTCCCATAGAAGGCGGTCCGCGTATCTTTAGTCAAAAGGTCGATACGCGCTATTTCGCGACCGGTCTGACCGGCGTGTTCGACGCGTGGGGCCGCAGTTTCAACTGGGACGTGAACGTGGTGCGCGCCGACAACGACGCCGACCAAGACGTGCTCGGCACGTACAACATCGCGCACATTCAGGAAGCGCTCGGACCGCTCTCCACATGTCAGGCCGATCCGTCCTGCGTACCGCTCAACATCTTCGGCGGACCGGGCACGATCACGCAGGCGATGCTCAATTACATCCAGTTCCACGAGCACGACACCAGCCATCAATCGCTCGGCGTCGTCACGGCGAACATATCCGGCGACATCGTGCAGCTTCCGGCCGGACCGCTCGACTTCGCAGCCGGCTACGAATATCGCGATCTGAGTGGCAACTACGAGCCCGACTCGGTCATTGTCGCTGGCGATTCGAACGGCGTGCCGTCGAAGCCGACGTCAGGTAGCTACAACGTCGACGAGTTCTACGTCGAATTGAATGTTCCGCTACTGGCCGACATGCCACTAGTCAAGCACCTGGACATCGATGTGGCGTCGCGGTATTCGGATTACTCCACGTTCGGCGGCACGACCAACAGCAAAGTCGGTTTCAGTTGGCAATTGATCGACGACCTGAAGTTCCGTGGGACATATGCGCAAGGTTTCCGCGCGCCGTCGATCGGCGAATTGTTCGGAACTTTCTCGCGCTTCGATGCGACGTTGAACGATCCGTGCAATAACGCGACGGGGCAACGCGCCGCAAACTGCGTGATTCTGGGCGTGCCGAATCCGGCGACGTTCTCGCAATCCAATCCGCAAATCTCCGTGCTCACGGGCGGCAACAAGGACCTGCAGCCGGAAAAATCGCGCAACACCACACTTGGCGCCGTCTACAGCCCTAGCTGGGCCGAGAACACGTCGTGGTCGCAGAAGACCGATATCGAATTCACTTACTACAACATTCGCGTAAAGGATGCGATTCAGGCCAAAGACGCGCAAACATTGCTCGACCGTTGCGCCGACACCCTCGATCCCGCGTTCTGCAGCGTGCAGTCGCGTAACGGCGCGGGCTATGTCACGTTCCTTGACGACACGCTCGAAAACCTCGGCAGCGTCAAGACGAGCGGCTTCGACTTCACGGTGAACTGGGTCGGCGCCGAAACGTCGTGGGGCCGTCCGGGCGCGAGCTGGGAGAACACGTATGTCGATAAGTACAGGGCGGTCGACACAGGCACTGGCGAAGCCGAGCCGCAAGGTGTTGGCGTGGAAGTCACCGACAGCGGTATTCCGCGCATCCGGTCGACGTTGCGCTTGGATTGGCAGATCAATGCATGGGACTTCGGCTATTCGTTCCGTTACTTGTCTAGCCTCTCGGAAGATTGCGCGGGTGCCGCCGGATTCCCGATCTGCAAGGGCCCCGCGAGCGACAAATTTCCGGATGGCTCGAATAAACTCGGTTCGGTCACGTATGGCGACGTGCGCGCATCGTGGAAGACGCCACTGGCGACTCCGCTAACCGTCTCGGCCGGCATCAACAATGTGTGGTCGAAAGATCCGCCGGTGTGTTTGTCTTGCTCGCTCAACGGCTACGACGCGTCCAATTATGATCTGCCCGGCCGCTTCTGGTATGTCGAGGCGAGCCTGAAGTTCTGATCTCCAACAATAGCAACCAGGGATCAAATTTGGGCCGCCTTGCGCGGCCCTTTTTTTGGACATGTCCGCACAAATAAAAAGCCCCGCGATGCGGGGCTTTTGTTTTTTCAACGATCCTAATGGCGATCGCAATTATTCCAGGTCGAGGAACGACCTCAACTGTTCCGAACGACTCGGGTGACGCAACTTGCGTAGTGCTTTCGCCTCGATCTGACGAATGCGTTCGCGCGTCACGTCGAACTGCTTGCCGACTTCTTCCAGTGTGTGATCGGTGTTCATGTCGATGCCGAAGCGCATGCGCAGTACTTTCGCTTCGCGCGGCGTGAGGCCGGCGAGAACATCGCGAACGGTTTCGGTCAGGCCCGTTCCGGTCGCCGCTTCGACGGGCGATTCGACGTTCGTATCTTCGATGAAATCGCCCAAATGCGAATCTTCATCGTCGCCGATTGGCGTTTCCATGGAGATCGGTTCTTTGGCGATCTTCAACACCTTGCGGATCTTGTCCTCGGGCATTTCCATCTTTTCTGCCAGCTCGTCCGGCGTCGGTTCGCGACCCATTTCCTGCAACATCTGACGGCTGATGCGGTTGAGCTTGTTGATCGTTTCGATCATGTGCACGGGAATACGAATCGTGCGCGCTTGATCGGCGATCGAACGCGTGATCGCCTGACGAATCCACCACGTCGCATACGTAGAGAACTTGTAGCCGCGACGATATTCGAACTTGTCGACGGCCTTCATCAATCCGATGTTGCCTTCCTGAATCAGATCGAGGAATTGCAAACCACGATTTGTATACTTTTTCGCAATCGAAATGACGAGACGCAAGTTCGCCTCGACCATTTCTTTCTTCGCGCGACGAGCCTTCGCTTCGCCGATCGACATGGCGCGGTTGATTTCCTTGATGTCGGCCAGTGACAAATACAAGGTTTTTTCCAGCGCGATGAGTTTTTCCTGTTCGGCGACGATATCGGGTTTATGAGCGCGAATCGACGACGACCATTTCTGTTTCTTGCGAATGACTTCGTCCGCAAAATTCGTGTTGATTTCGTATTGCGTGAACGCCTTCAAGAAATCCTTGCGCGGCATTTTGGCCTGGCGCACGCAGACGTCCATGATCACCCGTTCATGCGCACGGATGTTGCTCACGACATCGCGCAACTTCTTGACGAAACTGTCGATCATGATCGACGGCAGCTTCAGCTTGAGAAACGCCTCGGCCATCTGCTCGCGGACTTTCTGCGTCTTCTTGTCGCCGGATCCGTTCTTTTCGGCGGACTTCTGGAATTTTCCATACAACCCACGCAGTTCGTCCATGCGTCGCGTGACTTCAACGGGATCAGGCCCGGTATCGACCGGATCGGCATCCTCGGCATCGCCTTCTTTTTCTTCTTTCTCGACGACTTCGATCTCGAGTGCTGCTTCGATCAGCTGCTCGTTGACTTCGAGACCCGGCACTTCCATGTCGACGAAGCCGGTGAGCACTTCGGACAAACGTTTTTTGCCTTCGGTGTGCTGATCGAATTCCTCGATCAACAACTGGATCGACCATGGGAAATTGGCGAGCGAACTCTGGACCTGGTTCAGGCCTTCTTCGATGCGCTTGGCGATGGCGATTTCGCCTTCGCGCGTGAGCAGTTCGACCGTTCCCATCTCGCGCATATACATGCGCACGGGATCGGTGGTGCGGCCCACTTCGGCATCGACAGCCGACAACACGGCCACGGCTTCTTCCGTCGCGGTTTCGTCGTCGACGGTGGCGACCGGCGTTTCAGGCAGCAACGTTTCGGTATCGGGCGCAACTTCGTGCACCTCGATGCCCATGTCGTTGATCATGCCGATGATGTCTTCGATCTGTTCCGGATCGACGATGTCGTCGGGCAGGTGATCGTTGACTTCGGCGTACGTCAGATAGCCTTGTTCTTTGCCCTTGATGATCAGGGTCTTGATTTCGGATTGTTGTTGCTGAACTGCTTGTTCGATGGCCATAGGTGCTGAAGTCAGAGGTGAATGCTGAGAATTGAGAAAATCGGGGGTAAAGACCTTTAATTATAGAAAGGCTGTCAAGGACGGCGCTTTCCGACTAGAAACAACGGTTTGGCTCAATGGACTTCGAGCCAGAACGTAACCGGTCCGTCGTTTATCAGGCTGACTTCCATATGGGTGCCGAATCGCCCGATTTCCACTGGTGAATGACTTTTCCTTGCCAGTTCGACCAATCGATCGAACCATCTGCGCCCATGTTCGGGGGTCGCGACGGATGTAAAGCTGGGCCGCATGCCTTTGGACGTATCCGCCGCCAACGTGAATTGCGAGACCAGCAACAATCCGCCGCGCGTATCGGCCAGCGAGCGATTCATCTTGCCCGCATCGTCCGAAAAGACTCGATAACCGAGCAATCGTTCGACCATCCGTTGGGCCTGAGGTTCGCCATCCGGCGGCTCGACCGCGACGAATGCCAGAAGACCGGCACCAATCTGGCCCACGCTCTCGCCTTCTACGTCGACACGCGCCTCGCGAACGCGTTGTAGCAGCGCGATCACGAGAACAAAACGACGCAGGGGCTGAGAGAGTCATCATCCATACGCTATTAACGCAATTTGAAGGCAAAACCAGACACATCAACTGCGGATTTCGCCTCACGAATGCAATGCATCAGCGTTTCAGTCGCCGCAAAAATATTTTCAACTCACGCGCAGCCGGCACATTCCCGCTCTCGGTGGCGAGCTTAATCGCCTTTTGAAAGAGTTGAACCGCACGATTCACATTACCCATTTTGACCAACGTCATTCCCATCATGCGCATCGCGGCGATGTTCAACGGATCGAACTTTAACGACCAGCGCAATTCATCCAGCGCATCTTCTCGGAGATTCGCGTCCAGCAGCGCGTTGGCGAGCAGCACCCTCAGGTGCGTTCCGTCGGTCGGCCCTCCGCGCTTACCGCGCAACCGGGCGATGCGGTCTTCGAGAAATTGCGCCTCGCTGCGGGGCTGTTGCTGCCGCGCGGCGAGCGCCGTCATTGCATAAACCAACCGTGGCTCACGACGATGGATTGTCCGGTCAGCGCGTTCGATTCGAAACCCGCAAAAAAGAGCGCACACGCGGCGACATCGTCGACCGTGGTGAACTCGCCGTCGACCGTATCCTTGAGCATGATTTTCTTGACGACGTCGTCTTCGGAAATCTTGAATTCCTTGGCTTGCTCGGGAATCTGCTTTTCGACGAGCGGCGTGCGTACGAATCCGGGACAGATCACGTTCGCACGAACTTTTTTCGCCGCGCCTTCTTTCGCGACGACTTTAGCCAGCCCGATCAGCGCGTGCTTCGCGGCGACGTAAGGCGCTTTCAGTTTCGATGCTTCTTTGGAATGCACCGATCCCATATAAATGATCGATCCCCCGTTGCCCGCCGCGTACATCCGCTTCAAACACGCACGCGTCGTGAGAAACGCGCCGTCGACATGGATCGTCATCAGTTTTTTCCAATCCGCGTAACTGAATTCATCGATCGGGTTGACGATCTGAATGCCCGCGTTGGAAACGAGAATGTCGACGCTACCGAGATCTCTCACGGTCTTTTCCACGCCCGCGTCGACCGCTGCCTCGTCGGTGACGTCCATCACGATCGCGGTGGCTTTTACGCCGCGCTTCTTGATGTCGTCGACAGCCGCCTGAGCCGCGTCTTTATTGATGTCGGCGACGGCAATGTGCGCGCCGTTATCCGCGTAAACCTCCGCGATACGCTTGCCGATGCCGCTGGCCGCGCCGGTAACCAATGCCACGCGATTGTTGATACCCATCGAATTCTCCTTAGAACTTGTATACTTTTTCGCTTTTATATTTTGCGACAATGACGCTGCTGACTTACTCGTCGCGGGCGGTATTCTTCACGTCGACGCCCAGATCGCGCAGCTTGCGATAGAGATGCGTGCGCTCCATACCGACGGCTTTCGCCAGCTTGCCTACACTGCCGCCCGCACTTTGCAATTGACGCAGCAGATAGGCGCGCTCGAACTGCTCGCGCGCTTCTCGCAGCGGCAAATTGAAGTCGATGCCCGACGAATCCGTCGATCCGGAACCAACCGTCGCCACACCGAGCGCCGCTTCGACTTCGCTCAATTCCACATCCGGCACGCTGCCCATCACGAGCAATCGTTGCACCAGATTGCGCAGCTCGCGCACGTTGCCGGGCCACACATAATTGCGCAATCGATTCTGTACCGCGACCGGGAAATGCCGATACGGAAGCTTGTCGCGGTTTGTGAAAAAATCCGTGTGCAGACGTAACAGTTCCGGCACGTCCTCGCTGCGCTCGCGCAATGGCGGAACGTTCAGCGGAACGACGTTGAGCAGGTAGTACAGCTCCTCACGAAATTGCCCGGCACGAACAAGCGCTTCGAGATTTTGCGCCGTCGCCGCGATCACGCGCAGATCGAGCGCCGCCGAGCCGCGCCCGCCGCTACGCATCAATGAACGCCGTTGCAGGACGCTGAAAAGCCGCTGCTGGATTTCCGCATCGAGTTCGGCAACTTCGTCCAGAAACAATGTGCCGCCGTTGGCCTGTTCGAGCAAACCGTGTTGCACGCCATCCGCGTTTTCCGTACCGAACAACGCGGCGACGAGATGTTCGCGCGGAATCGTGGCGGGCGCGACAGTGGCGAACGGTCCGTCGCGGCGCGGACTATGTTCGTGCAACCAGCGCGCGATGGATTCTTTGCCGACGCCACGCTCGCCGTGAATAAGCACGGATGTGTCGTGCTGCGCGAGTTTTTCCATCTGCGCCCGCAACGCGAGCATCGGCTTGCTGCTGCCGACCGGCTCCAGCGGAATCGTCAGGTTTTGACGCAATCCTTCGTTCTCGCGACGCAGTCGACTCGCTTCACGCGCTCGCGCGATCGTCAGCAGGAGTTTGGCGAGGGAAATCGGTTTCTCGATGAAATCGTAGGCGCCGAGACGCGTCGCTTCCACCGCAGTCTCCACCGAACCGTGTCCTGACATCATGATGACTGGACATGCCGCGAGCGCGCCGGCCTCGGCCCATTCGCGCAGCAAACTGATGCCATCGGTGCCGGGCATCCAGATATCGAGCAGCGCGACATCTGGCTGATCGCGCAAGCGGATGGCGCGCGCTTCGACCGCATCGGCGGCAACGAGGACCGAATAACCCTCGTCCTGCAAGATTTCCTTGACGGTGTTGCGGATATCCGGCTCGTCGTCGACTACCAAAACCGTTGTGCTGGCCATGCCGATACCGTTGCGTAAAAACAACGTCTAAGCATAGCGCAACCGCGCCGCCATGATTAGGACATGATGATCAGCCCGTGGCGAGTAGCAGCTCTGCGCGTTTGACGATAGTTTGAGCAAATTCATCGCCTTTGGCCTTCCCGACGGCACGCAAGAATTCCGGGAAAATACCGCGCAGTTCTTCAGCGGTGTAGCAATGCTCGAGTTTCAACGTAAACCGAAACGCGGCGATCATGCCCAGAGACGCCACCGCCGTTTCGTTGAGCAACTGCTTCACCTGCTGCGTGGCAGGCACTATCGACTCGTTGTTGGCGGCAATCGGCGTCGCCGCACCGCCACTTCCACTTTGAACGGTGACCAATTCGAGCGCGATCAACTCACCCAAAATCGCCCGCACATCGCCGAGCGATTTCATGCTGTTGGCGAGCTGCCCTACCGTTTCCACGCCATGCACCATGATCAGCAACGAGCGCGCCCGCGGTTGCAGCTTGCGCTGCTTGTGACCGATCTCCTGCTGACCGGCGAACGTTTTGACCGGAATATCCGTATCGCGCATAACGCCTCCCGCTTGCCGAGTGCGCCGCCATTCTTATCGCAAAAATGTACACCAAAAAAGGAACTGCTGCGCGTTTGCGAATAGATCGACCGCAACGCACTCGCTCGGATACTCTAATCACATGACTTCGTCTGCGCGTCCTCCGATTTCGGCCTGCATCATCACGTTGAATGAAGCCGATCGCATCGACGCGTGCATCGAATCGCTGAGTTTTTGCGACGAGATCATCGTTGTCGATTCCGGATCTACAGACGGAACAGCGGATCGAGCCGTCGCACGCGGTGCGCGCGTGATTGCGCATCCATTCGAAGGCTACCGCGCGCAAAAAGATTTTGCGGTGCGCTCGGCTCAGCACGATTGGGTGCTGTGTCTGGATGCTGACGAACGCGTGACGGAAACGCTGCGCACATCGATCCAGGCGGCGCAGCAAATTGGATTCGCCGGCGCCAACGGTTTCCGTTTCGCGCGCGCGACCGATTATTTCGGAAAATTCCTGCGCCACGGCAACGCCTATCCCGATCGCGTGTTGCGATTGTTCGATCGACGATACGGCGGATGGCGCGGCGACCGGGAAATCCACGAGCATGTCAGCGTCGACGAACGCGTGGCTGCGCTCGACGGCGATCTGGAACATCGCGCATATCGATCACTCACCGACCAACTGAACCGATTGCAGCGATACGCGCAATTGATGGCCGACGATATGCACCGGCGCGGACGCCGCGCAACGATCGGCAATCTTCTCTTCAATCCGTTCTGGCGTTTTTTTCGCGGCTATTTTCTTCGGCTCGGTTTTCTCGACGGTTGGCGCGGATTGATTTACGCGTGGGTCGAGGCGAATTACGTGCGACAAAAATTCATCATGTTGTGGTTGCTTTCCCATGATGAAAAAACCTGACGCAATGAACAGTTCTGTTGACGCACCATTGCCATCGATCACCGTTCTCATCATCGCCTACCGCATGGCGGCGACGATCGAAGCGGCGATACGGGCGGCGCTGGCGCAGACAGTTCCGAGCGAAATCATCGTTTCCGACGATAGTTCCGGCGACGGCTCACTCGATATCGCCGCTTCCGTTCTAAGGGACTATCGCGGTCCGCATCGCGTCCGCGTGCGCAGCACCACGCGCAATCTTGGGTTGTGCGCGCACTTGAACGAACTCGCCGTGGAAGCGGCTGGCGACATTCTCATGTTTGCGTCCGGCGACGACATTTCCTATCCGCAACGCGCGCAGACGATCGCTGAAACATTTGCTGCAAATCCGCATGCACAACTCGTCGCATCCGCCGTCGACGACATCGATGCCAGCGGCGCGATCATCGCGCGATCCGTTCGCGCGTTGCCGGAGCGAGTCGATCAGCGCTGGTTTTTGCGTCGTGGTCGATTGATGACGACGGTCGGCGCATCGATGGGAATCCGGCGCGAACTGCTGACCAGATTTCCGCCGCTGTGCGGCGTCGTCGAAGACAACATGCTCAGTTTGCGGGCCGCGTTCGCTGGCGATTGCCTGTGTCTACAACAACCGCTGATCGGTTATCGGCGCCACTCCAATAACCTTGGCGACTGGGTGTTCGATCGCAGCGAAACTGGGTATGCGGGATTCGAGCGGCGCCATCGCCGCGTGCTGTCGATGTATCGAGATATCGCAGCCGATCAGGAACGATGTGTCGCCGCGCGGCACGATTTGCCTGAGTCGCGCCGTCACCTCGCGCTGGAATTGGCGCAGATGTATCGCCTCGAAGCCGACATGCGCGAAGCGATTCTCGATCGTCCACGCCGCGAATGGATTCCGTACTTATGGCGCGGCTTTCGCCATCCGGGATTGCGCCGCAAAAGTGCGGAGCGCTCGATCAAATTGCTGTTTCCGCGCCGCTGGTTTGCGCGCGGCTGACTACTGTTCGCGAGGCAAACGCAACGTAAAGACAGCACCACCGCCGGGACGATTTTCCGCGCGGATGCCGCCACCGTGTTCTTCCGCGATCTTTTTAGCGACCGCCAGACCGAGCCCCGTGCCTTTCGCCTTGCTCGTGGTGTACGGCTCGTACCAACGGTCGTCGAAGCCTTCGGGCAAACCTGGACCGTTGTCGGCGATCGTTAACTCGATCCACTTTTGCGCATTGTCCACAATGTCGCAGGTGGTGACCTCGATGTGCGGTTTACGCGTGTCGCCGATCGCCTCGATCGAATTCTTCAGTAGATTGTGCAACAGTTGGCGCAATCGTCCCGCATCGGCGCGCACGATCGGTTCGGCCGTAGCGAAACGCCGCGTCAGCTGAATGCGCTGATCGTTTTCGTACAGATCGAGCACTTCGCCCAACAGCGAATGCAACGACAACGGACGCGCATCGATTTGCGGAGGCCGCGCATAATCGCCGAACGAATTCACCATCGCCTTCAACGCTTCGACTTGGCTGATGATCGTGTGCGTCGCGCGATCGAGAACTTCGGTTTCCTCAGGCTGCAATCGTCCGATGAATCGTCGCCGCAAACGTTCGGCCGCGAGTTGGATCGGCGTCAGCGGATTTTTGACTTCATGCGCCAACCGACGCGCAACCTCGGCCCACGCCGCATCGCGTTGCGCGCGATTGAGCAGCGTTAGGTCATCGATGACGACGACGACACCGGATTCGCTGCCGGGCATTTGCGCCAGTTCTGCGCCCCGTAGCGTCAGCACGATACGCTCGCCGCGTTCGATGACGACTTCTTCGCGCCATTCGCGCACGCCTTCGCGCACGTGCTTGAGGATCGGATCGATCAGCGTCGCGAGCAGCGGATATTGCTGACGCACGATACTCAGATGCTGACCGAGATAGCGCGACAGCGGCGCGTCGAGAATCGTTTCAGCCGCGTGGTTTGCCGTGCGCAAGACGCCGCTGCGATCGAGGCCGAGTACGCCGGCCGATAGACGTTCGAGCAACGCTTTGAGATAGGCGCGTTGATTCTCGGTTTCTTCTGCGCTGTGGCGGACACGTGAGCTCGCCAGCTCCAGTTCGCGTTGCATCTGATCGAACGATGCGAGCAGAAATCCCAATTCGTCGTCGCGACGAATCGGCAACGGCGTGTCGTAGCGGCCGGCGCCGAC
>OLMB01000178.1_pt1 | contig 24198 bp, 20 predicted proteins | sample 1604691 | NCBI WGS metagenome assembly OLMB01 (sample SAMEA104055722, study PRJEB20765) | soil metagenome | isolation source: soil
TAGTGTGGCTTAAGCCATGCAAGAGTAGGTCACTGCCAGGGGCTTTATACAAAACCCTCGTCGGATACGGCGGGGGTTTTTTTTTAGCTTTCGGTTGATTGGCGTTTCAACGTCACCACCAATACGTCGCGATGCGCTGGCTTCTTTGGATCTTCCGGATGCACCGGTGTAACGCCGTGAAACACACGCCCGTCGTCGACTAAGGCGGCGTCCAATGGGTCAGTCAATGTGAAATTGCCCAATTCATCGCCGGCCGCCGTGTGGATTGTCGTTGTGCCACTGACAATATTTTCGCGGTCGATGAGTAGAACGAGAACGTAGTCGACACCGTCTCGGTGAATACCCTCTGGCGTCGGTTGCCCTTCTAGTTCGTTGCTCGCTTCAATTCGAAACTGGTGCACTTCACATTTCCAAGCGCCAACACTTTGTGTCAATCGGCCGAAATTTGTAGCGCAAAATTTCAGAATCCGTTGGAGAATCGCTCCACCACCAATCGAATCGACGATGGGCTCGAACCAACGCTCAATGTCGCCTTGCAACGGGTTGTAGTTATGACTCTGAAAGTGCGGCTGATGCGACTCACGTACGGATGCGCCATCGCCGGTGATTGAAAACACCGCATGTCGGCGACGTCGAAAAAAACCACGTTCGGCGAGATAAGTATCCGGAGCGAGGTCATTCCAGCTTGCAACAAAATCCGGCCATTCCTTGCGATCAAGAACGTCGCCAAGGCTGCGATTCATGACGTCAGCATGGACGAATGCAAAGCCTCGGTTAGCTAACGAATCGAGATAGTCGGTCGCATCCGCTGGAAAATCGTGTGTACGACCCGTTTGACTTTGCGCGGTCACCATCGGATTGTTGCACAATGCGCTGTCGGCGGAGCTACACTTTTGCGGTGACGAGGGGCGCGCATGAGCATCGAAAGCAACGATCTTGCGAAATTCTATCCGCTGGACCGGCTGCGTCCGGAGAATCTAGAACAGCTGGCGCGTGAGGCGAAGGTTGAAGAAGTCGCGCGCGATCACATTCTGTTTCGTGCAGGCGATACAGATGACCACACCATATTTCTATTGAGCGGCCGCGTTCGTGGCGATTATCCCGACGGCAAACAGAAAGACAGCGATGCCAGTACGTTGCAAGGTCGCTATGCGTTAGGCGATTTGCAGCCGCGCCGCTTCACGGCGAAGGTTACGTCGTTTACCGCGCAGATCATCAAGCTCGATCGCCGTTACATGGAAAAGATCCAGACGTGGGATCAACTATCGCGCGCTGAAAATTTTCGACACTTCGATCCGACGCCGGACGCCAACCGCTGGGTTTTCCGCCTGCTTCAATCGCGCGCGCTGCACAAATTGCCGACGGGAAACATCGAACGCATGTTCCAGCGCTTCGAAGAGATCGGTGTTAAAAGCGGCGATGTGATCATTCGAGAAGGCGAGGAAGCTGACTATTACTACGCGATTAAAGAAGGTGCCGCATCGGTTTCGAAGAGTTTGGAAACCGGGCACGCCGTGGTCGCATATCTGGTGCGAGGCGATACGTTCGGCGAAGACGCGTTGCTGGCCAACACCGTGCGCAACGCAACGGTCACGATGATCAAAGACGGTAAGCTGATGCGGTTGGCGAAAAAATCGTTCGACGAAGTGATGAAGCCACCGGTCGTCGAATGGCTTACACCAGGCATGGCGTCGATCATGGCGCGTCAAGGCGCGGTCGTGCTCGATGTTCGCATGCCGGAAGAACATGCGGAACGCGCGATCAACGGTTCGCTGAATGCACCTTTGTATACTTTGCGCGAGAACGTATCCGATTTTGACCGATCGAAAAAATATATCGTCTACTGCAACACGGGCGAGCGAAGTGCGGCGGCGGCGTTCATTCTGAGCAAGCTCGGATTCAACGTGTTCGCATTGCACGGTGGATTGTCGGGAATGATCCGACAACTACAAAAGCAGAGCTGATCAGCTCATCACGCTGTTGCCGATCAAAACAATATCCGCGCGTCGTTTTGCGAAGAGACCAACGCAAACCACGCCCGTGATCTGATTCAAATCCGCTTCGAGCGCGAGCGGATCGGTGATGTGCAATCCGTGCACATCGAGGATGATATTGCCGTTGTCGGTCGTTACACCATCGCGCCAAATAGGATTTCCGCCACGCTTGACGATCTCGCGCGCCACATAACCACGCGCCATCGGAATCACTTCCACGGGTAGCGGGAATTTTCCCAAGACGTCCACGCGTTTGCTCGGATCGACCATGCAGATGAATGTTTTCGATGCCGCAGCGACGATTTTCTCGCGCGTCAACGCCGCACCGCCGCCCTTGATCAGACATTTTTTCGGGTCGCATTCGTCTGCGCCGTCGATATAAATCGATAGAGCACCGACACTGTTCAAATCCACGACGCGAATGCCCTGTTCCTTCAACCGGGCCGTGCTTTGATCCGAACTCGACACCGCCGATTCGATCAGACCGCGTTGGCGTCCCAGCGCCTGAATGAAATACGCAACCGTGGTTCCGGTGCCGACGCCGATCACGCTACCGCGTTCGACATACGTCATCGCGCGTTCCGCGGCGAGACGTTTTTGTTCCTCGCGATCGTCGCTCATTCCAGGCCCATGATGAAGTCCCAGTCCTTTTTGCTGACCGGCAAGACCGATAGACGGTTGCCGGGTCGCAGCAAGATCAGATCGTGCAACTCACGCTTAGTCTTCAATTCCGTCAGCGTGATATTTCGTTTTAGCTTGCGCTTGTACTTCACTTCCACGGCCGACCAACGCGGCGATTCCGGTTTACTTTTCGGATCGTAGTAATCGCCTTTCTTATCGAATTGCGTCGGATCGTCATGCGCCGTCTTGCTGACTTCCGCGATGCCAACGACGCCCGGCACGTCGCAACTGGAGTGATAAAACAGAACGCCGTCGCCGCGTTGCATCTCGCGCATGTAATTGCGCGCCTGATAGTTGCGCACGCCGCCCCACGATTCGGTTTTGCGCTTGGCGAGATCGTCGATCGAAAACTCGTCGGGTTCGGTTTTCATCAGCCAGTAATTCATGCGGATTTGTTCCGTGTTTCGATGGTGCAGTCGATCAGTTCGCGATCAGTGGCGATGAAATCCATCGGCACATCCCACGCATTCGGCGTCATCGCGGCGACTTCCTGGAAATGGTAACCGATGCCGACGAGAATCGGTTGTACGGGACGTGTCAGTTCGCGCAGAAACGCGAATGTACGATCGTAGTAACCTGCGCCGGAGCCGAGACGATTGCCGCGACGGTCGAAGCCAAGCAGCGGTACGAGCACCAAGTCCAAACCGGCGGCGTTCGTCGCGATCGCTGCATCCGGTTCCGGAATTCCGTATCGGTTTGGCTGCAAACTTTCGCCGGCTTGCCACGCGGCGAATTTCAATGATTTATCCGATTGCAGAATCGGCAAGTGATAACGCTGTTCGCGTGCGCGTGTTCTTGCATAAACAAGATTCAACGGCACTTCGCCGCGCACTGCCCAGTAGCCGGCGATGTTGATGTCGACGAGAAATTCCGGCAACTGCTCAAGACTGCCGAGCACGCCCTGCGCTGCTCCGATTCTTTCGGCGGCACCGAGACGTTCGCGCGATTCGCGCAAGCGCGCGCGAAGTTGTTGAGCGTTGAGATCGGTCACGAGAACTCGCGCCGTGAAAAAGAAGTGGCGCCCTCCGCGATGCCGGTGCACACCGAACGACCTTGATCCCTAGGATCAGGTGGGGTAGCTCGCCGGTCTTTAGGCTTTCCGCTCACGGCGGACTTGCACACGGACACTGGCACTGCTATCCCGGGGTCGTATATAGGAACAAGGCAATATGGTTGGATGCGCTGTCGCACACCGCAGGGGACGCGCGCCTATTTTACCGGCGTAGCGAGTGCACCATCAAGTTTATTCCGCAGCATCTGCAGATGTTGTGCCATCGCGCCGGAATCGGATTCGATGCGATTTCTGTGTTGCAGAAATTCGTGCGTAATATTCAACGCGGCCAAAACCGCCACACGTTCGATACCTTGCGCGCGGGTCGCAGCGCGAACTTCGCGCATTTTGCCGTCGAGATAGCTGGCGGCAGCAATCAAGCCAGGCCGCTCGTCCGGTGTGCATCCGATCAGAAATTCGCGATCGAGAATCATCACGGCGACGGCATTGTCCGCACTCATGCGTTGTGCTCCAGCGCACGCAAGCGCGCGATCATCGCTTCCACGCGCGACCGCGCCTGTTCGTTTTTCGCGAGAAGATTCGACCGTTCCGCGGAAAGCTGCTCCTGGCTCACTCGCAAACTGCGGTTCTCTTCGCTCAAGCGATGACATAACTCCAGCAGCTTATCCAGACGGCCGCTGATTTCGTGCAGGTCGGTCAAATGCGGATGGGATTCGGACATGGGCTGACTATAGGGGGCAGTTTAGGGTCGGTCAACGAACGCGGCTCTTATCGACGATATTGCGCGGCTCGACCACTGGCCGGCTGCGTTGGAATTCGCGGATGAACGTGAAGCAGACATCCGGCGGCAAAGGCGGCGACAGCCAATGCCCTTGGATGGCGTCGCAGCCGTGTTCGTGCAGGTATTCGAGTTGTTCCAATGTCTCCACGCCTTCGGCGATGACATTCAAGTCCAGCGAATGCGCCATCGTGATGATCGTTTTGGTGATGGCTTCGTCGTCGGGATCGGTGGTGATATCACCGACGAAGCTGCGATCGATCTTCAACGTATCGATCGGCAGGCGCTTCAAATAACTCAGCGACGAATAGCCCGTTCCGAAATCGTCGATCGCAATGCTGACGCCGAGCGAATGCAATCGATCCAGCGTATGAATCGCTACCTCGGGATTGGCCATCAATACACTTTCAGTCAACTCCAACTCGAGCTGCTGCGGCGTGAGATTGAATTCGGCGAGCACTTCGCACAGACGCTGTGTCAATTCGTCGCGCAACAATTGCAGCGCGGAAAGATTGACGGACATGCGGATCGGCGGCATTCCCTTTTCTTGCCATGCGACGAGTTGCTCGCACGCGCGATACAGCACGAATTCGCCGATGCGTTCGATCAATCCGGCCTCTTCGGCGAGCGGAATGAAAATGCCGGGCGGGACTTCGCCGAATTCCTGGCTATGCCAACGCAGCAGCGCTTCGACGCCGATGATGCGTCCGGCGTCCAGATCCAGCATGGGTTGGTAAACGATGCTGAGTTCGTTGCGCTCGAGCGCGAGCCGCAACCCGCCCAGCATGCCGGCGCGCTGTCGCGCCACGGCGTCCATCGCCGGCGTGTACAGCATGTACATGTTGCGACCGGCTTCCTTGGCCTGATACATCGCGGTGTCGGCGTACTTCACCAAATCCGTCGGCACCTGCGCGTGATCGGGATAAAGACTGATGCCGATCGACGGCGAGATAACCACTTGCTGTCCGCTTTCCAGGTCGAGCGGATCGGAAAACACATTGAGCAATTCCGCGGCGATTTTTTCCGCCTCTTCCGCGTGATGAATATCTTCGAGTACCACCGTGAATTCATCGCCACCGAGACGCGCCACCGTTGCGCCGTCGCGCACGCTGGCGCGCAACCGTTCGCCCACCGCTTTCAACACGCGATCGCCGATGGCGTGTCCCATCGAATCGTTGACGTGTTTGAACCGATCCATGTCGAGAAAGAGCACAGCGACTTTTCGCGATGTCCGTCGTGCGCGCATGACCGCGTGCGCGAGACGCTCGCCGAGCAAGGCGCGATTCGGCAATCCAGTCAGCGTGTCGTAGTTGGCGAGATAGCGCAATTCCTGTTCGGCGCGCTTGCGTTCGGTAATGTCGTTGGTCACGCCCACGTAGTGCGTGCGGCGTCCCGCGGCGTCACGCACTTCGCTGATTTCGATCCAACTGAGAAATTCTTCGCCGTTCTTGCGACGCTGCCAGAGTTCGCCATGCCAGTGACCGCTGGCGAGAAACGACTGACGCATGCCGTTGTAGTGTTCCTGCGTGTGCTGTCCGGAATTCAGAATCGACGCTGGCTGCGTCAATACATCGGTTTCCTGATAACCGAACATGCGCGTGAACGCGCGATTCACGGCGACAAAATTGAAATCCAGATCGGTCACGCTGACCGCTTCGTTCATGCTGTCGATGACTTCCGATGCGATGCGACGTTCGCGCTCGGCCAGACGCGCCGAGGTCACATCACGTGCCGTTCCGCAGACACGCAACGCTTTGCCGGCGTCGTCGCGCTCGACGACTTTGCCGCGCGACAGTACCCAGATCCAGCGATCGGATTCGTCGCGAATGCGATGTTCGATCTCGAAGAACTCCGAGTCACCCTGGATATGCTCGCGCACCGTTTTTTCGACGAACGGCAAATCGTCCGGATGCGCCGTGTGCTCGCGCCACTCGGTGACCGTCATCGTCCTTTCGCTGCGGACGCCCGCCTGCCGGTCGGTGCCGAGACGATGGATGACGTTGCCGTGCACATCCCAGTCCCAGAATTCGTCGCCGGATCCCCACAACGCCAGACGCAGCCGATCTTCGCGCGCGCGCAGCTCGCGATGGTATTCCAGCTCACGTTCGCGACGACGGCGGTACGTTAGCCACAGCCAGCCGATCAGCAATAGAACAAGCGCCGCGTAAAAAATCTTGAAGCCCGTCGATCCCCACCACGGCGGTACGACGCGCAGCATGACGGTCGTGCCTTCCTGATTCCAAATACCGTTCGCGTTGCTGCCGCGCACGTCGAACTGATATTTGCCCGCCGGCAAATTGGTGTACGTCGCGTTGTGCCTTGTGCCGCTGTCGATCCAGTCCGGATCGAATCCGCGCAGACGATACGCAAACCGGTTTCGCTCCGGTGCCGTGTAATCGAGTGCGGCGAAATCGAAACGGATGATGCGCTGCGACTGATCCATTTCCAGTCCATTCGCCGGAATCGACGTCGCGACAGTGGAATTGCCGATCGCCGCACCCGTCACCGCAACAGGCGGCAGATAGACATCGTGCCGCAGCACGTCGGGGCGAAACAGATTGATGCCGTGCAAACCGCCGAACACGAGCTCGCCGTCGCTACGTCGGTAAGCCGATGCGGCATTGAATTCCAAACCCTGCAATCCGTCGCGAAGCGCGAACGACATAAAAGCACCCATCGCGCGGTTGTACGTCGCCAGCCCTTCGTTCGTGCTGATCCAAATGTTGTGATGCGTATCTTCTAGAATGCCGAACACCGTCGCGCCGGGAAGACCGTTGCTGGTGTCGTAATGTTCGAAACGGAGTTTTTCCGCGCTCGGCACATCGACGCGATCCATGCCGCTTTGCGTGCCCAGCCACAGCGTGCCGTCGCCGCTCTGGTAGATCGTGCGGACCAGATTGTCGCCCAGCGATTGCGGATTGCTCACCTCGTTGCGATATGTGCGCATGCGATGTTGTCGCGTGTCGTAAATGCTCAGTCCGTTGAGTGTGCCGATCCACACGCGGCCGCCATCGTCCTCGAACAGCGACAGAATCACGTTATGCGCGAGGCTGTCTGGCCTCGCCGTTTCGTGCTGGTATGTTTCCCACCGCGCGGGCTGATTGTTCGACGGCGGAATCCAATGCGCGAGTCCGCCTCCGTACGTTCCGAACCAGACACTGCCGTCGCTGGAGACGATCACCGCGCGCGTATTGCTCTCGGGCAAACCATTGCCTTGTTTCGGATCGACCACCATCGCCGTCGCCCGTCGCGCAGTCGGGTCGAACAAATAGGCGCCGCGATTCGTCGCCACCCACAATTTTCCGTCGCCGGCATTGGCCATCGACATGAAATGCCATTGCGCATCGCGATCCGATATCGACAACGACGATTTGAAAACATCGTCGAAATATTCGAACGTGTCGCGATTGGGATCGTAGCGTTTGATGCCGTCGCCATCGGTGCCGAGCCACAATCGTCCGCTCGAATCTTCGAGGATCGAACGCACATCGTTGGTCATTTGATTTCGAGTGACCGAAGGATCCATCACATACTGGAACTGCGCGCCTTCCGGATCCGTCGTCGCGACGCCCGCCAAATCGCCGCCGGCCCAAAGCAATCCCGAACGATCGATAAAAAGATGCGTGACGTAGTCGTCCGGCAACGAACCGGGCATGGTCGGATCGTGGTGGAGCGACTGCGAGTTGCCGTCGACCGGGTTATAGATGGTCAGCCCGGCACCGAAAACGCCGAGCCACAATCGTCCATGACTGTCCTGCACGATGGAACGCACTTGCGCCACGCCGTGCGAATCCGCCGACGGCCAGATTTCCGAAGCGCGCCCTTCCTGTTTTTCAATGCGATATAGCCCGTTGTTGCCGCCCGCGTACACCGTGCCGTCGTTCGCGATCGTCACCGACAACGCCACCGGCAGATTCTGCGCGTCGACGATTTGCGCCGATTCACTGCGCGGAGCGAAGCGCAGAACGCCGGATGTCGTCGCACACCACATCGTTCCGTCGGCGGCCAACGCGAATCCTTCGACGCGCGATTTTGCTTCGCCCGAAAAATGAAAAACTTCGTGGCGCTTGCCGCTATCGAGATCCATGATTTCGACGCCGGCGCTCGTGCCGATCCAAAGTCCGCGTCCCGCGTCGAACATCACCGCGCCGATGAGATCGCGTTTCGATGATTGCGTCACGCCGATCAATGACGTCGAAACTACTTTTCCGGTAGCGGTGTCGATCGCCGCGATGCCGTGTGTATTGGTGCCGATCCAAAGACGGTTTCGCGTATCCTCCGTGACTGCCGTGATCACGCTGTCGGGCAACGACGCCGCATCGCGCGCGACATGATCGAAGCGCTGATAGCTATACCCGTCGTATTGATGAAGACCGCTCTCGGTGGCGATCCAGATGAAGCCCGAGCGATCCTGGAAAATCGCGTTGACGGCATGCGACGCCAGGCCGTGTTCGCTGTCGGCATCGTCGAAATAGTAGCGTCGTTCGCTGGCCGTCGCGGAAATCGCGAGCAACAGCGTAACGAGCCACCAACGGGCGAGCTTTTTCCCCATACAAAAGCAACGCATCTTTCGATGCGACCGTCGGTAAGAAGGTGGAATCAGAGGGTGGATGATAGGGGCCACGCGAGAGCGCAAGCAACATATACCGTGCCGCGGGCTGCTAAAATGTGAAAATGAGGGAAATTCCCGCGTCCGACATAGCAAAAAACGGTATAAGCCACGCCGAGTTGGGCACAGAGTTGGTGCGCCTGCAGGTCAGTGTTGGTGCCAGCGACTTGCACGGCTCGCTCATCGGGTATCTATGCGCGGGCGGCCGAACCGACGCGCAGCACTGGCTGCGCGCCCTGGAAATCGACACTCCGCCGAAAACCGCGGCGGACGCCACGCTTGAACGCCTGTTCGCCGAATGCAACACCGTTCTCGACGATCCGGAACTGGGATTCGAACCTCTGCTACCCGATATGGAAACTTCGATCGATGCGCGCGCCGATGCGTTGGTCGAATGGTGTCGGGGTTTTCTCGGCGGTCTGGGTTTGGGCGGCGGTTCGGGGACGAGCGTGTCCGAGGATGCGGCGGAAATCCTGCGCGACCTTGGCACTATTGCCGGATCGCGCTTCGAATACGAGAATGCCGAGGAAGACGAAAGCGCCTTGGCCGAAGTGATCGAGTTCGTGCGCGTCGGCGTTTTGTTGTTGCATGCCGAAATCGACAAGCCGCAACAGCGCGACGTGACACTGCATTGAGAACGTGATTCGGGGAATCGGGAATCGATGAAAACACCAGCGTCCTACGTTAACGACTCACGATTTCACTCATGATCGAGCGCAAGGAATTCGCGCGTCGCCGTAAACAATTGATGCGGATCATCGGCGACGACGCCATTTGCATCGTGCCCGCCGCACCCGAGCGCTTGCGCAACAACGACAGTCATTATCCGTACCGTCAGGACAGTGACTTTCACTATCTCACCGGATTTCCCGAACCCGATGCCGTGCTCGCGCTGATTCCCGGTCGCGCGCATGCCGAGACGATTCTGTTCTGCCGCGAACGCGATCCGGAACGCGAAGCGTGGGACGGGCCGCGCGCCGGACCCGATGGCGCGGTGAGCGAATACGGCGTCGACGATGCATTTCCCATCGGCGACATCGACGACATCCTGCCCGGCATGATCGAAGGTCGCAGCCGCGTCTACTATCACTTCGGCCGCGATACAGAATTCGACATCAAATTGATCGCATGGGTGAACAGCGTGCGCGCGCAAGTCAAACGCGGTGCGATCGCGCCGCACGAGTTCGTCGCGCTCGGACATATCTTGCATGACCTGCGCTTGTACAAAACGCGCGACGAACTTCGTCTCATGCGCAAGGCCGCGAAAATCGCCGCCGGAGCGCATGTGCGCGCCATGCAACTCGTTCGCCCCGGCATGAACGAACACGAGATCGAAGCCGAACTGCTGCACGAATTCCGCCGCAACGGTGCGGTTCCGAGTTACGAACCTATCGTCGGCGGCGGCAAGAACGGTTGCGTGCTGCACTATCGAGCCAACAACGCAGTTCTGAACGACGGCGATCTTCTGCTCATCGATGCCGGCGCCGAATACGATTGCTACGCTTCCGACATCACGCGCACATTTCCCGTCAATGGGAAATTTTCGCCGGAACAGCGCGCGCTCTACGACATCGTGCTGAAAGCGCAAACCGCGTCAATCAACGAAGTGCGCGCCGGCAAACCATTTGGCACTTATCACGATGCGGCCGTGAAAGTTATCGTTGCCGGATTGATCAAACTCGGATTGCTCAAAGGCAGCGTCGAAAAAAATATTCGCGAACACAGCTATCGACCGTTTTACATGCACAAGACCGGACACTGGCTGGGCCTCGACGTCCACGACGTCGGGGACTACCGCGTCGACGGCGAATTCCGCGAACTCGAACCCGGCATGGTCGTCACCGTTGAGCCTGGAATCTATATCGCGCCAGACGCGAAACACGTTCCGGCAAAATGGCGCGGCATAGGCATCCGCATCGAGGACGATATCGTCGTCACGCGTGGCGATCCCGAAGTGATCACCGCCGCCGTGCCGCGCAATGCCGACGAAATAGAAGCGCTGATGGCCAAGGCACGGAAATAAACGGAATCGTCGTCATGCGCGGGATTTGGCTTCTGTTCGCGTCGATGCTCGCCGTGTCGAATATTGTTCAAGCGGCGACCACGCCCATCAAGTTTGGTTTGTTCGGCAACGTCCACACGATCGTGCCGGCAAAACCGTTTACGCATGCCGTCGTCCTCATTTCCGACAAGAATGGGTGGGACGCTCGCGCCGAATCACTCGCCGTCGCAGTCGGCGACAGCGGCGTCATGGTGCTTGGCATCGATCTGCCGTATTACCTCGCGCAGATGGAATCGATCAACGACAAATGTTCGTTTCCCGCCGGTCATTTCGAGGAGATGATTCACTGGATCCAGCGCGATCAAAAAGTACAAACGTATATTTATCCCATTTTAGTCGGCGATGGCCAAGGCGCCGCGATCGCCTATGCCGTCGACGCGCAGGCGCCGCTGGGAACCTATGCGGGACTCATTACACTCGGTTGGGATTCCACCTTGCGTTTCCCCAAGCCGATCTGTTCGGCCGACGCCGGCGCGATAACGGTTCCCGACAATGCGAATCCGGGCCAGTTCCGACTCACGGCCGTCAAGAAGTTACCCAATCCATGGATGCCACAGCCGTTCGCGCCCGAGTCGCGAACGGTCGGTTTGATCGGTCGCATCGGGCGATGGGCGCATCTCGATTCGCACGAAGCCCGCACCGCGTCGCAATCAATCGTCGCCGCGTTGACGAAAATCACAACGCCAGCCGAAAGCGCGGCAACGCTGCCGCAAGATGTCGCGGACTTGCCGCTAGTCGAAGTTGCAGCGCAGGGCACATTCTCAAATCGCGTAGCCATCGTTCTTACCGGCGATGGCGGTTGGGCGGGACTCGATGTTGCGATTGCCGATCAAATGGCGAAACGCGGCATCGAAGTCGTCGGTTTGAACACATTGAAGTTTTTTTGGCAGACCCGCAAACCTGAGGAAGTCGTCGATGCCGTCACGCGCATCATCGGTCACTACGGCGCGAAACATCCGCAGGCCGATTTCGTCGTCCTGGGCTATTCCTTCGGTGCGGCATTGTCGCCCGTCGTCATCAACCGACTGCCACCGGCGGCGCAAGCACGCGTCGCGGCGCAAGTATTGATTTCACCCGATCCCGAAGCCGTGTTCGAAATTCATGTGGGCGATTGGTTCGGATCGACGCATCATGAAGGCGCCATCTCGGTCACTCCAGAAATCGACAAAACCAAAGTACCTGTGATCTGCGTCAACGGCGCGGACGAAGGTGCCGACGCGTTTTGTCCCAAGATCGCGGGCAAGCCGTTGGTGAAACTACTCACATTGCCTGGCGCGCATCACTACAACGGCGATTACGACAAGCTCGGCGCGAGCATCGTGGCGAGTTTGCCGACGAAAAAATAGTCTCAAACGATCGCGCAAGCCCGCGAGTGTCGCCCAGAACCGCATGCGCCGATTTTATTTCGCCCGGCGTTCCGATGTTCGTTTCATCCGTTTCCTTACGTCTAGGAAACGCGATCAATAACGAATGGGGAATATTATGCTCAATACTTTATCTACCGCGCGCCAGCGATTGCGCGCTTTTTTCGGCATCGCGATCTTCTGCATTGCCATGTCGGCCGCGCCAAATGCGTTCGCGTCGGTACCGTCAGGCGAAAAGAATGCGCTCGCGAACTTCGCGATCGCGACGAACGTGTCATCGTGGACAATCAATACAAACTGGTTTTCCGCCACGGCAGATACCTGCACGCTGTACGGCATCACGTGCAACGCCGCGGGCGACCACGTCATCGGCATCTCGTTGTCGAGCAACAATTTGACCGGAAGCCTGCCGATCGGTGTTTTCACTGCGCTGACGTCATTGCAAACGCTCGATGTATCACAGAACAAAATCACTGGACTCATCCCAACGTTGCCGAGTTCGCTCACTACCGTGTCGCTCGCGATAAACAAGTTCAGCGGAATACTGCCCGTGCTGCCGAATTCCCTCATATCGATCAACTTCAACAACAACCAATTATCAGGAGGCTTACCGAGCCTTCCTCCCAACCTGCAAATGCTCCAACTTGCCAGTAACGCGTTCGTCGGCTCGATTCCGGCATTGCCGAACTCCCTGAGAGCTGTCGTTCTCGGGTCCAACAAGCTAACCGGCTCAATACCGGGGCTGCCAACTTCATTGAGCTACATCGAACTCGAGAACAATCAGCTCAGCGGCCCTATCCCGGCACTCCCCGCTGGACTGCAATACTTCACGGGCGACGACAACGTCGGATTAAGCGGTCCGTTACCCGCGTTTCCGGCAACGCTCGAGGAATTCGATGCTCAGGTCAATCAACTGACGGGATCGTTGCCGGCTGCGTTCCCGCCGAAAATGAACCGCCTCAATCTCTCTAAAAATTTGTTGACCGGCACGATTCCGGATTTGTCGAATGCGACGCAGCTGCAATCGATGTACGTGGATCAAAACCAATTGACGGGTACGTTGCCAGACCTGAGCAATACGCAACTGCAATTTTTCGTCGCGTCGCAAAACTTGCTGACCGGAACCATTTCCGATTTGCCGGCATCCATAAAATATTTCGGCGTCGGGGCCAACGATTTGACGGGAGCTCTGCCGGATTTGCCGGAAGGAATGACGTACATCATCGTCGGGCAAAATCATCTCTCCGGCCCGCTTCCGAAACCGCCGTCGACGTTGGTAGGAAGTTCTGTTCTGTGTCCGAACGCCTTCGAAATTCCCAGCGCCTACGACAGCGAATGGGATGCGGTCGTCACGCTGTCGCCGCCGTACAAGGATTGGTGGGGTCCGGCGGGTGGTGGTTGCGATAATGTGTTTGAAGACGGATTCAACGGCTAGCGATTGCCGCGATCTGCTCGCAGCGTCAGCACACCGGCGCTGCGAGAGCACGACAAATGCTATACACGTTTCAACAGCGGTGTGCCGGTTGTCTGAGTTATCCGGCCAGGAATTTCCGATAGCCGCCTGACACTAACGCACTGATGTCGATCAGCAACGCAGGCAGCCAAAGTCCGCGCGGATACGCGAGATAGGCGCCGACCCATTCCGGTTTGAACTTGTCTTTGTATTTGCGCACGCCCTGATAGTTGTAGAAGCGATTGCCGTAGCGAAACGCGATGGCGGCTAATCGTTCGTTGGCGCGCGCGTACGGGTTGTCGCCGACGCGCGAGAGCGGCGCCATGCCGAGACTGAAGATTTCGTAGCCCTCGTCCTTCGCCCATTGCATGACTTTCGCAAACAGATAATCCATCGTGCTGCGCGGCGCGTCGGAGGTGTGGCGCATAAGGTCGACGCTGGCGTGTCCACCCGGACCATAAGGTGGAAGTACGTTTGCGAAAGCAATCAATTCGCCGTCGCGGTGCACGAGCCCGATCGGACTCCATTCGAGATACAAAGGTTCGAACGCGCCGAGCGAAAAACTTTTCTCGGTGCCGCCCTTGTCGGCGAGCCATGCGTCGGAGACGCGCTCGAGATCGCTCATCAGGCCCGTATCGAACGGTGGGTATACAAGTGTAAAAGTCAACTTTTCCTTGTCGGCGCGATTGCTGGCCTGGCGCAAATCTTCCCAGCGCTTGCCTGCCAGCGAAAATTCGGACAGATCGACCAAGGCCAGTTCGCCGAGTTTGAACAAGTCGAAGCCGTGGTCGTGATAGCGCGATAGATCCGGTTCGAGAACTTCGTAAAAGATCGGCACGCGATCCTGCGCGTCGGCGAAATGCCTGAAATCGAGGATGGCGCGATCGATACCGGTGTCGGTGCCGCTGGGCGATCCGAGCGCGACGAGACGATCGCGCACGCTGCCGTAAGCGATGACGGCCTGATGATCGGCGGCCCAGAACAAATGCTTGTCGCCCATGAACGTGAGATGCGCGAATTCGCCGCCACCGTGTTTTTGGTAGAGATCGCGCGCGCGTTCCAATTCGGAATGATCGGGATAACGCAAATGCGGGCGCTTGACAGCGAATACTTGCCAGATCAAGTACAAGCCGAGTCCGAGCGCCGCAGCCGCGAGCCCGCGACCGATGCGTGACGTGTGTTCGCCGTGACCGAAGTAGAACAAGTCGAACGAATCGTCGCCGAGCACTTGCACGACGCCGATGGCGAAGAAAACGAGCACGCAGACGATCAGGCCGGTATACCAACCCATCGTACGCGCGGAGGTGAGTGTCATCGCGCTGCGCGTGAAGACGCGTTTGCGTGCGCGAAGAAGTCCAGCGACGATAAGCAAGAACAACGCTTCGCCGAAATGCAGACCTTTCGTAATCGCGAGTGCCGCGCTGATCAGCAGAAGCCATTGCGCGCCGCGATAGGCGATGCGTAAACGCCCGTCGATGCCGCGTGCGAGTCCGAGCAACAACACGCCGGATAGGACGCTGAACCAGTTCGAGCTTTCAACCGCGAGAACGGGCAGGGTGTCGCGTACCAGTTCGATATGTTCGCGCACCGATGGAATGGCCGCCGACGCCAATTGCATTGCGCCCGCGCCGAATGTGAGCACAGCGAGCAAGCGCGTGCCGAAATCGGCGAGCAGCGTCACCGGCAGACCGATCACGCCGAACAACGGATGTCCGGCCAGCCGTTTACGCAGCCGCACGAGCAACGGTAGTTGCGTCGTGAGCATTTCCGAACCCATGTACAAGGCAACGAGCAACGGCACGAGGTAATACGCGATGCGGAATAACAACAGGCCGGAAAATACCGACGCCTTGTCGTAGCCGGCTTCGGTGAGCGCGAGAAGAATCAGTCCATCGAAGACGCCGAGTCCACCGGGAACTTGACTCACCAATCCGAGCACGCCGGCACCCGCGAACGAACCGAGCAGCAAACCGGGCTTCACGTGTTCGCCGGAAAGATAGATGCAGATATACAGCGTGGCGGCAGCGAGCAGCCAGTCGATGAAAGAAACGATCGTCAATTCGATTTTCAGACGTAACGGCGGCAAGCCGACGTCGGTCGGCAACCAACGCATCAGGCGTCGGCGCGACGTGAGGAAAAAATACAGCGGCAGATATAACGCTGCGGCAAACAGTACGGCCATCGCCACCCAGCGTTGAACCGTTCCGCTGGTCAGCGGCATCGCGCTCGTGCTTAATGTGACGATGACGAGCAGCGACAATCCGCACAGCAGCGACAACGCTTGCATGCCGATAAGTGCGGCCGATCGCGACATTTGAACTTTGAATCCGCTGAGGCCCATCAACCGAATGCTCGCGCCCATCGCACCGCTCAAATTCAGCGTATTCGCCATGCTGTTAGCGACGAAGGCGAGTCGGAATATATCGCGTGCGCCGATGCCGAGCTTTAGCCAGCGCGCGACGAGAAAATCGACGAATCCGGTGAACGCAACGCTGATTAGCGCGAGCGCCGCGACGCCGAGCGCCGGCAACGTCGGAACAGCGAGCAGCGTGCTTTGGATATCGGGCAGCGGCAGTTCGCCGAGTTCTCGATACAGCAGCCACCCTGTCAGGCTTAGGAAGCCGAGTGGAAGTATCCAGCGCAATTTGGCGAAGTGGCTGGAAGCGGTGCGCTCGGTGGCGGAGGTCGTCTCGCTCATCGTCTAGGGCTGGCTGTCGCGCAGTTCGATCAGGCCTTGGCGATATTGCGGCATCCAGTTTTTCGGTACGCCGTAGCCGTGGCCCACATGCGGTAGGCTGACCACTTTTCCATTTTTAACTTTTTCCACAAATGTAATCGTATCAGGCGGATTGCAGACCTGATCGATTTCGCCTTGCAGCACGATCCACGCCGCGCCCGCGTCCGGCACCGTGTTGAACACGACGCCGTAAGGCGGTTTCGTTTGTTTGTCCGCGGTCAAGCCAGCGCCGCGGCAAAAGGGCTTGTGGATGATGAGATCGGGACAAAAGCCCAGCGTCATGGCGCCGCTGAAATGCTTTTTGTCGGCTTGCGCCAGCGCCGCGTAAGCGATCGTCGCACCTGACGAATAGCCGATCAGCAGCGGTTTCAGTTTCGACGGAACTTTGGTTTCGTCACGAACCTTGTTGGCTATCTCATCGAGTAAACCAAAAGCGTCACTGCACGCGGCGTCATTGTTTTCCAACGCCTTGAGAAATGCGGGCGTGCTGAAGCCTGCGACTACATAGCCGAGACTCGCGGCGGTCTGCGCCATATCCCACACGCCGAGATTCCAACCGCCGTCGCCGGATGCGAACAGAGCGAAACCACGCGGGTCGCCCTGCGGCGTGTAGACCGTCACTTCGCCGAGTCGTGGAACCGTTACGATGCGCGATGCTTTCGTATCGTGCGTGGGCGGCTTCGGCTTGGCCGTTTTGGCCGAAACGCTGCGCGAAATGTTCGGCGCGCTATTCGTCGTCTGTGCAAAAACGGCGATCGAAAAGGCGAGGGCGCAAAGCCCGATTGCGATACGAGGAAAACGTTGCGGAATCACGTCTCACCTGCCGGAATGCCGGCTCCTTGTCATGACACTGCCGCGCCCACCGTGGGCGACGTTCCAGGCGGCGATTATCGCACGGCTGCGCGCCGGCGGATTTTCAGCTACAGCGTCGGCGCCGACGCTTTTTCATCCGCGGCCAGCTTCGCGCGCGCATCGGCATCCAGCTCGAACCACATCGCGTTGAGCACAGCGAAGGCGCAGGCCAGGCCGATTCCCAATATCCAGGCGAAGTACCACATGACGGCTCCTCAATAGTCCTGTTGCGATGCGCGGATGTGTTCGAGCGTGACGCGCCCGCGCAGCACGCGATACACCCAGGCGGTGTAGGCGAGCACGATAGGCAGGAAGATGATCACGCCGATGAGCATCGAGAACAATGTGGTGCGGCTCGACGAGGCATCCCAGATGGTCAGGCTGCTGTTCGCGTCGAGACTCGACGGCAACAGAAACGGAAACAGCGCGCAGCCGGCCGACAGGATCGTGGCGCTGATGGCCGATCCGCTCGCGACGAAACCGGTGCGATGCAGTTTGCGTGAATGCAAGAACACGCAGGAGATCGCAGCGACGATCGCGATGGCAGCACACGCGCATGCATAAGCACCGGGTTGTCCGGCGAACCAGGTCGGCGTCGCGGCGACGTGCTTGCGCAGCGGATTGGACACCGCGGAAAGATCGGCAACCGTCGCCGCGTATCCGGCAAGGCGGCTCAACCAAATGCCCGCCACGACATAAAAGGCGACGAACGCCGCCGCGAGCCATTTCAACAATCGGATCGATCGCTGCGTGAGCGCGGCGTCGGCTTTCATCGCTGCGTAACTCAAGCCATGCATCAGGATCATCGACAAACTGACCAGTCCGCACACCAGTGCAAACGGCGTGAGCAAACCGAAGAACGAACCCTCGTAACTCATGCGCAAATCGTCGTCGAACCGGAACGGCACGCCGAGGAACAGATTGCCGAACGCCACACCACAAATGAGTGGCGGCACGACGCCGCTGATCGTGATGATCCAGTCCCAGCGATTGCGCCAAGCCGGGTCATTGGATTTGTTGCGATAGCTGAATCCGACCGGCCGCAGGATGAAGGCGAGCAGCAGCAGAAACATCGCCACATAAAATCCGGAGAACGCGACGGCGTACAGCAACGGCCACGCCGCGAACACCGCGCCACCGCCGGTGATGAACCACACTTGGTTGCCTTCCCACACCGGCTCGACGGTTTCGAGCAGGACCAGTCGTTCCTCGTCGTTGCGGCCGAGTACGCGGATCAACGCGGCAATGCCGAAATCGAAACCGTCCATGACCGCGAACCCGATCAGCAGGATGCCGAGGATGAGCCACCAGACGACGCGCAGGGTTTCGTAGTCGAACATGACTTAAGTCCCCGACGTGACGAGTTTTGGCGGCCCTGATTTTTTCTCGGGCCAGAAACCGAGTCCGTCCGGACCGCGGCGCGCGTAGCGCGTCATCAACGTTGCGTCGACGATGGCCAGCGCGGTGTAGAACAGCACAAAGCCGCCGATGCTGAACATTACTTGCGATGCCGACACCGACGACACGCCGAGCGCCGTCGGCAACACACCTTCGATCGCCCACGGCTGACGGCCGTATTCGGCAACGATCCAACCCAGTTCCGCCGCGAGCCACGGCAACGGTAAGCTCCATAACGCCGCGCGCAAGTACCATCGGTGCTTGTCGAGTTGTCGTCGACTTGCCAGCCAAAACGAGAACGCGAAGAGCGCGATGAAGTACAAACCGCAACCGACCATGATTCGGAACGACCAGAACAATACAGGCACATTCGGAATCGTGCTCGATGCCGCCTTGTCGATATCCGCGCTGCTTGCCTGCATCGGATCGGTCATCGTCCGTTTCAGCAGTAACGCGTATCCCAAATCTTTGCGGTGCGCGAGAAATTGTTGCTTGGCAGCCGCGTCGTTCGGATCGACTTTCAGTTTTTTCAGCGCGTCGTAGGCGATGAGTCCGTCGCGGATGCGTTGCTTGGCTTCCGTCACCAAGTCGACGATGCCGGGCAACACACCGTCGAGTGAACGCGTGCCGATGATGCCCATTACCCATGGCACGCGGATCGCGAAATGCGTGGTCTGCGTTTGCAGGTCGGGGAAGCCGAACAGCGTGAATGACGCGGGCGCGGGTTCGGTTTCCCACATCGCTTCGATCGCGGCAAGTTTCATCTTCTGGTTTTCTGAAACCGTGTATCCCGATTCATCGCCGAGCACCACGACAGACAACGCCGAGGCAAGTCCGAAGCTTGCGGCTACCGTCATCGAGCGTTTGGCGAACTCGATGTTGCGTCCCTTCAGTAGATACCAAGCGCTTATCGATAGCACGAACATCGAACCGAGCACGTAGCCCGCGCTTACCGTGTGCACGAACTTCGACTGCGCGACCGGATTGAAGAGCACGGCGCTGAACGAAGTGACTTCCATGCGCATCGTCTCGAAATTGAACTCCGAGCCGACCGGATTCTGCATCCACGCATTGGCAATCAGTATCCACAATGCCGACAAATTGGTTCCCACCGCCAGTATCCAAGTCACGGCGAGATGCTTCACGCGGCTCAAGCGATCCCAGGCGAAAAAGAACAAACCGATGAACGTCGCTTCGAGGAAGAACGCCGACAATGCTTCGAGCGCGAGCGGCGTGCCGAAGATGTCGCCGACGTAATGCGCGTAATACGCCCAGTTGGTGCCGAACTGAAACTCCATCGTGACGCCGGTCGCCACACCCATCGCGAAATTGATGCCGAACAGGACGCCCCAGAATTGCGTCATGCGTTTCCAGATATCGCGGCCTGTCATCACATAGACCGATTCCATGATGGCCAGAATCCACGACAGCCCGAGCGTGAGCGGCACGAACAGGAAGTGATACAGCGCCGTCAGTGCGAACTGCAAGCGGGATAAGGTGACGAGATCGGGATCGATCATGGAGTCTGCGTGCTGGTGGGAGAATCGGTAATGTGCGCGCGAATGGCCGCAGACGACGTATCGGCGCGCGGTTGCGGCGCGATCAATACGAAATAAATAACGCAGAGCACGACGATTTTCGCCGCGATGATCAGGGCCAGTTCGAGAAAATAACGGCGCCCGAGAAGATGAAGAAAACGCGGCGCAGGGCGGCGTTCGTCAGCGTTCATGGAGCCGAATATCTTACTCCAATTTGATTGGCCGCGCCGTCAGATCGCGGCGAAAGCGTCGCGCGTCAGATTTTCCGGCGCAGCGTCAGTACACACCACGTCGTCTTCGACGCGAATACCGCCGTACTTCCGAAAACGATCGACTTTTCCCCAATTCACATCGTCTGAAACCGGTTTGTTTTTCAATTCGGCAAGCAACATGTCGATGAAGTAAATACCCGGCTCAATCGTCATCACCATCCGAGGCTCGATGTTTCGGGTCAGCCGTAAATACGGATGACCTTTCGGCCTCTCAATCGCGCCGCCGTTTTCATCCTTCTGAAATCCACCGATGTCATGCACCTGCAGTCCGAGCAGATGCCCGAGCCCGTGCGGAAAAAACGCCGAACAGACGCCGGATTCGACAGCGCTTTCCGGACTCATTCGAATGAAATCGTGTTGCTTGAGAATCGCTGCGAGTTCGTGATGCGCGTGAATGTGCAACTCCGGATAATTTTGTCCAGGACGAACTTTGTCTACAAAACCGCGCTGCGCCACATCGACCGCATCGATCAATTCCTGAAACTCACTCGCATGCGCTGCAGCGTACGTGCGCGTGATGTCGCTCGCGTAGCCATGAAAACTCGCGCCGGCATCAATGAGAAACGAATCGGCGTGCGTGGGCGGCGCGCGGTTGAGATCGGTGTAGTGCAAAATCGCGCCGTGCTGATTCAGCGCAACGATATTGCTGTACGGCAATTCCGTTTCCGTCTCGTGCACGGATTTCAGGTACGCCATGTTGATGTCGTATTCCGAGGCGCCATCGCGGAACGCCGCTTCGGCCGCGCGATGCGCGCGTGCGCCGAGTTTGCTCGCCACGCGCATCATCGCCAGTTCGTAATCCGTTTTGTACGCGCGCCGATAGTGCAGAAAATCGAGCACGGGTGCCGGATTGTTCGGCTTCGCATCGCCAATGGCGGCGATGTCTTCGCCGATAATCGCGCAGCGATCGAGCACGTTCGGGAAATGCGCCGTCGCTTCTTTCGGTTCGCGAATGATGACGATGTCGAAATGTTCGACCCAATAACCCGCCGGCGCTTCCGGAACGACGTGCCAGTAATCGTGCGGTTGCAAATAAATCAGCTTCGGTTTCGCGACGGGTGAATAGACGATCCACGAACCGGGCGCTTTCGTCACGGGCAACCAATGTTTGAAATGCGGATTCGGTGTGAAGGGATGCGGATGATCGTCGAGAAACTCGTAGCGCAATACGCCGGCGGCGATCAGCAAGTGATCGAAGCCGCCGCGTTGAAGTGCGCTGTCGGCGTTGGCGCGCAACGTGCGCAGATGATCGGGATAAAGATTCGCGAGATCGGCGGACATGACGGCACCGGTAATGTCGAAGCCGCTATTGTGCCGCAGAAATGAGACGTCATCGCACCCGATCGATGCGATGCGAACCGCTAGTCGAATTGCCCGCCGGGACTCGTCACCCAATCGTTGAGCACGTCGAAGTCTTCTGGGCTGATGTCGATGATGCGAAATCCCGTCCAAAACAAACCGGGAACGTTCGCCGTCTCGCACCACTGCTCGTGCGCACCGACTTCGAGCTGATGCATCTGCGCTGTCTGGCTGTTCGGCAAATAGAAATTGAATTGGAACAAAGCGTCGTCGGGCAGCTGACGATTGCTGATGAGCAACATGCCGTCGGAGGAAAGATTGCCGACGTGACCGATCTGCTCGCCGGTAATCGCGTTGTTGACCTGGATCGCCTGATGCGCGCGCTTGCGCTGGGAGCGACGATGTTCGGTGCTCTTCATCGGTTTCATGCGGGTGCCGGAATTGCGGCGGAAGGATCGCCGCCGACAAAATTCTTCAGTCCGGAGACGATCGCCTTCCATGCGCGATCGACGATCGTTTCGTTTTCCTGTTCTACGATACTTGCCTGACCGAGGACGACGTCGCGCGCGAGTTGTTCCAGCGTTTTTTCGTCCGTTCGCACGCCGCGCTGATTCACGAACAGGCAGCGGCCGGTGACGGTCGAGAACCACGCCAGCTTGCGGCGGATCTTGTCGCCTTGTTGATTGGTCTTGAACTCGAACCACGATCCGAACGGCAGCGTCTTCAAACGGTCGACCATTTTCGCTTCGGGACTTCCCGGCGTCAGCGTGCGGCGTTTTTCCGGTTTGACCGGCGCAGTGGTTTCATCCCCGAAACGCTGTTTGCTTTTCAGCTTGATCGCGATTTCGGTGTTGGTCGTCGCTTCGGCTTCGTTCGCCGCTTCTTCCGGCAGGAACAAGCGTTTGACGACAGCCTGAATGTCTTCCTTGTGATAACCGACCTGATCCAAACCGGTTTCGATTTCGCTGCGCAACGCCGGCGACAATTTCGCTTCGGGATCGCCCGCGCGTCCGCCTTTGTCCGCGGCGAGCAATTGCTCGGCCACCGACAAGCGCTTTTGATACGTTTCGCTGGCTTCGCCTTGACGCAATAGCGTCAAGGCCAGCACATCGGTCCACGCCTGTTCGAGCAGCGTGCGTACCAACTTGCCCGGTGTGGTTCCTTTCACGCGTTCGGCGATCGCGCTGCGCGCTTGTTCGCGCGCGACTTCGAGTTTTTCACGACCGCGCGCCGCATCCACATGCCTGCGTTCTGCGGCTTCGGCTTTGCGCGCCAGCGTATGCATATGCGTCGACAAATCGCCGAGCATGTTTTCGATCAGATTGAGGTTGCCATCGAATTCCTGCGTGACGCGGTCGACGACGAGCTGCATTTTGTCGACGAGCTGGCGATCGGCCGGACCTTCGCTGTCATCGACCCAATGAGTTCCCGTCTCGGCGATGGCGTTGAGCAATTGCCGCGCCGGATGCGCGCGGCGCGTGAAGAAACTCTTGTCTTTCAACGCCACGCGCAGCAGCGGCACTTGCAGTTTCGTCAGCAGCGATTGCGTGCTGCCTTCGGGACGCACGTTCTTGGTGATGTAGTCGAACAGCATGCCGACGAGATCGATCGTGTCGGAATCTTCCGCCGGCAGTTGCGGTGCGCGGCCATCGGGTGAAATCTGGCGCAGCTGCGACACGAGATCCTGTTTCAAGTGCGCGACGGAGCGCTGCACCACTTTGCCGCCCATCATTATTGGCGAGATGGGTTTCGATTGAAGCGCGCCCAGCACGGACTGCATGTCTTCGCTCGTCGGCTGATAACTTCCCGCTGGCGGCGCATTCGTTACGCCGAGCGCATGACGACGGCCCGCGAGCAATTCGCGGAGCGTGGTGAACAATTCGGAATCGCGTTCGTCGGCAGGTATGGCCGGCTGTGTTTGTTCGGTGGCCCAGCCCGGCACCTGCATGTTGCGCGTACCGCCCGGTGCCCGTTCGCGCGGATCGCCCAACGGCGGCGCAGGACTGGGCGGCGGAGTGAGAAATGGATTCGGAACGTTGCTTCTCGCTGGCGCGCCGCTATTTTGCATCGGCGGGGCACTTGGCATCGATGGCGCACCACGGCCTTGATATTGACCCTGATTCGGCATGCCAGCCGGCATGGTGCGCAT
>OLMB01000209.1_pt1 | contig 24098 bp, 24 predicted proteins | sample 1604691 | NCBI WGS metagenome assembly OLMB01 (sample SAMEA104055722, study PRJEB20765) | soil metagenome | isolation source: soil
CGATCAACACGTTCGTCCAGGTGGGTGTCGACAACATCTTCGACAAGCAACCGCCGCTGCTGTACTTGAACAACGTGATCAACGCCAACACCGACGTCAGCACGTATGACTTGGCCGGCCGTTTCTACCGCGCCAGCGTGACCGTCAAGTTCTAAGAAAATCTTTATCGAAACTTCAAACCTCGCGGCTTATCACCGCGCGGTTTTTTTCGCGAGATTTATCGTGACGGTAACACTACTAAGTCGAGTTCCGAGAGACGTCCCGCGCTTGTCCTCGCTGTCATTCAAACGTCACACAGCCTGCCTAGCCTATTGCGCTTCTTAGGGGGATCGCAATGGACTTTTTATTCGACGGCTCGCTTACCGGCCTGACACTTTTACTCCTTTGCGGCGCATTGTTTCTCGCGTTGGCATTCGAATTCGTCAACGGTTTCCACGACACCGCGAACGCGGTAGCTACAGTGATTTATACGAATTCGCTGAAGCCTGCGTACGCCGTCGTCTGGTCCGGCACCTGGAATTTCATCGGGGTGCTCACGTCTACAGGCGCCGTTGCGTTCGGGATCATTGCGCTTCTCCCTGTCGAGCTTATCGTCAACATCGGCTCTGGCGCCGGATTCGCGATGGTATTCGCTCTGCTTTTGTCCGCGATCATCTGGAATCTCGGCACGTGGTATTTCGGACTGCCGGCATCGAGTTCCCACACGTTGATCGGTTCGATCGTCGGCGTCGGATTGATGAATTCCTATTTATCGAGCACAGCCAAGTTCGGCGAAGGAATCAATTGGGGAAAAGTTCAAGACACCGCGACCGCCCTCCTCGTCTCGCCCGTCATTGGCTTTGTGTGCGCCGCGCTTTTGCTTCTGCTCGCACGCGCGTTGATCAAAAATCCTGATCTGTATAAATCGCCTGAAGGTAATAAACCACCGCCGCTTTGGATTCGCGGTCTTCTCGTTCTGACGTGCACGGGCGTGAGTTTCGCGCACGGCTCCAACGATGGGCAGAAAGGTATGGGTCTGATCATGCTGATTCTGATCGGCATCGTTCCGACGGTTTTCGCACTCAATTTGTCTGGCGATGCGGAAAGTATGCACAAACTCGCTGCCGACTCGCATTCCACGGTCGCCATTCTCGATCGACAGAATGCGGCGCAAGCAGCGCTGAACGCCGATTCAAAACAATTGCAAAGCGTGTTGTCGGAATATTTGCGATCCGGACAAGTCGGCCCGGAAACCATGCCCGCGCTGACAGCGAAAGTGCACGCGATCGACAACACGGTTTCCAAAGCACCAACGCTGAAAGATATTCCTGCAGCCGACCGCGGCAATTTGCGCAGCGATATTTACCTCGTCTCCGAATCGCTGAATAAGTTGCTCAAGGGAACAACGTTCAACGCCGACGACAAAAAAGTTCTCGGTGCCTACAAAGACGAGCTCAAAACGGCGACGACATTTATTCCCATTTGGGTAAAAGCCGCCGTCGCGCTCGCACTAGGCCTAGGCACGATGATCGGCTGGAAGCGTATCGTCGTTACGGTCGGCGAAAAGATTGGAAAGGCCCATCTCACCTATGCGCAAGGTGCGGCGGCAGAACTTGTCACGATGATCACCATCAGCGGTGCGGACTACGTCGGGTTACCCGTAAGTACCACGCATATTCTGTCTTCAGGTATCGCGGGCACGATGGCGGCCAACCGATCCGGTCTGCAAAAAGATACGGTGCGCAACATTCTGCTTGCGTGGGTGCTGACGCTGCCGGTCTGCGTTTTCCTGGGCGCCACTCTCTTCGCTGCCGGATTGTTCGTTGTCTTCAGGCTATTCGGCGTGCATTGATCGCGTTCATCGACGCAGCAATCCCGGATCGAAGTTAGACGTATCAGTTGCCACGACAATGAGTGACACAAACAGAGCCGGTTTGTGCAGCTTGATTCATCATTGTGTTCGATGCCCTGCGGGCGTTTTCGATCTCGCCGACCGTTTCGCATGTCGTTCGAGGGATCGATGTGCCCACCGGCGCTTTGTGTTCACAGACCAAGCGATTGCTATCGTTGTGCACGAGGATGCCGTTCAGATTTTCTTGCGCGTTGAACAATTGCACTTTTTCAACTTGAGTCATGGCGCTGACCGAACCCGATTTCTTCAACAACGCCGCCATCGCGTTGAGATCGGTTTCGACTTTCGCCTTATCGTCCGGACGTATGAATTCATAGCGGCCGCCCGGATTCATTTCGTCATGAAGTTCGGTCACCGTCTCCGCGAACTTTTCCGGCGTATCGGCCGCGACCGGTTTTTCAATGACCTTGTCGGCCCACGCCGAAGCGGCAAACAGCAATGCAGACGAACCGACGAAAACACGAAGCGAAACGCTCATAAGAGACCCCTTGGAAGTTGCAGCCAAATCCTACGTCCTGTTTTTCGACTTGTCAACGAAACTGTTCGTACAATGTTACGAAAATCGATCTAACCACGCAGCAATTATTGCGAGTCGAAGGAATTTTCAGTTGGATTTCGCCGCAGATCCGTGGCGTAACCGGTTGACGCCGATCAATCAAGGCCGGACCATGATCGTCGTTAAAAAACGGGGACACAAAATGGAAGGCTGGTTCGATCTCTCGCTGCCGTGGTGGCAATTCGTTGCTCGTGCGGCAGTTTCTTATTTAGGGCTGCTGATTCTCATGCGCGCCGCGGGCAAGCACACCCTCGGCAAATTGTCGCCGTTCGAAATGATCGTTTTAATTCTTGTCGGCGGAACAATGCGGACAGCAATTCTAGGCGACGATAAATCCGTCTTGGGACCGTTTATCGCTATCACCACGATCATTGTCGTGGATAAAGCAATCGCGTATGCGATCGCGCGCTCGTCGGCCGCCCATTCCTTCGTGTCCGGAACGTGCGATGTGCTGGCGAAGGACGGCAGCGTCGATCATGGCGCATTGCTGAAGCACGACATCGCGCCGGAGGACTTCGCGATAGCGATGCGTCAACATGGACTGCACAATGCTTCGTTGATCAACGAAGCGCGACTGGAGTCCAACGGAAAGATATCGTTTCTCGTGAATCAAGCTGATTCCGCTGTCCTGGTTCGACGTGACGCGTTGTCTTCTTAAGAGCGCTATTAGCGTTGGCGTCGTTGTCGCGATGGTCGGTTGCGCAAGTATCGAAGATTTGACGCACTTATCTTGCACGCCGCCCACATCGCCTGGCGATGTCATTCTCCAGCGCGAAGCGTATCTTTATCAGATACAAGGCGAGCCAGGCGTTTCTCTGTGGGATAGCCCACTGCGCAACGGGCGCTGGAATGCAGGACAGCTCACACTCGATGAGCAAGTTCCCCTATATACATTGGCAGCGGGAACGCAGCTAACGATCACGAGAGTTACGCGGCAGCAACGCTCCGGCAGTTTGCCCGCCGACATTATCGTCGAAGGTACGGCGAGCATCGACACTGCGACCGTTGTGTTCCACTACAACTGGGGCAAGGATAGCCATGTCAACTATGCTCCCTGGGAGTCCACGACTGACAACACACACGATCTAAGCCGCACAGTTAGTTGTAGACCTAACAACCGGAATGGCGCCGGCTAAGACGACTACGCGCGTTTGTCTGACCTTATCCCACCGCGGTATAGCCACCATGTTCGGATTCGCGTCCAAGTGCGTCTTATAAACTAACTATCGAGGTATTTATGCGGCGCAAAAATTGGCGAATGATCAACGGCGGAATCTTTTTCATCATTCTCTCGGTAGGCTTTTTTTTCTACATGACGTCATTCATACCAAGATCGAATGATCCGAAAGGAATGATGGAAATCGTGGGGCAGGTTTCCGGCTTCGTCGTCGGCATCAGTGTTCTTCTTATCGTCGTGGGTTTCATTGGTAAGAAGGTCTAGTCTGACGAGAAGTTGGACACACGGAGAAAACGATCTAACGTACCGTGCAGATGCGCCATGCGCAGTGCAATACGTTCCCGCAATCGTTGTGTGCGCATTTTCTTTAAATAACGTGAGGGCATGAGATGCGTTTTCTCTTCCGAATGGGTTTATTCGCCATGGCGATCCTTCCGCTTGGCGCACCAGGCATGACGCTTGGCTCCCGCGGCACCGGCCAAGTCCTGCTATACCCGTATTACACGGTGAATCGGCAGCAACAAACGATATTCACCGTAACCAATACAACCAGTAACGGAAAGGTTTTGTACGTATGGATCCGCGAAGGAGAAAACGGTCGAGCCTTATTGGGTTTCTCTGTCTTCTTGGCACCTCACGATTTTTGGTCTGGCACACTGTTCTCGCTGGAGGATGCAGGCATTTCCGGCTCAGGTGCCGGAATCGTCATCACCGACAGCTCGTGCACCGAGCCTAGCTTCGCGACTCTCTCCACGAAACTAGCTGACGGCCGGCCGTATCAACCCTTGCTGGACTTCACTTTTACAGGGGCAAATGCGGACACCGGACCGACAGACGACTCGCGCACGCGAGAAGGCACCATCGAGATCTTCGAGATGGGAGAACTCTCCGGCCAAACGCTGACCGCGATAACGCCTACGTGGGGGACAGCGCCAACCTGCGATGCCCTTCCTTCACCGGTTCCATCGAGCGATTTAACGGCGCCGGGCGGCGGTCTTGTCGGAAGCAGTGCCACCGTCTACGCGGCGCAGGGGACATTTTTCTCGGTCGATGCGTACGCCATCGACGGGTTCTTCAATCAAGTGGCTTTTTTCCCGCTTGGTTCACTCAGCCCGAACCTTAGCGATGCGAACGTCAATTCGAGTGGCTTCGTAACCGCCGACATTCCCGTCAACGGTTCCTTTGTCGCTTTGAACTATCTCCCGGAACAAGCCATCGACGCCGTCAGTGCCCTGTTTATGGCCGATACGATCTATGGAGATTGGGACATATCGGCGCCAGGCGGTGCCAACACCGATTGGGTGATGACGTTTCCAACCAAGCGATTTTATGTCGATCCCCTGATCAATATGACGGGGGTTGCACTTCCTCCGTTCGAAACATTGTTTGGCGATCCGAGTGCCGCCCGATCCGATGCGCATATCGACTACACGACGTACGGTAGGGACGGCGTCGCCGCCAGTTATGGCCCAATCGGATTCACGCCGACGCCCACCCAGGTCTATGCCGGGCCGTTGCCCTACAGTACGCAGGTGGCAACCTTCACACCGGTAACGAGTACGGCAGTGACCTCATCAAACGTGCTGGGATCCAATATAGTCGTCCCGTTCCCAGCCACAAATAGCTGGAACTCAGGAGTGGTTGCAGGTAGTGCCGTTGTCGGATTGAATGCGGCCACGCAGTCGCATCAGCTCAGGCCGACGGCCGACGGAATTATCGTGCAGGGCTTGCCCGTTATCGGTTTTTCCGCAGTCAATTACATCGACGCAAACATCACACCCGGCGTACTTTCGAACTACAACGGCACGTATCCTTTGCGTTCGAGTTTGTCATGCAGTGATTTCAGCACGGGTGTGCTGCCTGCCGCGTGCAATTGAGACAACTTACGGAGGTTGGGTATGCTTGCAATTCGAGATGCGCAGTAAAAGCCTGCGCGAAGTATATCGGCGGCGCATGCGCTCCTTGCGACTGTCGAATCCAATCGCCCATCGATCGCGATGTGTCCACGATTGAATCTGCGCTCGATTCATGACAACACTGCATATGCTCATAACGTCCGCAGCCTGGGCCGCAATTTGCCGCGGACGTATAGACATCCGGAGTTTCTTTCGACAATCCCACTTAGCGGAAATCTAACTAGCAACGTGATGGGATGGATGTCCTTCAGTTGCGTAGGGTGACTTTAGATGGGATCGATGGTGAATCGTGTGGCGCGTTCATGGGTGGACGCGGTACGAACGCTTGTCGCCAATCTTTCTCGCGACGTCGATGCGGCAGCGCTAGAGCGCTTTCGCGAGCAGGCTTCCGAATTGGCATGGCGCGACGATCGGCCGACGCTCGACAGCATCACCGACACGCCGTTGCGTTATCGCCGCGTGCTCGTGTCGGATCCGGACTGCCATAGTTTTTCGGCACTCTTGATCGCATGGCCCCCCGGTCATCGCACCGCGCTTCATGATCACGACGGATTATGGGGCGCCGAACTGGTGCTGGATGGCGCGCTCGCGGTCGACGAATACCAAAACCATCCACAAGGCAATGTTCCGCGTCCGACGTTTCAGCGAACGATGATGTTGGGCATCGGTGATGCCACCGTATTCGCCGATCGCTCGTACATTCACAGTTGCCGCAATCTTTCGGACGAGCGCGGTGCGTTGACGCTTCACGTTTATGGCGGCCCGCTTGAGACTTATCTGTCGTACCAACCCGACAACCAAGGCATGTATCGGCCGTGGCCGACGCAAGCCAGACTCGATGACGTGTGGTCGACGGATGATCAATCATGATGCGCCAGCATCCGCATCGCATCACTGTCATCGGCGGAGGTGCGGCCGCTGCCGCTGTCGTCGCCGAGCTGCTGGTGCATGGCAATCCACGCGTGCAAGTGACGTGGTTTGCCGGGCACGGCGCGCGTGGTCGCGGCGTCGCTTATGGCACACGTCGGGACGAGCACATTCTCAACGTGCGTGCGGCCAACATGGGACTTCTCGATGATGATACCGGCCAGTTCGTCCGTTTCTTGGCCGATCGCGGTTGGACGGATGTGCCAACCGCTTTCGTGCCCCGCAGTTTGTTCGGCGACTATATCGCCGCAACGCTCACGCGTTTGATGACCGACGCGCACGAGCGTCCACTCGTCGATGTGCGTGACAGCGAAGCGATCGCGCTGCTGCCGCGCGAGGACGGTGGTTTTTCCGTGAGCGACGACAAAGGCGGACAAACGGACGCGGACGATGTCGTGCTAGCCATCGGTGCGCTGCCATCGATGCCGTTGCCCCAAGTCGAGGAAAGTGCACTTCGCGGCGGACGCTATCTCACGGATCCATGGAGTTTGCAGCCCGAACAAATCACACCCGATCGCGTATTGGTAATCGGAAGCCGATTGACCGCGATCGATACCATTCTGACTGCTGCGCAAGCGTGGCCGAAAGCGAAACTGTTCGCGCTGTCGCGACACGGTTGCTTACCGGGAGCGCACACGCCCGAACCGCTGATGCCCTTTGAACAGCAATATGCGGTGACCGAAGATTTGTTGGCAGCGCGCGATGTGCGGCGATGGTTCCGCATGGTTCGAGAAATCGTGCGTGAAGAAAATCTCGATTGGCGAACGCTCATTGACGGCGTGCGTCCGGATACCAATGCACTGTGGCAGTCGCTCGACGATACGCAACGTGGCCGCTTCGTGCGACACGTGCGCTGGCTCTGGGATGCGGCGCGCCATCGCATGCCTCCGCAGACGGCACATGCGATTGACGAATTGCACCAATCGGGCCGGCTGAAAGTTTTGAGGGGACGTGTGCAGCGTATCCACGGCGAACAACCGACCGTCGTTTATCGTCAACGCCACGGCGGTGAAATCAAGCAAATAGATTGCGACCTCGTGATCCAGGCGACCGGTTTTGAAAGCACGCAGGAACCGACGCGACACGCCCTTGTCGCGCAAATGCTCAACACCGGTTTGACTCATCCCGACCCTTTGGGATTGGGAATCGCGTCGAATGCAGCTGGTCATGCGCTTCGCGGCGACAATACTCCTCACACGCATGTGCGCGTCATCGGCGTCATGCTTCGCGGCACGTTGTGGGAAAGTGCGTCGATGCCGGAGATTCGCGTATTTGCGGGCAAGCTAGCGCGTGATGTACTCAATCCGGCAGCTCAGCCGGAAAAAAGGAACGCGTTGCCCGCGGGCACTGCATCGCCTCAGCAGACAGTGCCATTCAGGTAATCGCGATGTGTCTAAGGGTCTCCGTCGATCGGACGAATGAGCGCCCTCGCCTGCCTAGCGCCAATTCGTAGCGGATAGAGTCGAGTTGCACTTCACACAACTTTACGCAGGCTACAACGCGCTTTCACGTTCATCGACCAAAGTGGCATCGGGAAATCCTTCCCGCAATCGCCGAGGTCGACATGAATATCAAATCAAATATTCACACAATTCGAAATTCAACTTGTAGACCGATTTCCAAATTGGGGTTTGGGTTATTGTTGCTATGCGCCGTCACGTCCACCGCGTTATGCGCGGAGACGACCGGCGCCGAGGCGCAGACGAGCCACGGATGCGTGCACGCGGGCCTTTGCGGCTCGGAGGATATCGTCAGCCACGTCAACGGCATGCTGAATTATATTTATTCTGAAGTTGGCGCTAGCGAGGCGCAAAAATCCAAATTGGCCGAAATCAGCCAACAGGCGACTAACGATCTCGCTCCGTTGCACCTACAGATCGAACACGCTCACATGCAAGTTTTTAGTCTGCTCACACAAGCGTCGATCGATCGAACCGCGATCGAAACGGCTCGCGTCGAACAGATGCGTGCTGTCGACGAGGCGTCCAAGCGGGCCACACAATTCGTCACCGATGTGGCCGCGGCGTTGACGCCCGCTCAGCGCAAGGCGTTGGCGGATCACTTTACTCAACACATGAGTTGAAATTGAATCCGTCCCGCGAATCTTGCGATTCGTTGCGTGAACGAACACAGTAAGCCATGCCCGAACGCATCATCGTTGTCGAAGACGACGCCCGCCTTGCCGAGATGCTGTCAGAATATCTCGGCGGGGCCGGCTTTCGCGTGAGTCTCGCGCCAAATGGAAATAGCGCGCTTCAGCAACTTGCGGCAAATGTATACGACGCCATCGTGCTCGATCTAATGCTGCCGGACATGGATGGGCTCGATCTTTGTCGGCAGCTTCGCGCGAAGTCGGAAATCCCGATCCTGATGCTGACGGCACGGGGCGATGCGACCGATCGTATCGTGGGTTTGGAAATCGGCGCGGATGACTACCTGCCCAAACCCTTTGAGCCGCGCGAGTTGCTGGCGCGGCTGCGGGCGATTCTACGTCGTCGAGTGTTTGGCGGATCCGCCGAGCGTCCTCATTATTTTGGTCGTCTCGAGATTGATCGCGCAGCAAGGGTTTGCCGCGTCGACGACAATGAATGCGCGCTCACGTCGTATCAGTTCGCATTGCTGGTGGCATTGGCGGAAAACGCGGGCCGCGTGCTCTCGCGCGAAATGCTACTGGACCTCGTCAAAGGCGAGCAGTTGGAAGCGTTCGACCGATCGATCGACGTGCACATATCGCGCATTCGAGCCGCGATCGAAGATGATCCCAAGCATCCCCGACGAATTATTACGGTACGCGGCGTGGGATACGTGTTTGCCAAAGCACAGGATTGATCGATATGCCCCGGCTGCATCTGAGTTTTTATTTTGCGCTGCTCGGCAGCCTTCTATTGTTCACCGCGATGGCGTTTGTGCTGCTCCATCTCGACGGCGCGCCAGCGGACTGTCATCGGATTCACGTTCTTTTTTCGCTACCCGCGATGGCTCTCGTCGTCAGCGTGTTCGCCTACCCGGTCGCACGTCGACTCACTTCACGCGTAGAACGACTGCAGTCTGCGGTGGAATCTTTAGGAGCCGGCGATTTATCGGCCCGCGTTGCGGTCGAGGGCAACGATGAGGTCGCGCATCTGGCTGACAGTTTCAATCGCGCGGCGACGCGCATCGAAGAACTCGTAGGTGCGCATAAACGCCTGCTCGCCAATGCGTCGCACGAATTACGAACGCCTCTGGCCCGTGTTCGCATGGCCATCGAATTGATTAAGGAAACCGCCGATCCAATCCGCAAGGCGGGGCTCGATCAAGACATCATGGAGCTCGACGCGCTGATCGATGAAATTCTTCTAGCGAGTCGCCTCGACGCGGTAGGTGCCGCGAATGTCGTCGAGGATACCGATCTTCTTGCCCTCGCTGCCGAAGAGTGCGCGCGATACCAAGGCGTACAACTTCACGGAGTTCCCGTTGCTGTCCGCGGCGATCCAAGACTGCTGCGGCGCCTGCTGCGAAACCTTCTGGAGAATGCACAGCGGCACGGTGCCTCACCTATTGTCGTGCAGTTAGTTCAACATCAAGCGCACGTCGAGATTATTGTCACCGATGAAGGTCATATCATTTCCAGCGAACAATCGTCGCGTCTTTTCGAGCCTTTTTATCGCCGTGCGGATAGCAAAAAAGGCGGCACGGGACTTGGGCTCGCGCTGGTGCGTCAAATCGCTGAACGGCACGGTGGCGCCGCACGTTATGCCGCAACCAGCGGAGGCCACAATAGTTTTATCGTTGAGTTGCCTAACTCTCATGCGATCAGTTCAAGGACATGAAGCCGGCGGCGTGCAATTGCAAAAGCGCATGCGTCAGCCTCGGCTGTCTAAGCGGCCACGTCTTGTTTGCTTCGTAAGTACGAGCGTAGGCAATGTCCGTGCAGAATAGCTGCGACTTTGCAGGGATCGCGACCAGCCACTTTGGCGGTGTCACTCAATCACTGCGTGTCGATACCATCGCGTATGGATACCATTCATTTGAAAAATAAGTCCGTGCGGTATCAAACATAGGCGTGGCCGTGAAAATTCTCTTCCAAATTGTTCTATAATGGATAGCCAATTGGGGCTGACGGCGGTTTCATAAGGAGCGGAGCCTTGCCTACCGCACGCACCGACCCGCGCAGCAATCACTTGCTCGCGGCAATTCCTGAGGTCGAATGGGATCGCTTCGCGCGCCACTTGCGCCCCGTGGATATGAAACTCGGCGAAGTGATTTACGAATCGGGCACCGAACAGCCTTACGTTTATTTTCCGACCGATTCGATCGTGTCTTTGTTGTATGTGATGGAAAACGGCGCGGCGGGTGAAATCGCCATCGTGGGCTACGAAGGACTGCTTGGAATATCACTCTTTATGGGCGGCGGCTCAACGGCGGATCGCGCCGTCGTTCAAAGTGGCGGATATGCCTTTCGAATGGAGGGTCGATTTATCCGCGAGGAGTTTCTGCTCGCAGGCCCAGTCCAGCAGCTGTTCCTGCGCTACACACAAGCGCTCATTTCGCAGATGGGACAAACCGCCGTCTGCAATCGACATCACTCCGTCAATCAGCAACTGTGCCGATGGCTCTTGATGAGCATGGATCGCCTTCCTTCCAATGAATTGACGATGACGCAGGAACTGATCGCCAACATGCTCGGTGTGCGGCGCGAAGGTGTCACGGACGCCGCCGGAAAACTTCAGCGCGCCGGTGTGATCGAATATCACCGCGGACGAATTCGCGTTCTCGATCGCCCCTTGTTGGAGAAAATGGCGTGCGAATGCTACGACGTGGTGAGACGCGAATTTGCTCGGCTGCTGCCTTGGGACCAAAGTCAGAAGAAGGTCAAAACCAAGATTTGAAATTCGGCACGACGGAGAGAAAGCCGCTTTTCAAATTCATGATTTCGACCCTACCTGTCATATTTGACAGGTAGGCGAAATCGCACAATCCGTAATCCTGGCGCTCATTAGTTCGACAGGAAATATCCTATTTTCTCATGCAGCTCAGACGATTAGGTCTGAAGTCAGGTTTTCCGGTCGCACGCGTAGCGCCCCGTGTTCAATGTTGTATACCGCACAGACTCCAGCGACGTTTCGCAAGCAAATTATCCGTAAGCAAATTTTTACTTTGTTACGGAGAATGAATGAGCTCGCAAACGGTTCCGTTGTCGACAGTTTTGCCGAGAGAAGGTCAACTGATCGAATTCGTCGTGGACGGTCACGACGTCACTATCGCCGGAACATACGCCGAGTGCGCGTTCAGGTCCTATCATTCGGCGTACGCAATTGATCGCGTTCTCACATGGCGACCCATGGGACATGCCTCATCGACGCCGGCTCCCGCACGACACCTCACGGAGTTACCCGGCGATTCCTTAGGCAGCCGCAATGTCTAGAGCCACGCGCCGCGTCGACATCGATCTCTCCCATGTTTCGCGCAGCGACGTGCTCATGCCGCGGGATCTGTGCCTTAAGGCCAGTGTCTTCGAGTCGAGCCGCGAAGGCATTGTCATCGCCTCGGAAGAACGCATCATCGTGGCTGCCAATGAAGCATTCGTCAGCTTGAGCGGCTACTCGATTGCGGAACTGGTGGGAATGAAAGTGGACGCGATGCGTTCCAAATCGTTAGACGTCGAAAAACCAACCGAGGCTTGGCCGCAGATTCCTGTCAACGAACGCTGGGTCGGGAAAACGCTTTGTCGCAAGAAAAACGGTGAGGATCACCCAATCGAGCTCTCGATCGTTGCCGTGATAGACGTTAGCTCCGGTGCCACGTTTTACACATATACCTGCGCGGATGTTGCGAGCCGCGATTACGCGGAAGCGCGCATCCAGCACATGGCTTTTTTCGATGCGCTGACGGGTCTGCCAAACCGCGCCTACTTGACTAAGCGATTTGAAAGCATGACCACCGACGTAGGCGCACCGCAACGGATGTTCGCCGTGGTGTTTCTCGATCTCGACGGCTTTAAAGAGATCAACGACACCTTCGGCCACTCGGCTGGCGACGCCATGATCGTCCAGCTCGCGCAACGATTGTCGGCGGACGCCTCCGGCGATACGGTGGTATGTCGCTTCGGCGGCGACGAATTCATTATCGTACTGGCCGATTACAACGAAGCGCGTGCGACGCAATTCATTCGCGGATTGCTCGTGCGCATCAGCCAGCCTATCAGTTTGGAAGGCCGCGATATCGCAGTCACGGCCAGCGCCGGCATCAGCACGTATCCGCGCGACGGAAATGATGTGGAGAGTCTGGTTCGCTATGCGGATACGGCGCTCTACTACGCCAAATCGAATGGCAAAAACACGGTCGTCAATTTCAGTCCCGAAATGGCGATCGCGTTGTCGCGGCGCTTCGACTTGCTGGCTGCCTTGCGTTCCGCCATCGATCGCGACGAGTTCGTGTTGCGTTTTCAGCCGATCATGGATGCGGCCAAAGACATCGTCGTCGGAGCTGAGGCCCTGGTCTACTGGGAGCACCCAAAGTTCGGAACAATCGGACCTTCCACGTTCATTCCTCTCGCCGAGGAGTCCGGGCTGATCGAAGCGGTCGGCGAATGGGTGATCAACGAGGCGCTTGCGAACTACGCGATGTGGGAGACGCGGGGCTTGCCGAGGTTGGGTCTAGCCATCAACGTGTCCGGATTCCAGGTGCGCCGGCTGGAGACGATCGAACAGATAATCAGCAATGCAGTGGCCGCCGGCGTGATAGATCCTCGCCGGCTCACGCTTGAAATAACCGAACGACACGTCGTTCACAATTTGAAATCTGGCTTGCCCGTCTTGCAGGCGCTTTCCGCTCGCGGAGTCGGTCTCGCCATCGACGATTTCGGTACCGGCTATTCAAACCTCAACTATCTCAAGAATATGCCGATCACTGAAATCAAGATCGACATATCGTTCATTCGCAATATGGTTCGCGACATGGGAGATCGCGTGATCGTCAAGGCGATCATCGATCTCAGCAGAAGCTTGCGTTTGGGCGTCGTGGCCGAGGGCGTGGAGACCGCTGAGCAGCTCGATATCTTGATGGAATACGGTTGCAATCGCGTGCAGGGATATCTCTTCTCGCGCCCGCTTCAGACGGAAGCTTTTGTGGATTTTGTTCTCCGCTACGCGGAAGCCTCCGACGGAGCCAAACGATCTTTCCCGGTATCCAGCGGTGTGGACAAAGACACGCGCGCGGATCGCGGAAAAACAAGAAGACGCAGCGACAAAGTGAAAGACCAGTCGACCGCTGTAGAACGACGAGTTCCTGTGAGCGCCTAACAAAAGACTTGTAGGGAATAGACGGAACTTAGAGAACACGCGTCTATTGGTTGCTTGGATGTTTCAAGACTACGCACGGAAGATGGAATCGAAGTGAAGAACAACGCCATCGAAAGCCTAAGGTTCGTCGAGCCTCAACAACCGCCGATGGCGTCCGCGACTGGGCCTGGCCATCTGGGCGAATTGCTTAGGCTCGTTCGCGACACCGCGCTTGCGCGTATCCAGGTGCTTGTCGCAACCCTTTTCGAAAACATCGACGACGCGCTGTTCGACTTGGCAGGAAAAGCCGAATCCAACGCTATTCAGACCACATACTTCGACTGTATGCGCGACGTGCGCAAGAAACGCCAGCGGGTCGGTCGCTTATTGCTGAAACTGCTGACCGAAGTCTTCAACGATTTCGCCGAAGGCAAGCCACCACGAAAAGCGGAACGTATCGGTCAGGCGAGCGTCGATTTGAATCTTGTCGAAGACAATGATCTCGAAGAATCGCTGGCCATCGCCAGTACGATCGCCAAGGCTGAAAGCCGGCTCGCGTTGCAACTGTTCGCGCTCAGTCAAAGACTCTCGATGATTCGTGGTGGCGCGAAAGTCGACAACGCAAACAACCCGATCGCACCGGCACTGCTATGCCAAACGTTTCGGGTCGCCATGCACGAGTTCGATCTCACCGATCGCGCGCGCCTGATGATCTACAAACTGTTCGATCGTTACGTCATGTCGGGTCTCGATGCGATTTACGACGAGGTCAACGCGCAGCTGGTTCAAGCGGGTGTACTGCCTCAAATCCGCCACGGCCTTCCCCATGGCGGTGGCGCATCGAGATCGGCGTACTCAAATGAAGCCGAACAGAATCCGACGGAGCGCATGCATGACGCGCACGATGCGCCGCGTGATGACTATCCGCAACAACAGCACGATCCGATCGACGCCCAACTGCGAGCGGAGATCTATAACACCGTGCGCTCATTGCTCGCCAACCGTCGCGCCTCCGACATGGTCGGCGCACGACCATCGGACTACCTGTCCGGCATGGAAACCCAACGGGTCGTCCCGACGGAACTGTTGGCTGCGCTGAGTTTGCTTCAGAACGAAGCGATGTTGGCTAAGAAACATGCATCCACTGCCGCAGATGCGGCGCACGTTGTCCAGCAGATCAAGCAAGAGCTTCTGGATCTGGCAAATAAGTTTCGCGGCGGCGAGAAAATTCACGTCGTCGACGCGGATGAAGACACGATCGATTTGGTCGGCATGTTGTTCGAATTCGTCCTGCAGGATCGCAATTTGCCGGCGCCGATGCAGGTCCTGCTGGGTCGCTTGCAGATTCCCTTTCTCAAAGTCGCCCTGCTCGACAAACATTTGTTCGCGCAAACAAACCACCCTGCCCGTCAGCTCCTCGACAGCATGGCGCAAGCGTGCATGGGCTGGTCGGAAGAATCCGATCGAGATCGCCGATTGCATGACAGAGTCAAACAAACTGTCGAATCGCTGCTCAAGGACTTCGACGATGATCCGAGTATTTTCGAGCGCACCCGCGTCGAGTTCGAAAATTTCCTCGAAGTGAACAAGAAGCGCGCCGATCTCGCCGAACAGCGTGCCGCGCAGGCGACGCGTGGACGCGAGAAACTACATGAAGCCCGTCGCATTGCCGCGCGCGAAATTCTCATGCGCATAAACGGCAAGCAACTGCCGGAAATCATATACAACGTACTGACGCGGCCCTGGGCCAACTATCTGGTACTCACGCTTCTGCGGCAAGGCGAAGATTGCGACGAATGGCGTCACGCGCTGCAGTTCGCCGACGCCTTCACGTGGAGCGGAGAACCAAAAACCAACGAGGGCGAACGAGCGCGCTTGACGAGTCTGTTGCCAGAGCTGGAAAGAAGTTTACGCAACAGCTTGGGAACCGTTGCCTATAACGACAGAGATCTCAAGCAGCTTTTGCATGAGTTGAATTCGCTCTACTCAGACATTCTCACGGGCAAATCGTTAGCCGACACTGATCGAGACGATCAAAACCCACGTCGATTCAAGCCGGCCAGCACGGCGGCTGCGACGGCCGCTGCGGTAGAAAGTGCTGTCGAAGAAATGGTCACGCATGGCGAACCGGACGAGACGACGCCCGAATTCATAAACACCGACGACGATGAATTTCTCGAACAGGCTCGCGGCATGAAGATCGGCGCCTGGATCGAATTCACGGACTCGGACACCGCTGCCAAACAGCGCGCAAAGCTGTCATGGATCAGCCCGATCAGCGGGAAATACCTGTTCGTCAATCGTATGGGTCTGAAGGTTTCCGACAAAACAGTCGTCGCACTCGCGGCCGAAATCCGCGGTGGCATCACGATGATCCTCGAAGGATTACCACTATTCGATCGCGCGCTCGACGCAATCATCAAGCATCTGAAAGCGGAGTGCGTCGTGTCGCTGGCTGAGTAGCTGGCGTCGAGATCGCGGCATCCGCATAAACGCATTTTCTATTCGGTGCTTTTTTGCGAGTTACGTGTGAGTGGCGATAAGAAGCGTCCAAAATGAGCCTAACACTGCGGCGCCAAGCAAGGTCCAAATAACGCTTACTTTGAAACGTAGCATCGCGAGCAATGCGCCAACGCTTAGCACCAGCGCTGCCACATTTATGGATGACCAAACTGGCACATCCATATGGACCGGCCCGAAGGCTTGCCTCTCAGTTTGAAAGATCGTATGGATGGCAAACCAAACAGACAAATTGAGAATGACACCGACGACAGCGGCAGTGATCGCAGACAGTGCCGCGTGAATAGTCCGGTTGCTGCGTAACGCTTCCATGTAGGGCGCGCCCAGGAAGATCCACAAGAAGCACGGCACGAACGTCACCCACGTCGTCAGCAGCGACCCAAGTACGCCGGCACCGTACGGTGACAGGCTGCCGGGATGGCGGAAAGCCGTCACAAACGCGACGTACTGAATAACCATGATGAGCGGACCCGGCGTCGTTTCTGCGAGCGCGAGGCCATCGAGCATTTCTCCGGGCGTAAGCCATGCATACGTTTCGACAACACGCTGTGCAACGTAGGCGAGCACAGCATAAGCTCCGCCAAACGTGACGAGTGCAGCTTCGCCGAAGAAAACTCCTTGTTCCGCAAAGATACTGTCGCGTCCAAATACGCAAGCCACGACAATGATCGGCGCGATCCACAATGTCAGGCAAACCACCAGCACCAGTATCGAGCGTCGCAGCGAATGCACCGTGTGCGAGATGTCGCCTTGCGCCATGCGTCGGTCTATAAGGTAGTCGCCTTGCGCCAATTCCGCCGACGTTGCGGGTGACGAAAAGCTAAGCGGCGAAACGTGCCGACCAATGGCTCCGACAGCGGCAGCACCAAGAACGATGATCGGAAACGGCACCTGGAAAAAAAAGATACCCACAAACGCCGCGCCGGCGATGCAAACCATCACGCCGTTCTTCAACGCGCGTCGACCCAGACGCAACAGAGCTTCAAAGACGACAGCGAGAACCGATGCCTTTAGACCGAAGAAGATCGCGCTCAACGCCGGCAGATGTTGAAACGTCACGTAGAGGAAACTGAGCGCGCCGATGACGATCATGCCGGGCACGACGAACAGCACGCCGGCGATTACGCCGCCGAGCGTTCCATGCATGAGCCAACCGATATAAATCGCAAGCTGCTGCGCTTCCGGACCCGGTAACAGCATGCAGTAGCTCAGCGCATGCAGAAACCGTTCATTGCTGATCCAGCGACGTTGCTCCACCAGCTCGCGATGCATCAAGGCTATCTGACCGGCAGGTCCGCCGAAGCTAAGCCAACCGATTTTTGCCCAAACGCTCGACGCTGCGCTCAAGCTCACGGACTTTACTATTAAGACCGGACTGTCTGTCATGATTGCGCCAGCATATCGCTTCGGAAGCGTCGCCGATTGGAGAAATGCCGATGATGTATTTGGTGCTGAAATCTCTTATGTCCGACATCATTTGTGCCATATGCCACGACAATTGTTGTCGCCGCACGATTCGGTGTTCGACCGTAAAGACGCCGAGAATTAAATAGCTGTATTGCGAATATCGAAAAGCGGCGTGCCTTCAGAATTGATTGCTATGCCGCTGCGTTGTGAAGCCGAACTGACGTCGCACGCTAGCCGACTAGGCCACCGGCGTGCGACGTCAAGATACAAACTTGGCGAACTATTTACACGTGACGTTGAGCTTGCGCTTCGTCTCGCTCGGCCCTGACGTACCCGCAGTCGATCCTTCATCGCGGGAAACGACCGTGTAGCCGGTCGAACCGCACGCGGCGGCGGCCTTGCTGTCGCATTCATCCCAGCCATGACCAACGCCGGAGCATTCAAAACTCACGGCTTTGCCTGCATTTGATTTTGTATCGTGCATGCATCCGACCGTCGCGAACGCAAGCACACCCACTGCGCACAAACACAATCGAGAAATATTCACAGAACCTCCTTGGTTTCTTCCTTCCTTCAAGCGCGTTTAATGAGACGAATTATCACGAGCAGGATAATTGCGCCGATCGCGGCATAAATAATTTCCCCGGCGATGCCCGTCAAGCCAAGGCCGAGACGCGGCAAAAGTAATCCAGCAACAAACGCACCCAATATGCCGACAATGATGTCGCCGACGAGACCGAATCCGCCGCCCCTCACGACGACACCGGCCAGCCATCCGGCGACCGCGCCAATGAGTAAAAAGATGATAAGTGCTTCGACAGTCATACATTTCTCCGATGAGCGACCTGAAGCAGCCGCGCGGCCATTGTGCGCCAAACACGCACTTTTTTGTCAGACGCCGTCGACGACGAACGCAATCGCTTACATATAAGCCACACCGTTTGAAAACCGCGCCCAGCGGCGATCGCAACGTGTTGGGCGTAGTATCTGCGGACTCAAACGGAGCCGGTGATGGAAGATCGGAACATTCGGGCAGCTATTGATCGGCATTGGGCTGCATCCGGCGCGGGAGATCAAGTTGCCGAGCATGAAATCTATCACGACGATGCTGTCTGCGAGTATCCACAGTCAGGCGAGGTCATTCACGGTCGGAGCAACTTGCAAGCGCTTCGAAGCCATCACCCCGCTAAACCTTCTGGGTTCGACGTGCGGCGGATCGTTGGAGAAGGCAATCTCTGGATTACCGAGTATGTGATTACCTATGAGGACAAGCGCGCCTACACCGTGAGTATCATGGAATTCCGCGCGGGAAAAGTGATGCACGAGACTCAATACTTTGCCGATCCTTTCGACGCTCCCGCTTGGCGCGCTCAATGGGTCGAGCAAGGCGTGAACCAGAGCGCGTCGCGGCAAGTAGACTGAGGCGTTATCTAGTCGCTCAACGGGCGATGCCTGTTGGTTGCACGCGTCAGCTACACTGCAAATGATGTATAGCCCCGCTTCATGGCGTTCATTTCCGTGGCGCTTGTACGTGCCGAAACTGGTGACGGTGCTACGCCGGGGTTACGCGTTACGCGATTTCCGCCAAGACTTCATTGCGGGTCTAACAGTAGCTGTTGTCGCATTGCCCCTGTCGATGGCGTTGGCCATCGCATCGGGAGCCTCGCCCGAGAAAGGTTTGCATACGGCAATCATCGCGGGATTTCTCATCTCCCTACTTGGCGGGTCGCGCGTGCAGATCGGCGGACCGACGGCGGCGTTTGTGCCTGTCGTGTACAACGTGATCGATAAATTCGGCTACGACGGGCTCATCTTATGCACGCTCCTCGCCGGTCTTATGTTGGTGGCCGGCGGATTCCTGCGCATCGGCACGCTTCTCAAGTACATTCCGAAACCGGTGGTGACGGGTTTTACGTCAGGCATCGCGGTGAGCATTTTCTCAAGCCAGGTGAAAGACCTGTTGGGTCTGCAGATAGAAAAGGTACCGGCGGAATTCTTCGCGCGTTGGTCGGCATTCGTCACGCATCTGCCCACGTTCAGCGGTATGACGCTCGCGTTGTCGGCAGCAAGTGTTGCACTGATCGTATTGACTCGCCGCTATCGTCCGGGATGGCCGGGATTTCTGATCGCGGTAGTCGCGGGTTCTCTGATAGCTCTGGCACTCGGCCCGTCGCTCGATACCATCGGTACGCGCTTCGGTGGTATTCCGGCAACGCTGCCGCATTTCAGTTTTCCGACAGTTCCGTTCGCACGTACGACGGAACTGTTTCCGAGTGCGTTCACTATCGCATTTCTCGCCAGCATCGAATCGCTGCTGTCTGCAGTGGTCTCCGACGGCATGATTGGCGGACGGCACCGTTCCAACTGCGAACTCGTGGCACAGGGCATCGCCAACATCGTGTCTGCGCTGTTCGGCGGATTGCCAGCGACGGGCGCCATCGCGCGCACGGCCACCAATGTACGCGCCGGCGCACGCTCCCCGATCGCAGGCATGCTGCACGCCGTTTTCCTTTTGCTGTTCATGCTGCTGTTGGCGCCGGTCATGAGCTATATCCCGCTCGCGTCGCTGGCGGCCGTGCTCGTGGTGGTGGCGTGGAACATGGCCGAGATCGAAAGCTTTGGTCACCTCATGAGCGGCCCGGTAGGCGATCGAATAGTGCTGCTGATTACCTTCGCCTTGACGGTGATTTTCGACTTGACCGTGGCGATCGAAGTCGGTCTGGTCTTCGCTAGTTTTCTATTCATGCACCGCATGAGCGAAGTCGTAGCGATGCAATCGAACATCACACTGCTCGAAGAAGACCGCGACGACGCTGCCAAAGTAGACGATCAGCGCGCGCTACTGCCGACGGGTGTCGAGGCCTTCCAAATTTCCGGACCCTTGTTCTTCGCGGTCGCCGATCGGCTCGACGACGTATTGAACCAGTTCAACCCGCCACCGCGAGTGTTCATCTTGCGCATGCGCTTGGTCCCTCTGATCGATTCGAGTGGCGTCACGTCGCTCCAAAAAATGCTGAAGCGCTGCCGTGATTTGAACACGAGCGTGATTCTCTCTGGCCTGCAAGAGCAGCCGAGGAGGATTCTTTCCCAGATGAGAATCCACCCCGACGGCACGCAATTGCGTTTCGCCGAGAATTTCCGCGACGCATTGGAAATGGCACGAACTGATTCTTGATCACAGGCACGCGCGGCGGAAGTCGAATTGCCGCCCGACAAGAAGGCGAAGTCACCGAATGTGGGAGCACCTGCGTCGCATTGAATAGCGAGACAGCAAAAGCAAGATAGATCGCGTGGTACCGTGATATGTCGCTGAGATAGACTTGCTAGCGAGTGCCATATCAGCGCTCAGTTATCTGGGAGATGGAGATTGCCGAGTTCCAAAGTACTAATTCTCTGCGTCGCCACTACCATTTGCGGTGTCGACGCATTGGGTCGCGACACGACAAATCTAATTCAGCCTGCCCAAGCGATTGAGCGAGCGGCCGCGTTGCCAGAAACGGGTATCACGGGCGTCTTCTCCTTGACGGTGAAGCGAGTGGATAAAGTTGGGCACACGTATTTTCTCGACTCGGAGCCTGACTATCGCGACCATCGAAACCTCGCCATCGCCGTCTCGCAAGAGGCGGCAACGGATTTGGAAAAACAGATGGGTGCTTCGCTCGATTCCGCGTTCAAGGGTAAAGAAATTGTTGTGTCGGGGACCGCTAGACGCGTAAAGATTGATTTTGTTCTGCACGATCAGCCAACGGGTAAGTACTATTATCAAACACACGTCGATGTAAAGAGTGCATCGCAAATAACCGTTCGTTGAGAGGTCACAGATTGGACTCAGCTTCGCTGACTTTGTCGCTGCGATCCACGATTCAAAGTCTCGCTAATCGAGGTTTTTTCGGAGTTGCTCTAAGTCGGTTGCTTTCGCGCATCAAAAGAGATGCTATGCCAACCGCGGCGAAGTTGATGGCAATGCCGGTCGTCTCGGTTCCGCCGAACGACAACCAGGTGTGAATATCGCCGAATTCGGCGCCCACACCGATGAATCCGCCACCACGGACGAACACCGTCACCGCATATCCCATGATTACCTGATAGGTAACGGGAGAGGTCGTCAACTGCACCACTTGTAACCACTGAGCCGCGATCGACAGCGGCAGTCCCCGCGGGCTGTCGAAAAACAACAAGAATCCTGCGCCCGCAGTCAGTATCGCCACGCCGAACCCGAACGCAGCCGTGATCAAAGAAATTGTGAGCGATTGATCAGTATGGATTGAATCATTCAGCGCTGTACACGCAAAGACGAACGCTATAGCGCCCGTCACAAACTCTGCGATGGCGATCAGTTTCAATAGAGCCCAGCTCATATATTCCACTCCCCTGATATTGCGAAACTAAACGAACGTCGGGGGTGATCTCGAACAACGCAAAGCGGTAAAAAGTCAGCGGCGAAAATGTAAGTGGCTAGCAGCTGTTGCCCGGTTGGGGATCTGCTCGTCCCGTTTGAACTTGGCTTCAGACGAAAGTTGGTCGCACTCCGTCTTTTCGCGAGGCCGTTTGATCGAGCCAGAGAACAGGCAATGAGAGCCAATGCACTTGATAACCCTGCATTGCGAATATCGGATGGCGTGTATGTCGGTACCTGTTATTGATTACCTTCTGAAATTTACGATTTGTCCCAGCAATGCCTCAATTCAAGAGTATGCTTCTCGCGCTCATTAGGGGAGCTAAAGGATGAAGACTTATCTTTCGCGCGCGCTCGTTGGCGCCGCATGGGTGCTGGGGGGTGCGTCGATTGCGCATGCTCAGCAGCAGCCAAACTTCAGTATCAACTGGCATGTCATCAGTTCTGGCGGCACGACGCTCTCGGGCGGCGACACCTCACGATCGACATGTTTCATTGTCAACGGCACGCTCGCGCAAGTAGTCCCAGGCTATTCCAGCGGCGGCCTGTATTCGGTCTACGCCGGTTTTTGGGCCGGCGCACCGACACACAACACAGACGAAATTTTCTTTGACGGATTTGAGGGGTGTTCACCATGAAACGCAATCGCCTTTATGCGCTCGTCGCCGCTGCCTTGTTGTCATCGGGCGCGTTCGATCCGACCGTCCAAGCGCAACAGTCACAAACGACGGCATTTACCTACCAAGGTCAACTCAACGCCAGCGGTGCGTTTCCGACAGGTCAATACTTATTCACGTTCACGCTGTTTGACGCCTCTACGGGCGGCAACATGGTCGGTTCGCCGGTATCGGAGAACGCGCAAGTCATCAATGGACTCTTCACCGTCGATCTGGATTTCGGTGAAGCGTTTGGTACCACGCAATACTGGCTGGAGATTTCAGTCAATGGCCAAACCTTGGAAAATCGTCAACGCGTGAACTCGGTTCCGGTTGCCGATTACGCGCTGAACGGAAATCCTGGAGCCACAGGTCCGACGGGTGCGACGGGCGCTACCGGTGCGACGGGTGCTGATTCAACCGTCGTCGGACCGACTGGCGCCACAGGTCCGGCTGGAGCGACCGGCATCACCGGAGCGACGGGCGCGCAGGGTGTTACGGGCGCGACGGGCACGATCGGATTCACGGGTCCCACAGGTGCGACCGGCCCAACCGGTTCGACCGGCGCTACGGGATCGACAGGTGCAACTGGATCTACTGGAGCAACCGGTGTGACGGGTCCGACCGGCTTCGGCGCAGCGGGTCCTACGGGCGCAAATGGCGTTGCCAATGTTTACGGCGATGGTTCTGATGGTGCGCTGTCGATCGCAAGTGCGGACTGGAACTCGTCTCCGCCAGCCGGCTCATTGCAGTACACAAACGTGACGATCACGGGCACATTAAACGTGCCTAGTGGGTTGGTGATCCGCGCTACCGGAAACGTGACGATTTCCGGTCAAGTCAATATCGCGTCCAACCAAGCTGCAGGTGCCGGCATCGGAAGCAGTGCTGCGCAGGAAGGTGGTACTGGCACGTCTGGGCAAGGCGGTGGTGCCAGCAATCCCTTGTTTGCGCGATTGGCCGTAGACCCCGGCAAGGTCGGCGGTGGCGTTGGCCCGTACGTCAACTCGTCGGTAATAAACAATGCGGGTGGTGGCGGTACGATCGTCTTGATCGCTAACGGTTCCATCACGATTTCCAGTGGCGGGTCCATGCATGGTGACGGGGACGTTGGGCGCGCGGCCGTCTTAAAAACAAGTACCGGTGGCGGTGGCGGCGGCGGCGGGGTCATTGTTTTGGCGTCTAAGACAAGCGTAAATAATAGCGGCACGCTTTCCGCGATGGGTGGCGCCGGCGCTGCGGCTCTCGCAAGCACGGATGGTTCAAGCGCGTCCGGCGGTGGCGGTGGCGGTGTCATCGACTTGTTTGCTCCGACCATCACCGCGGGTACGGAAAATGTCTCCGGAGGTGCCGCGGGTGGCGGCACCAATGCGTCAGTCGGATTCGGCGGCGG
>OLMB01000114.1_pt1 | contig 23782 bp, 24 predicted proteins | sample 1604691 | NCBI WGS metagenome assembly OLMB01 (sample SAMEA104055722, study PRJEB20765) | soil metagenome | isolation source: soil
CGGTGAGACCGGCGGCGATGCGTTCGCGGCCCCTACGTTGTGTGCGATGCGACCACGCGCGAAACGGCCAGCGTGCCGCGCGCAAAACGACGCTGACGATTCCCCACAACACGAGCAACGCCACGACGGCGAAAATAAACGTCGTCTCGATGCGTGTACCGCCGAGTCGGATCAGCACGTAGCCAGGATCGGCCGCCAGCATCTGCCAACCGAACGCGGCGACGCACGCGACGATCAGCAGGCCGAGCAACAAAATCCACAATTTCACTTTTTATCACCTTCGGCTTTGAACGCATCGGGCGGAATCGTGGTACCCGATGAAGCGCGCAACGCATGCGCCGCGCGCAAATTGCGCAGTTCCTTCAGGGATGCGCCCATCAATGTTGGCGGCGCCGGCGCCAAGGGCGCTTTAGACAATGTATCTATTTGCGTCGTCGCGGCGACCACGTCGGGAGAACTCGGATCGAACGCTGCGCCGATCTGATCTTTCGCGGAACTCAACGCATTTTTGTAACGCTCGGCATCGCGCGCCAGCGAGGCTGCTTGCGCATCGCGCAGATCCAAAATTGCTAGCGAGCGGGCCAGCGACGCGTCGGTCAACGCAGCGAGCTTGTGCGTATCATCGTCATGATGAATCTGCACGAATCCGCCGAGCACGCGCATCAGGCGTGAATCGGTTTCCGGCGTCGTGCTCGCATCCGGCAGACGACGCATTGCGGGAAGTTTCTCGATACGAGCGCGCACTTGATCAATCTGCGTGGAGACGAGCGACGTATCGGCCGCCGGTGTTGAATTCAGCGCCGCAATCTCCGCCGCTATACTTTGTCGCACTGTGGAAAATGCGGCATCTTCCACTTCGCTGAGCGCCGTGTCGGCGGCTCGATAAGCGGCGACCGCGCCAGTCGTGTCGCGGAACAAGTTGAATCGTTCGCCGCCCAGTGTCAGCAGTAGCTCGGCCTCATCCAAGGCGATGACATCGTGCCCTGACAACCGCTTGTTCGCCAGATTCGCCACGGCATCTTCAAGCAAGCGCGTGCGATCGCTGAGGGAAAGTATTTGCTGACGCACCGACGCGTCGACTTTGTCGCCATCGTCCAGGCGTGAGCGCAATGTGTCCGTCGCGCCGCGAATCTGTGCGACGGAATGCATGAGCGAATCGACTTGCGAATTGAGCTGTTGCGCTGGATCGGGTGCTGCATCGGTCGCGGTTTTCGCGCCGCGCGATGGCCACCAGAACATGAATGCCACTGCGGCGAGGAGCAGTAGCGCCAATATCCATTTGATCGCGCTGCCGACGCGTTTGCGGGGCGGGTCGGCAACGACCACTTCTTGGCCTGTTACGGTGGTGTCATCCATGTGTACATGCTAACCAAATCCACGCGCGGTTGCGCAGGAATTCCGCGGCGGATTTTTTCTTATAGTCGATGCTGCGCGAGCGCGCCGCATGCGGCGTGGATCAGATCGTCCGGCGACGGCGATGCGGCAATGTGGACGGATGTGAAAAGACTCGCGCGTGCGACCATCGCAAGGCGCAGGCTGCTGACGATCAGTTCGCCCTCCACGAGTTTTCCGAACAGCGCCAACGGCAGCGCCGCGCGCAGATTTTCGAGAACTTCCTGGCTGGTAAGCAATGTGATGATCGGCGCCGATGCTTTTTCGAGCGCGTCGAGTTGATCGCGACGAAACCTCGGCGTTTCGCGTCGATAGACGTGAACGACAGTCACGCGCGCTTTGCGCGCCGTCAGCGATTGCGCGAGTAATTCCCGTCCGCCAGGCGCGCCGACGATCGTCACGCGCTTGCCGCGCAGCCGTTGCAATTCGGGCGATGAGAGCAGTTCTTCGCTGGTCTGGGATTCACGCGGCCAGAGCACGTGATTGATACCTTTTCGTCGTAATGCCTGCTCCGTCGCGGCGCCGAGCGAGCAGATCAGCGTCGATTTAGGAAAACGCAGCTTGGGGTGAATGGCGAAAGCGTAACGCACCGCCGACGGACTGACGAACACCACGATGTCGCTCGCGCGTGCCTGGATGAGCGACGCTTTGATGGCTGGTTTGTCGCTCATTCCGCGAAGACTTACGCCCGGCAAGCCGACGGCGCTTCCGCCAAGGCGGGCGACGCGTCGCTTGAGTGCTTGAGCGCCCGTGGCGGGTCGCGTCACGACGACCGTCGCGCCGAGCAAAGGAAGATGCGCATCGCGCGCTCGATCGTTTTGTCGCATCGCCGAATCGTACTCCTTCATGCGACTTGAACGATTTCGCCGCACTGCGCACACTGGGCGATGGATAACACAATCGCTATCTCGGAATTGGAAAGTTCTGTGCTCGCCGAAATTCCGCTGGCGCGGGCGATGCAGCTCACCCTGCGCGATTACGATGGCGAACATCTCACGCTGGCAGCGCCGTTGTCGCCCAACATCAACGATAAAGGCTGTGCGTTCGGCGGCAGCTTGATCAGCGTAATGACGCTGGCCGGCTGGGGGCTCGTCGTTCTCAAGTTGCGGGAGATCGGTCGCGAGTGCGATGTGTACGTGCAAGACAGCAACGTGCGCTATCTGGCGCCGATGTGGTCGGATTTCGTCGCAGTAGCACAGTTGGCCTCGGGCGAATCGTGGGAATCCTTCGAAGCGATGCTCAAGCAGAAAGGTCGAGCGCGCGCGATGATCGATTGCGGCGTGCCGCTGGCCGAGGGCGGTGAAGCTTGCACGATGCAAGCGCGCTTCGTTGCCGTGGCGCGCTGATTTGTCGCGTGATTTGCGGCAGAATCCACGTGTCGCCTTCGGGAGCGTTGCCATGTTGCGTGTGATACCGCTATTTTTTCTGGTCGCGTTGTGCGCTGGCTGCGGCGGTTTGAGCACGCAGACGGAAGGTGATGCGCTGCGCACCACGCTCAGCGCCTACGAGAATGCGTTGCGCTGGGGCGGGTTTGATCAGGCGGTGAAATACATCGATCCCGAAACGCTCAAACAGCATCCGCTCACCGAGTTGGATGTGGAACGCTATAAACAATTCCGCGTGATTTCTTATACGGAGCAGCCGCCCGTGCCCGCAGCCAAACATGAGATATCGCAAATCGTCGAAGTGGGCGTGGTGAACGTCAATACACAGATCGAACGTACCGTCATCGATCGTCAATTGTGGCGATATGACGAGAAAACCAAGCACTGGCACATCGTCTCCGGATTGCCGGACATGACGCAACGCTGATCGCGAGAAGTACGAGCAAACCGCGGTGACTGCGTTTTGCGGGACTTAAATTCGCAGGTTTTGCGCAGACAGGCGCGGTGACGGATAATCCGCGCCCTTTTCCGGCACTTCCGACATGTCCGACATTCTTCAGCATTTTCCGGAATATTTTTCGCATCACATGATGCTTGTGATGCTGGTCATCGTTCTCGTTCTCGTCCTTGTCGGAAACGAATCTGCTCGATTCTTTCGCGGCTATCGTGAATTGACTCCCAGCGGCCTGACGTTGCTGATCAACCGCGAAAGTCCGCTTGTCGTCGATCTGTCCAGCATTCAGGACTATGACAAAGGCCACATTCCCGGCGCGCGTCACGTCGCGATGGGCCAGTTCGATCCTGAGAACAAGGAGGTGGCGAAGGCGCGGGAACTGGCCATCGCGGTCTATTGCAAGAATGGCCAAAGCTCATCGCAGGCAGCGTCACGACTCGTGAAGGCAGGTTTCAAACACGTGTACTGGCTGGGCGGTGGCCTCGCCTCGTGGAAGCAAGCCGACTTACCGACAAGTCGCGGAAATAAGTGACGCAAATAGCGCGTCATCTCGCGTCGTGAGATAATTTCGGGTCTTTTCTTTCCGCCTTCTTTTCAGCCCTTTTATTTTCAAACAGTTTTGGAGCAGTTTTATGGCCGACGAAGCCAACCTCGCCAACGGTAGCGCTGCTGCCGGCCCGCAATTGTCGTTGCAGAAAGTCTATTTGAAAGATGCTTCGTTCGAAGTGCCAGGTGCGCCGCACATTTTTCAGGAACAAGGCCAGCCGCAGATTCAACTGAATTTGTCGCAGCAGGTTGGATCGCTCGCCGACAGCGTCTACGAAGTGGTGCTCACCGTCACCGTAACCTGCAAGATCGCGGATAAAACCGCCTACCTCGCCGAAGTGCAGCAAGCCGGCGTGTTCGGCATGGCCGGATTCGACGATCAGAATCGCGAAGCGGTTTTGTCGACGTATTGCCCGAACGTGCTGTTTCCTTATGCGCGTCAGGTCGTGTCCGACATGATCCAGAATGGCGGATTCCCACCTTTCCTCATGCAGCCGATCAATTTCGAGCAACTCTACGCCGAGCAGATTCGCCGCCGCGCCGAAGGCGCAACGCCGAACGCATAACGACGGCACGCTTTGCCATTTCTTTTATGGCGTTTGTACATCCGCACGTAGTGTCCAATACGTGCGGGTAACTTCCAATTTTCGATGACGCGCGACGACGATCGCATTGACGACGATAGCGATGCACATAATCTCCACTACCGGAAACGGATGGAGATAGCGAAACGAGATGATGTGCGAACACAGGATTTGTCCGACGACGAGTCCGATGCCGAGCAGTCCCAACAGGACGCCTTCTTTCGTATGCCGCCGACGGCATGTAGCGATGACGAGCATCGATAACGGCGCCAATGAGAAAAGACAACCGACGAGCCATTCACTCGTTCCCGCGAAGTAGTCGAACACCGGCGACGGCGTTTGGGCGACGTCTGTCGCGTCGTAGTCGTAATGCGTTTTCAACAGATCGATCGTGATTTTGTCGGCTTTTCTATCGCTCGCCAGATCGCTCATCAAACGCACATGATAGTAATTGTCGTTGAAATATTCGCGCAGCGTCTGCAGACCTAGGCGAACGACGCCAAAGGGATCATTTTTGATCGCGTTCGAGGCCAGTCGCGTAGCGATGCGATAGGCGCTTGGTCCGCCGCGCTGCTTCAGAACATCGATCAATCCTCCGGCTTGCCAGATTTGCGCCTCTCGCAGATGCGGATCGTCGAGCGGAATTCTGACTTCATCGAGCATGGACGGATCCAGTCCCGTGCCTTCGAAGCTGGCATGAGTGACGAGCGGCGCAACCAGCCCGAGTCGAAAAAAACCGCCATCGTGAATATAGTCAGGATGGCTGTGCGTTAGCGCTCCGTAGGCATGTTGATAAGCACTGTGGCACGCCCACGTCGCAACCATCGCGAGCAAGAACGGTCGCGCGCATGCGCTAATCGATTTGTTTCGATACGCAAGCAGAACGGCTACCGGCCCCAGCGCCAGAGCAAACGGCACCAGCCCGACGCGCAAGCTCGCTAAAAGTAGTCCGAGTACGATGCATAAGCAGAGATAACGCGCATGCCGATGACGCAAATAGGCGAATGCAGCGCACAGACTCGCCACGAGCATGCACGTGCTTACCGATTCGGTCATAACCATGCGCTCGTAGAACAGCTGCGACGGATCGAGCGCAACGAGCATTGCAGCGACCGCCGCGTTCCACGGCAAAACGGCAAACGCGCGACGAAGAATGCCGTAGACCATCAACGACGTTGCCGCCCCGCACAACGACTGCACCCAAAGCAGTGTCATGATCGAACCGCTTGCTCCCGCAGTGAAACGAATCAACAACGGATACGTGAACGATCGATCCGACGGAATCTGTAACGAGACCGCGCTCCACAAATAGGTGGCCGAATCGCCCATGAAAACTCGCACGCGGTCGTCGAGCAAGAGAACGCCGAGCTTCGCGACAAGACAAGCCGCCAAGACGGCGCACGAAAACGCGCGCTCCGATGTCGGCGCGTTCGCGGCCGACGTCTCCATTCGAGATTGCACGCTGGAAGATCCCAAGCGCGCCAGAAAAGCGCGGTCGGTCTAGAGAATATTCTTCCGTGAGCCGCGCTAAAGCGCAGGATGCGGACAGCATTCGGACATCGGCAGCGGACATGAAATCGTGGTTGGCGTTTGCATGAGAGCCTTCCGCGCGCGCATCGGGTAATCTTCCGCTCTTGAACAAAGGCGGAAGGTGTTTCGAATGAACTCCACCACGACGGTTTCCGTACTCGGCGCCGGATCGTGGGGCACGGCACTCGCGTGCGTGCTCGCACGCAACAATGTTTCGACAACGCTGTGGGGACGCGACGAATCCGCCGTCGTGGCGATGGCGCAATCGCGTCGAAACGCGCGCTATTTGCCGGACCTCGAATTACCGGCCAGGTTGAACATCACTGCGGACTTGTCAGCGGCCGTGCGCGCCGCCGACGTGATGTTGATCGTCACGCCGAGCCACGCGTTTGCCGAGTTGCTTGAACGTATCCGCCCTGATTTTTGCGAAGGCTCGGCGCTTGCGTGGGCGACGAAGGGTTTCGATCCGGGGTCAGGAAAATTTCTGCACGAGATAGTGGCCGAGCGCTTCCCGAATACGCCGTCCGCCATCGTGACTGGTCCGTCGTTCGCACGTGAAGTGGCGCAAGGTTTACCGACCGCCGTCACGGTGCACTCCGGGTGGCCGGAGTTCGCGCAGCAATTGGCGCACCTGCTACACAGTTCACTTTTTCGCGCGTACACCGGTAGCGACATGATCGGCGCGGAACTCGGCGGCGCGATGAAGAATGTGCTCGCCGTCGCCACCGGCGTCGCGGACGGCATGCATCTCGGACTCAACGCACGCGCCGGCATGATTACGCGCGGACTCAACGAAATGCTGCGCTTGGGCGCCGCCATCGGCGCGCGCGCTGAAACGCTGATGGGTCTCGCCGGTCTCGGCGACCTCGTGCTCACGTGCACCGGCGATCTGTCGCGCAATCGGCGTTTGGGTATCGCGTTAGGACGCGGCGTGCCGCTCAAGGAAGCCATCGCGGAAATCGGTCAGGTCGTCGAAAGCGTCGAGACGGCGGATACGGTCATGCGACTCGCCAACCACTACAACCTCGATTTGCCGATCGCCTTCGGCGTGCAACGTGTGCTGCGTGAAGAAATCACGCCGGCGGAAGGATTGCGCGAATTGCTCGCTCGTGAGCGCAAGCCGGAATATTCGCAGGAATTTCTGCGCAACTAAACGCGTTTTCGATCGTCAGACCGAGTCGACGATGATCGGCGGCACGGTTTGCGCGCGCCAGTAATTCACCGGCATCAGACCGCCCCGCAACAAACGCCACGCAATCATGCGCGTGATGCGAGTGACGTCGCGCAACGGACGGAAATGGCTGGCGCGTCGGTCTTCGTCGTAGCGCGCTTCGATCGGAACGGACACGGTCCGAATGCCATGACGCGCCGCTTCGATCAGAATTTCGCTTTCGAACACGAATCCGTCTTCCGACAATTTCAGCGCGAGTTCGATGGCGCTGCGCGGATAAAAACGCTGCCCACTCTGGCTGTCGACAATGCGCTGACCGCACGCCCACGACACCCAGAAATCCGCCTGCTGATTGCCGAACCGATTTTTGCCGGGCGCGGCCTCACGGCTCAGCATGCGCGCGCCGATGACGATATGGTTCGGATACCGCGCCGCCGCCGCCATCAATCGCGGCAAATCGGCGGCAGCGTGTTGACCGTCGCCATCCATCGTCAGCACGCCGGTGGCGCCGAGTTCCAATGCGCGGCGAAAACCGTCCAGCAATGCGCGGGCTTTTCCCAATGGCGCGTCGTGGCGAATGCATACGACGGGTAGATCGGCGATGGCGGCCAACGTGCCGTCGCTCGATCCATCATCAACCACGATCACGTGTTTGCAGTACGAAAGCGCATCCTGAACGACCGCGTGAATCGCGCGTTCTTCGTTCAACGCCGGAATGACGACGACACTGTCGCCCGCCGGTCGGTCCATCACGTCTACCAAGGCAAAATCTCCACGTCGAGCATCAGGTGCGGCCCTGCGGCGACACGCACCACACCCGGTTCTTTGCGCGCAATCGCCTGGAGCAAACCCAGACTCCGCGCCGCCGGATTGTCATGATGCGAAGCGTGCAGGACGGACGCGTCGGACGCAAGTTCCGCGCTCGTCGGTTGGTCATTCAACGTAATCCTGATGCGGGCAACGGGCGTGTCGTGATTCGCTGCGAGCACGAATCCGACAGCGAATTTCGAGTCGCAGGCGACGACATCGCGCAATGGACCCGTGGCGGGCACGTCGTAAGCGGCCAAGAGTGCGGGTTCGCCGGTGGAAAAAGCGATCAGACTCGTTTCCAGTAACCCGGCACCGAACGTCGCATCGCCGGCGCTGATCGCCGTCGAACTGCGCGTGCAACCCGTTGCGATGGCCCAATATCCCGCCGGCGCGTTATGCACGGAATTATGAAAACGAATCGGCGACACCTCGAGCGGCGATTGCGCAAGCGTCTCGCACAAATAATCGTTGATCGGCAAATCGCCGTAACTCGATGCAAAAACGTGCGGCAAATCGCCAGCTGCGACATTCGCCATTTCACACGCTTGTTGCGCGACTTCTACACCCAGCAACACCGATTCCGGCGCACGTCGGCGTTCCGTCGGAGGCAGCAGCGAAGGCGCCGGACGCAATGTGGAATTTGCCGCAATTTCCACATTGCCGCACAACACGTCGACCGCTTCCTTCCAGCTTCGAACTTCTGGCGACCAGACGCCAATGCCGGCGATTGCGACTTCGATTGCCCGAATCACAATCGTTCACCGGCGACAAACGCCAGACAGCAGTTGTTGCCGCCGAAGCCGAATGAATTCGACAGCGCGACGCGAATATCTCGGCTTCGGTTATCGACAATGATCTGTGGCCCACAGACGGGATCGAGCGTTTCCGCATTCAGCGTGCCTGGGATAAGGCCTCGCTGCATCGACAAAAGAGTAATCACCGCTTCGACAATGCCCGCCGCGCCGAGCGTGTGGCCCGTCCAGCCCTTCGTCGAACTGGCCAATGTGCTCGCGGAAAATGTACGCGCCACCAACGCGGCTTCGACTTCGTCGTTTTGTCGACTCGCCGTGCCGTGCAGATTGATGTAATCGACATCGTTCGGGATCAATCCCGCGCGGTCCAACGCGGCGCGCAGCGCCAGCTCGGCACCTAAACCTTGCGGATGCGGCGCTGACATGTGATGGGCATCGGCGGACTCGCCGTACCCGGCCAATCGCGGCGCGGTTTTGTCGACGTCGACGCGTTCGAGCAACGCGAAGCCCGCAGCCTCGCCTAACGACAACCCGTTGCGGTTGACATCGAACGGTCGGCAAGGATCATGCGATACGAGTTCGAGCGCGTTGAATCCGTACAACACGCTGCCGCACAAGCTGTCGGCACCGCCGACGATGACGGCATCGACAAGACCGCTCTCCAACAGGCGCGCCGCGCTCGCGAATACTTTCGCGCTGGACGAACACGCCGTCGCGATCGTCAAGCATGGCCCTTCGACGCCGAGCGCTGTCTGCACGAATGCACTCAGCGAATGGGTCTGGTGAACTTCGCGACGTCGCTGCGCTGTCGAAAGATGTTTGTCCGGCGTAAGTTCGCGATAGGCGCGTTCGGTTTCCTCGATGCTCGATGTCGACGTTCCAAGAACGAGCGCGACGCGCGCAGGTCCATATCTCTCCACCGCCGCTTTTGCGCGATCGCTGAAACCATCTTGGTGCAACGCCATCCACGCAAGCCGATTGTTGCGGGCATCCCACGCCGAGAACGTCGGCGGGAGCGGCGATTCTTCCAATCCATCGACCCGCCCGATCCAACATGGCAACGGTTGTTCGCCGAAATCGTTGCGGCGCAAACCGCTTGTTCGCGTCGCCAATGCACCCGCGATCGCAGCCACGCCGCGCCCGGCGGCGCAGGTAGCAGTGTAACCAGTGATGGCGAACGGTGTCGTGCGAGGCGTCAAGCGGTTGTGCAACGAAGTTCTTGGTGCGCAAGTATAGTGAAACTTCGCGAGCGTTCCACGCGCACCCGCGAACTTGAGCGCCTGCTAACATGCGCGCCGATATACGGTTTCTTTAACTAAGTTCCGTTACTGACGAGCAAGCCATGAGCGACTCGCACATCGCCGTAGTCGGAGCCTATCTGCGCGATTTGCAAGATCGACTGTGCGCCGCTTGCGAACGCGCAGATGGCGACGCGCAATTCCGCGAAGACGAATGGCAACGCGCGGAAGGCGGCGGCGGACGCACGCGTGTGCTGACTGACGGCGCCGTGTTCGAGCAGGCCGGCGTCAATTTCTCGCAAGTCAGCGGCGCGCAGTTGCCGCCGGCGGCAACGCTGCATCGGCCTGAACTCGCCGGGTCGAGTTGGACGGCGTTGGGCGTGTCACTCGTCTTGCATCCGAACAACCCATACGTGCCGACGACACATTTGAATGTCCGCTTCTTCGAGGCAACGAAATCGGATGGAACTAATGCTTGGTGGTTCGGCGGCGGTTTCGATCTCACGCCGTACTATCCGTTCGACGAGGATATCGTGCATTGGCATCGCGTCGCTCACGATCTTTGTGCGCCATTCGGCGACGATGTCTATGCCGGTTACAAGCGCTGGTGCGACGACTATTTTTTTCTGAAACATCGCGACGAAACGCGTGGCGTGGGCGGTTTGTTCTTCGACGATTTGCACGCCGGCGGTTTTGATCGATGCTTCGCTTTTCAACGTGCGGTCGGCAACGGATTCCTGGACGCCTATTTTCCCATTGTGGAAAAACGTAAAAATATACAGTTCGGTGAGCGCGAACGGGAGTTTCAGCTCTACCGGCGCGGTCGTTACGTGGAATTCAATCTCGTTTACGATCGCGGCACGTTGTTCGGACTGCAGTCCGGCGGCCGAACCGAGTCGATCTTGATGTCATTGCCGCCGCGCGTTCGCTTTGCCTACGCGTACGCTCCCGAGCCGGGCAGCGCCGAGGCGCGGCTTAGCGACTACCTTCGTCCACGCAACTGGCTCGCCTGAAGTATTTAGCTTTTTTTCGCCGGCCAAACGGCGTGTTGTGGATCGAATTCCATGCGCGCGCATTCCCGCGTGCGCCAGCCGAAACCGCCGATTGCCAACGGGCTTTCGCGCATTGGCTCAAGATCGAGCGCCTGCTCGACATCGACTTCGTTTATCGCCGCCGTTACGAATGCGCCTAGACCGAATTCGGTCGCCGAGATTTGCAGCGTTTGGGAAAGATGACCCACATCGAGCGTCACCGCTCGATATACCTTCGCGTGATTGCGGTATTTCCAGAAGCTGCGCAGAAAATGCGGTGTGTAAATGACGATCGCGTGCGCGTTCGCGAACCAGTCTTGATGTGCGAGGATTTTTAGCGCCAACTCATGCGCTTCGTCGGACGGCATCAGGCGCACGGGTTCCAACGCGTGATCGCCGGCGTGATAGTGGTATAGGCCCGGTTCGATGTGTTCGACGTGCTGAATCAGTAGATATGCGCCCGTCGGATGCAGTCCTCCTGCTGACGGGCTGGTCTTTTTTACGATAGCGACGTCGTTCGTCACTGTATGCACCGCTTGGGCACCGAACACACGATGCAGGAGGTGACTGAATATGGCGAACGGCACCTGTCGCGATATGTCGTAGTTACGGCAAGTGGTGCGCCGCTTGAGCAGAACGTCAAGCGACGTGGGCTCGGGCGTCATCAGCGGCAACCGCTGCTCTTTCGCCGCGCGCGGGTGGAAATGCGATGGTGGATCGCCGAGTTCGTGGACCAAATCGTTAAAACTGACGATGCCGACATTGCGAACCTGCTCGCCGGATGTCACGCCATCCCAGCGCCCGAACGCATGCATCACCGCGGCTAGCGGATGCCAGTGTCCATCGCGAAATGACTGCTCGCGTTCGCGCATAGCCGCGTGTTGCGGTGCGTCGCTGATCAACAGTCCTGCGTCTAGAAGTGCGTGAATGGCAGCCACGTCGCTCTGTTTCGCGAGTTCGTCGAACTCCGTCCAATCCTGTGTAGAAACGTTGCCGAGCACGGAAATTTGATCGATCGTCAGCACGACCGGTTGGTCGAGATGCGGAGCTAGCGCGATCCAGTCGCGCTCGGGTCGTAAACCCGATCCGCCTTCCAACAAGAATTCGACATCGAAATTAAATCGTTCGCGCGGTTCGATGAGTATTGTTTGGCAACGGCGAATTCGCACGTAAATCCTTGCGTCAGCGGTTATGTGATCGTGCCAAAAGGCTCGTGCTCTGGCCACCTGAGTCTGAGTAAGATCGACGTCGGCTGCCATGGCACAGAAGTTGCTCGATTCTGCGCGCGAGACAAAACGCACATTCACAGGGGAGTATTCCAATGTCAGGTTCAAAATTTGAGCCGACGCTTGTCGACAAATTACTCGACAAGCTCGGTAGCGACGACTCATTCCGTTCCAGCTTCACGAAAGATCCGACGGCAGCGTTGCAGTCGCTGGGCGCAGCGCGAGATTTCGTATGCGGCGCTTGCATGTCACCCAAGCAACTCGCGTCGAAAGAACAAATCCAACAAGCGCGCGCAAAATATCGCAGTGCATTGATGGGCGAATCGTCGCAATTGATCTTCAACCTCGAGACTTAAGCTCAGCCTCGATTTTTTTCGATCGGTCGGCGATCGATTTCGGCAGTGTGGCCTTTGGCCACGCGGCGGCGAATGCGGCGAAGTCTTTTGTTGCCGCGTCGTCGTCGCCGAGTTTGTGTTCGAGTTCGGCAGCCGTCAACAACGCGATATTCGATTCGGCGACATTGCGCGTCTGCAAAATTTGCAGACTATTGATTTCGAGATAAGCGCGGCCGCGATGATCGGCCAGCCATCGCGCTTCGGCTAACGCATCGCGCGTATCGCCGTTGGTGAGATACGTGTCTTTTAGCGCTACGTGTGTCGCGTATAGCTCGGTTCCATCGCGCAAGGCGGCGAGCGGAGCGATGGCTTCTTTGCATTCGGATTTGGCGCACGCGATTTGCGTTTGCGCGATGGCCAAAATATTTTCGAGATTGACGTAACCTGATCCGTGCGCCTGAGTGATGGCGGCGTCGACGGCCGATTGCGCCAGTGCCACATCGCCGGCACGCGCGGCAAGGTAGCCGCCGAATAGCAAAGCGAAAACCGCGTCGCGTTGATTGGCGGGATCGCTCTTCGCCACCGCGCTTTTCAAGTCGGCGATGAATGGCCGTAGCGCAGCAATTTTTGCGTCGTCCGTCTCGAGCAAATAATCGTCGAGGCTGAGTTCGATGGCGCGATAGGCGCGTTCGAAAAGCGGACCGACTTTCGTGGCGGGCGCAATTTGCTCGGCGGCAATTCGACGTGCATCGACCCACTTGCCTTGATCGACGAGGAGACCGAGTCGATCGCGCGACATCAAAACGTCGGAGGTTGCAAAGGACTCCGGCTTGATCTGATCGAGTATTTTCGTCGCGTCATCGAACCGGCGCTGCGCGGCAAACAGGTAGGCGTAAAAACTGCCTTTGTTTTGATTCGCCACAAACGCAATATCAAAGCTTTTCTCGGAATCGGCAAATTGATTCTCTGCGGCCTGCATGTAAGCGAGTGTGTAATACGCGGTGCCGCGCATCGGATCGTATATGGACAGCGCCGGCTGAATGGCGTCGATGCCGTCTTTCGCGCGATTTTCTATTTGCCATGCGTTGAAGGCATAGTTGTAACTGGCGGCGTAATAATCGGGGTAGAGCTTGGCCAGCAATTTCCACTTGTCCAGCATCGGGCCGGGCGGGCCGAACGCCGCAGTCCACGCATCGAGGTAGAGCTGATCTCGCGCCGGCAACCTATCTTTCAGAGCGAGTGCTCGATCGACATACAAACGCGCGGATCCTTCGTCTTCGCTGGTCATGTAGACGCGCGCCATACCCATGTAAGCCAGCGCGAAATTAGGATCGAGTTTGATCGCGTGCTTGAACAATTCGAGCGCGTCGGATGCATGACTGGTGGAGTACGCGTCCAGGCCCAACGCGTAGGCGCGTAACGCGTCGAGGTTCGACGTCGTTACTTGCGGCAATGGAACCGACGTCGCTTCGACTGAGCCAAGCGCTTCGCCCAAACGCACGCGCAATTGTTGCCCGACCTTATCGAGCGAAGGCAAAACGGAACTGAATCCGATTCCTTCGGCCGATTCAGAATAAATCGTCGACTGACTGCGTGGATCAATCACCTCGGCGGTGACGCGAACGCGCCCGCCAACTTCCGCGACGCTGGGCAAAACCAATGCGCGGGCACCATCCCGAATAGCAACCTCGCTGCCGATGATGCGATCGACGTGGGTGTTGTCCGCATCGCGTTGCATCAAAGCGAGCGTGTTCCGAACTTTCAAATCGGATACGACGTTGACGTACTGCGATTGCTCGAGACCGATGCGAAACGCGGTTTGCAACGAATCGTTGAGGATGCTTTCGCCGGTTTGATTGGTCATGTCGCCGATGACGATCCAGTCGCGCTTGCTGAAGGCAATCGCGTCGGGGCCGCGCAACGAAAAATAAGCCAACGGCAAAAGCACCGCGACGAGGAGAACCGCTTCGATGATCAATGCCGTGCGCCGGCGCCACCAAGGCACATCGCGATACGCTTTTCCGTTTCGTGAGGGCGCCATCATCGGCGCGATCCCGCGCTCGCCGACTTCGAAAACCGCTAACGGCTCAGGCACGCCTTTGAATCGGTAGTGTCCGTGCTCGACCCATTCGATGTCGTGCTCGCTTTCGAGCTCGCTCTGCGCGCGCATGGCCAGAGATTCGGCAATGCCGGACATAAGAATTTGCCCCGGCAACGCGAGATGCATCAGACGCGCGGCAACGGGTTTCGCTAGTCCTTCGACTTCGACGGGCTTGGCACCTCGCGCGACGTCTTCGCTGCGGTTGTCCCACAGCAGAACGTCGCCGACGTGAATACCGATGCGCGCTTTCAGCGGCAGGAATTCCAGTTCGCCAAGCCGGCGCAACAGCCGTTGATACTCGATCGCAAACGCGACGGCCTGAATCGGCCGATCGAACAGCAGAAGAAAACCGTCGGTTTTGTCGATTTCGCGACCGCGATGGCGCTGCAGCAGGTCGCGCGAAAAACGATCGAGTTGCTGCATGAACTCGGCGCCTTTGCGGTCACCCAGTTGTTCGATCAGCGCGGTGCTGTCGACGAGATCGCACACCGCGATCGCGCGCAGCAGCGATTCGGGCTTGCTCGTCCCGGCGTTCGATGATTGGTCGGTCTGGATTTCGCTCATCCTGCCAGCGCACACGCCGCGCGATTCAGTCCGGCCCCTCGGAAGCTCCGATTCTGCCTAAAAGACGTGGCGCCGCCAACCGCCATAGCGGCAAAAATCAGGCGTGCAGGCTCCATGTGCTGCCGCCCTCGCCTTTGGCGCGGTACAAAGCCGCATCGGCCTGACTGTACCAACTCGACCAATCAGCGCTTTCCGAGCAACGGCATACGCCCACGCTGACCGTCACGTGCAACATGTCCAGCGGCGACGCAAAATGAAGTTCACTGATCGCCTCGACGATGCGCGCCGCCAATGCGGTCACTTCATCGGAATCGGAAAGTTGCGCCAACAATGCGAATTCATCGCCGCCAAGACGGGCCGGCAGGTCGCATGGATGTGCCATGCTCGATACTTCCTCGGCGACAGTTCGCAACACCTCGTCACCGGCCAGATGACCGTATTCATCGTTGATGCGTTTGAAGTTGTCCAGATCGATCAACAGCAACGACAATTCCGTACCCGCCACGCGCTGTTCGTCGAGATTATCCAGGAATTGATAGAGACCGCGACGATTGGTGAGGCCGGTCAATTCGTCCGTGCGCACCAATCGATTCGCGGTCGATAGTTGTGTTTGTGTCTGGCGCAGCGAATCCAGCGTGACCAGCAAATCTTCGTTGCGGCGTTTGAGATGCGTGATCAGTTGCTGTTCGCTGGCAACGAGGTAAGCGAACGAGCGACGCATGAACTGCGCAAGAATCGCGGGCTCCGTTTCGAGTAAATGATCGAACGCCGGATATTCGATAAGTCGCAGCGAACACGACGTATGCGCAATTGCCGTTGCAACGCGTGCGTGATTGCCGATGAATAAAGCGAGTTCGCCGAAGTATTCGCGCGGAGCGAGCAGTTTGTGCGGCATGCCATCGCCGAACTCGATGCGAACCTGACCGGTTTCGATCACGTACATGCTGCGGCCGATCTCACCCTTACGAAACAGGACTTCGCCCGCGGGAACGCGGCGGTTCGGTCCCGCGCCGCGCAACACGACGAATTCCGTATCGGAAAGCTGGCGTGGCAGATGCGGCGATGCGGCCCGCGGCTGCAGGCTGACGGGCGCTTCGGTAAAAAGCGAAACGGTCGACACGATGTCGCGATTCCCCGGGGACGACCGCCTTCCGGCGATCGATCCCCCGATCATATCGGATATGCCGACCATCGGCACCCTGCGAAAATTACCGGTTACTTTACGCTGCCGACGCGACCTTCGGCTTCTGGAACTGTTCTTCTTCCGTTGAGCCTTTCAGGGCAATCGTGGAGGACTGACTACCCTGAATCGTCTGCGTGACGGTGTCGAAATACCCTGTGCCCACCTCGCGCTGATGCTTCACCGCGGTGAAACCGATGTCGGCCGCTGCGAATTCAGCTTCCTGCAATTCAACGAACGCGCTCATCTGCCGGCGCGCGTAACCGTGCGCGAGATGGAACATCGAATAATTCAGCGCGTGGAATCCGGCCAGCGTGATGAACTGGAACTTGTACCCGTAGCCCGCGATTTCCTTTTGGAACTTCGCGATCGTCGCGTCGTCGAGATTCTTCTTCCAGTTGAACGATGGTGAGCAGTTGTAGGCGAGCAGCTTGCCGGGGAATTTGGCGTGAATCGCTTCAGCAAATTTGCGCGCGAATTCCAGATCGGGTTTGCCAGTTTCGCACCACACGAGATCCGCATACGGCGCATACGCCAGGCCGCGCGAGATCGCCTGGTCGAGACCTTTGCGAGTCTTGTAAAAACCTTCGGCGGTACGCTCGCCGGTGCAGAATGATTTGTCGTTTTCGTCGATATCGGAAGTGAGCAGATCGGCCGCTTCGGCATCAGTGCGCGCGACGAGCAATGTCGGCACGCCCATCACATCGGAGGCAAGGCGCGCTGCCACAAGCTTATCGACGGCTTCTTTGGTCGGGACCAGTACTTTGCCACCCATGTGCCCACATTTTTTCACGCTGGCGAGTTGATCTTCAAAGTGCACGCCGGCCGCGCCGGCCTCGATCATCGCCTTCATCAATTCGAACGCGTTGAGAACGCCGCCGAATCCCGCTTCCGCATCAGCCACGATCGGTTGCAGCCAATCGACGTCATCCTTGCCTTCCGCGTGATTCAACTGATCCGCCCGCAGCAGCGCGTTGTTGATGCGCTTGACGACTTGCGGCACCGAGTTCGCCGGATACAGCGATTGATCGGGATACATCTCGCCCGCGATATTGGCATCGGCCGCGACTTGCCAGCCGGACAAGTAAATTGCTTTCAAGCCTGCCTTCACTTGCTGCATGGCCTGATTCCCCGTCAGCGCGCCGAGCGCGTTGACGAAATCTTCGGTCTGCAATGAGCGCCACAATTTTTCGGCGCCGAGTTTGGCCAGCGAATGCTCGATCGGCACGGTGCCCCGCAAACGCACAACGTCTTCCGCGGAATAAGGGCGCGTCACGCCTTTCCAGCGACCGTTGTTCTGCCAATCGAGCTTGATCTGTTCTGCGCTTGCGTGAGCTGCTTTCATGATGCGACCGTCCTTTATAGTCTGCGGATGAATGTTGCAGTCGCACATTAGGCGTGAAAAAACACTTTGACAAACTGAATGTTTCAATGCTTTGATTTAACATTGTCAAATCACGTGTAAGTTGTTGGTTCATCTTCGGTATTCGTATGAAAACAAAACCAAATACCCGCCACAAACGCCTAAAAGAAGCGCCGGTAGCCCGTTTTTATTACAAAGGAAATCGGAATCGGCAGCTTCGCGCGTTTTGCTACGCCGTGAAATTCGGCACTGTGGCGCGTGCCGCCGAAGCGATGTTTCTGTCGCCGTCTTCCGTCAGTCTCCAGCTGTCTGCGCTCGAGCGAGAACTCGGTTCGCGTCTTCTCGAAAGAACACGTCCGCGCCTCGCGCTGACACGCGAAGGACAAATGCTCTACGACCTTGCAAGGCCCCTCATCGAAGGCGTCGAAGGCATCGATCGGCAATTTCACAGTCGGCGGCAGGGAATGGATGCCGGCGAAATCGTCGTCGCCGCTGGCGCTTCGACGATTCAGTACCTGTTGCCTCCGCTCGTCCGCGACTTCCGCGAACAGCATCCGCAAGTCCGTCTGCAGCTCGCGAACGTCACGGGCAAGGACGGTCTCGCGCTGTTACGGTCCGATCAGGCCGATCTCGCTGTCGGATCAATGCTCGACGTGCCGCACGATCTGTCATACGAACCGATTTATTGGTTCGATCCGATGCTGATCCTGCCACTCAACCATCCACTCGCCGAAAAATCCGACATCACGCTGAAGGATTTATCGCCGTACGGTCTGATACTTCCGCCGCAACGACTCACCACATATCGCATGGTCGATCTTGTCTTTCAGCAAGCGCAAATCCCATACAGCGTCGCGATTGAAGTCGGCGGCTGGGAAGTGATTAAGCAATACGTCGCGATGGGATTGGGCATCTCCATCGTCACGGGCATCTGCATCAACGAAGCGGATCACTCCAAACTCGCCGTCCACAACATGCGCCGATTCTTTCCACAGCGCAGCTACGGCGTCGTCATGCGAAAAGGAAAATACCTTTCGCCACAAGCGCGCGCATTCATCGATCTAATAAAACCCGACCTCTTCGTAAGACGCGACTACTACGAATCCGGCCACTCCGAACGATAGAAATCTTCCCCCACAGAAATCTCAATCGAGAGGGCGCGCAGGACGCGCGCCGTTCGCCGCAAGTGACATGGATGTCCATTCGGCGAACACACCGTACGTGAAAAAAAGGTGTTTCTTTGGTTACCGAAGGCGAGTGAAAGCTTTAGCTTTAGTCGACGACAACAATAGTGGCAAAGTCACTGAATTCCGGCCTTTGCCGGAATGACGAGCCGAGAGAACTAGACCGTGCCGCGGTTCTTGCCAACCCAAGGCTCATAAAAATTCCGAATCCTCGCCATATCCGCCTCCAAATCCCCCGACGGAAAAATCAGTTCCCCAAACCCGATCGTCCTCTCCGGATAATGAAAATACACCGGCAAAATCGGCACACCCGCGGCTTGCGCGATCCGCCAAAATCCACTTTTCCACTTCTCCACTTTTGTCCGCGTCCCTTCCGGCGCAATTGCCAGCCAAAAACGATCGCGTTTATCGAATTCATTTTTCATTTCCCCGACGACACCGTGTGCGGCATGGCGATCGATCGGAATTCCGCCCACCCCACGAAGGATCGTCCCGAGCGGCCAAAAAAAAGCCTCGCGTTTGCCGATGAACTGCACGTTCAATCGCAATCCGTACTTGAACAATAATCCCCAGACCACGTCCCAATTACTGGAATGTGGCGCGGCGATCGCAACCAGTTTCGGCACATCCGGAAACTCGCCGGCCATGCGCCAATCGCACCGCTTAAGAATCCATCGACAAACCGGCGCGACCACTCGCGAGGGCCGCATGCGTGGCATTTCCGGCGGAATCACCGGAAAGCGCGAATCGCTCAATCCATGCTCCATTGTGCCGATCGCGTCTGTTTGTGCTTGGCGCGTTTTTTTTTCGACGCGATCCGACGCTCCTTCGATGCGCGCGTCGGTTTGGTCGCGACGCGTTTCTTCGGGACGTGCTGCGCGGCGCGGATGATGTCGGCGAGACGTTCTCGCGCGTCGTCGCGATTGCGCGCCTGATCGCGAAAACGGCTGGCCTGAATAACGAGAACACCGTCAGCCGTGAGCCGACGATCAGCGCGTGCAAGCAATCGAACGCGCAACGGTTCCGACAGGCTCGGCGAATTCGCCACGTCAAAGCGCAATTCCACCGCGCTCGCCACTTTGTTGACGTTTTGACCGCCCGGTCCCGACGCGCGCACGAAAGTCTCGGTGAGTTCGCTGTCGGGAATTTTTACGTTGGCGGAAACGTCGAGCATGTCAGTCTCGGAAGTTCTCGAACTGCAACGGCATTTTGATATCCGCGCTGCGAAGCAACGCCATCGCGGTTTGCAGATCGTCCTTCTTCTTGCCGACGATGCGCAATTTGTCACCTTGAATTTGCGTATCGACTTTCAACTTCGCTTCCTTGATGCGCTTGACGATATCTTTCGCCAGCGGCTGATCGATACCTTGCTTGAGCGTGACTTTCTGTTTCGCGCTCGCAAGATTGATTTCCGGTTCGTCGATTTCCGCGGCACGGATGTCGATGTGTCGGCTAGCAAGCCGCTGCTTGAGAATGTCGAGCATTTGCTTGAGTTGAAAATCCGCCTGCGCTTTCAGCGTCACGACAACTTCTTCGAGCACGAATTCCGCGCCGGTTCCTTTGAAATCGAAACGCGTCGACAGCTCGCGATTGGCTTGGTCGATCGCGTTGGTCAATTCGTGCATATCCAGTTTCGAAACGGCGTCGAACGATGGCATGTGATAAATCCCGACAAGTCTGAGGCGATTTTAGCAGTCGTTACGCAACCGCGTGATGCCATTCGAAACGGTCGATAACGCGTTGCCACGTTTCATCGAGCGGCGCTATGAATTTCAACGCGGAATCGTTTATCGGATGCCGCAATTCCAGTTTCCACGCATGCAACAGCATGCGATGCACGCTGAAGTGCATGCGCCACAAGCGATTGTGATCGCCTCGACCGTGGCTCGTATCGCCAACGATAGGGTGCGAAATGTGGTGAAAGTGCTTGCGGATTTGCCGATATCGCCCCGTTTGCGGCGATGCTTCGACCAGCGCGTATCGCTGTTCGGGATATTTACCGAGTTCGATCGAAACTGTGCACGTACCCAATACGCACCAATTCGTCACGGCTGGTTTGCGCGGAGATTGGTCGCGTACGTCCGGCAGCGCATAGTCGATCGAACCGTCGCTCTCGGGCCAGCCGCGCACGACGGCGAGATACCGTTTTTCGACGCGTCGCTCCATGAATTGCTTACCCAACGCACCTGCGATTTCGCGCGACTTCGCGAGCAGCACCACGCCCGAGGTCGCGCGATCCAGCCGATGTATCAAAAACAATTCCGCGCCGTTGCTTTTGCGCAGGCGATCGAGCAAGCAATCGTTTTCGTCCGCTGCGATTTTGCTTCGATGAACGAGCAGGCCTGCCGGCTTGTTGACGGCGAGCAGCACTTCATCCTCGAAAACTATGTCGATGTCGCCGACCAGAAACCGTTACCGCGTTCGCCGCAACGCGACCAGGAAAGCCGCGATACCCACGACTAAACTCGACGCCGCAATCCATGGCCAAGCCGTCGCTTGGGTCAGCGAAAAAACGAGACCTGCGACCACAACAAAACTCGCGCCCATCCCAGCAACGATGGCTGTGCGTAGCCGTGCCCGTCGAAATACTTCTGCGTCGATCAGAGAATTCTTGGCACGCGCTGCGTCGAAGTCGCCGGCAGCCGCTTTCTTGAAATAGGTGTGAATCAGTTCCGGCATTTCGGGCGCTGCCGCGATCCACTGCGGCAATCGCGTGCGCACATCGTGCAGCGTGCGGCGCAATCCATAGCGTTTATTGAGAATATCGGCGAGGACCGGCTTCGCCGTCGCCCAAATGTCGATCTGCGGATGAAGCAATCGACCGATGCCTTCGATATTCAACAACGTCTTTTGCAAAAGAATCAGTTGCGGTTGCAGCGTCAGCTCGTATTTTCTAGCCACCGAAAATAATTTGATGACGACTTCGGCGATCGAGATTTCCGAAAGCGGTCGCGTGAAGTACGGCTCGCATACCGTGCGCACGGCCGCTTCAAGCTCATCGACGCGGATATGCGACGGCATCCAGCCAGCCTCAAGATGCAATTCCGCGATGCGTTTGTAATCGCGATCGAACAACGCCATGAAATTTTGGGCGAGTAGGAACTGATCACGTTCGGACAGCGAACCCATGATGCCGAAATCAAGCGCGATGAAGCGCGGATTCGTTTTGCGCTGCACGTCGACCCAGATGTTGCCGGGATGTGCATCGGCGTGGAAAAAATTATCGCGGAACACCTGCGTATAAAACAGTCGGATACCTTTTTCCGCAAGCGCGATTCGATCGATTCCGGCAGCGTCGAGCGCTGCGAGATCGTCGACGGCGACGCCATAAACTCGATCGAGCGTCAGCACCGATTCTTTGCTGTGCGACCAATGCACCGCGGGCACGACGACATCCTCACCGGACGCGAAATTCCGGCGCAACACGCTGGCATTCGCGCCTTCGCGCTGCAAATCGAGTTCGTTGCGCAGCGTCGTCTCGATTTCGGTCACGATCTCGCGCGGTCGGATTTTGTCCGCGGCCGGATGCCAGCGCTGCGCTATCTCGCCAAGTGCACGGAGCAGATTGATATCCGACGCGATGCGCGCCCGGATATTCGGCCGCAACACTTTGACGACCACGTCTTGCCCGTCCGGCAATCGCGCGGCATGAACCTGCGCAATTGATGCCGACGCGAGCGGTACTTCGTCGAACGATGTATACAAAGTCGCAATTGGCGCACCGAGCGCGGATTCGATTGTCTCGCGCGCCTGGCTGCCAGGAAACGGCGGCACCTGATCTTGCAGCAGCGAGAGTTCGTCGGCGACATCGGGCGGCAGAAGATCGCGACGCGTAGAAAGAATTTGGCCGAACTTGACGAAAATGGGACCTAGTTCGATCAGCGCCAGACGCAATCGCGCGCCACGCGGCAGACGCGCGACGTCGGCTTTCGGTTTCGGCAGGAACGGACGCAGCCATCGCAACGGTCGAAACAAATGCGCGTCTTGTACAAGATCGTCGAGCTGATAACGCACGAGCGTCGCAGTAATGCGCAACATGCGCGGAACTTGTCGGAGCGGCGTCACGGCTTCGCTCCCCCCACGGTTTGTTCCGCGCGTTTTATGCGCGCATCGAGTCGATCCGTGCGTTCGCGCAACGCATCGACCTCATCGTAAAAGACTTCCGCCTCTTGCGTCGCGACGAGATCGCCGCTTTCATCGCGTAAGAATTCGGCGGTGTCTTTCGCAAAAGCCGTTGCGGAATCACGCGTCCAAGCAAACGCTCCAGCGACCACTCGCGCCATCGGCACGCCAATCACGTCGCCGAACGTTTGCGCGAAGGCTTCTTCGATATCGGGTTGGAACTCGCGCATCGTCTTTTCGAGTTGTCGCGCAAGTTCGGCGTCGCCTGAAATATCGACTTTACCCGGCGGCAAAACCGAATCGTCGCCGCGACGAAATGCGAAGGCGAGCAGACTGGCCGGACTCGCACGCAGATTAAGATCGCGCTCGTCGCGCCAGTGCGGACCGACGCGCAGACGATCGCCGTCGACCGTGATCGCCAGCGCGAGATCGAGCGGTTTGAGTTCGATGCCGATGCGGCGTCCATCAAGTTTCGCGAGCTGTTCGCGTGTGCCCGGATCGAGCGCAAGTCCGCGATTGATCGCAGCCTCGAGCGCGCGGCCCAAGCGCGTCAGCAACGGATTGGGTGTGCGAATTTCGTCGGCGTTCACCGCGCAATTCTACACGGCATCGCGGTCTCAGCCGCGGCGCGACATGCGCTCGCGCGCAAGAAATTGCGATAGCCGCACCATGCCTTCGGCCATGGTGACAGTCGGCGCGTAACCGAGATCGTTGCGCGCGGCATTGATGTTGAACCAATGCGCCGTCGACAACTGCTTCGCCACAAACCGCGTGAGCAACGGCTCATGCTTCAACCGCAAAACCTTGTGGGCAA
>OLMB01000111.1_pt1 | contig 23640 bp, 19 predicted proteins | sample 1604691 | NCBI WGS metagenome assembly OLMB01 (sample SAMEA104055722, study PRJEB20765) | soil metagenome | isolation source: soil
CTGGGCACGATTTCGCCGTGGTCGTCCAAGGCGACGGACATTTTGCGCGGCTGCGGATTTCCGGTCGAACGCGTCGAACACGGTTTTGCGTACGCGATCGAGCGAGCGCCGGCCGTCGATTCGGTCGCGTGGCAAAAGCTCGTCGCGACCTTGCACGATCCAATGACGCAATCCGTGTTGACGACGCTGAATGACGCCGATGGATTGTTTCGCACGGGTGATGCCGCGCCATTGGTGCGTATCGTGCTCGGTTCCGACCCGGTCGCGGCGCTGAGCGATGCGAACCGTCGACTGGGACTCGCATTGGCGGCCGATGAAGTCGATTATCTCGCTGCCCGTTACGGCGAGCTCGGCCGCGACCCGACCGATGCCGAATTGATGATGTTCGCACAAGCGAACTCCGAACATTGCCGACACAAAGTCTTCAATGCGAGCTGGACGATCGATGGCGTGCCTCAAGACAAATCGCTGTTCGCGATGATCAAGAACACGCACGCCGTTTCGCCGCAGCACACGTTGTCTGCATACAGCGACAACGCAGCCGTCATCGAGGGCGACACAGGCCAGCGCTTTTTTGCCGATACACAAAGTGGAAAATATCGCATTGTGGAAGAATCCATTCCCTATGCGATAAAAGTTGAAACGCACAATCATCCGACTGCCATTGCGCCGTTTCCCGGCGCTTCGACGGGTGCTGGGGGCGAGATTCGTGACGAAGGCGCGGTCGGACGCGGCGGCAAACCCAAGGCCGGTTTGACGGGATTCACGACGTCGTATCTGCGAATTCCGGATTTGCCGCGGCCGTGGGAAAAAGACCGACCATTGCCGCCACGCATGGCGACGGCGTTCGAGATCATGCGCGACGGTCCGATCGGCGCCGCGGCATTCAACAACGAATTCGGACGTCCGTGCCTGGGCGGTTATTTCCGCACGTTTGAAGCGGAGTGCGGCGAAAGTACGGTCCGTCGCGGCTACGACAAACCGATCATGATTGCCGGCGGTCTCGCGAATTTGCGCGCGACGGATGTGCTCAAGCGTCATCTGCAAGACGGCGATGCAGTGATCGTACTCGGCGGCCCGGCAATGCTGATCGGTTTAGGCGGCGGTGCGGCTTCGTCGGTCGCAGGCGGCGATAGTTCGGCGGAACTCGATTTCGCCTCCGTGCAGCGTGACAACGCGGAAATGGAACGGCGTTGTCAGCAAGTCATCGATGCGTGCTGGGCGCGAGGCGAGAAAAATCCGATCGTCAGCATTCACGACGTGGGCGCCGGCGGATTGTCGAACGCGATTCCCGAATTGCTCAACGATTCCGGCGTCGGCGGCCGTATCGAATTGCGCAAGATCCCATCGGACGATCCGCAATTGTCGCCGATGCAGATCTGGTGCAACGAAGCGCAGGAACGTTATGTGCTCGGCCTCAATCAAAAAGACGTGCCGGAATTTGAAGCGGCATGCGTTCGCGAACGTTGCCCTTATGCAGTCGTCGGCACAGCTACGTCGGAACGACGGCTCGTACTTTCAGATTCGCAAAACGCGAATCCGGAAAACAAGGCCGTGATCGATCTTCCTATGGATGTACTCTTCGGCAAGCCGCCGAAGATGCATCGCGACAGCAAGCGCAAAGTCATGCGCATGGATATCGTGCCTGATCTCGACGGCATTCTTTTGGAAGCCGCGCTCAAGCGGGTGCTGAGGCTCCCGGCGGTCGGCAGCAAATCGTTTCTCATCACGATCGGCGATCGCACCGTGGGCGGACTTTGTTCGCGGGATCCGATGGTCGGTCCATGGCAAGTTCCCGTTGCCGATTGCGCCGTGACGCTCAGCGATTTTTCCGGATATGCCGGCGAAGCGATGTCGATGGGCGAGCGCACGCCACTCGCCGTGCTGTCGGCGCCAGCGTCCGCGCGCATGGCCGTGGGTGAGGCGATTACCAACATCGCGTCGGCACCGATCGCCGATATCGGCGAAATCAAACTGTCGGCGAATTGGATGGCGGCGGTCAGCGCGCCGGGCGAAGACGCGAAACTGTTCGACGCCGTGCAAGCCGTTGCGATGCAACTTTGTCCACAATTGAACATTTCCATTCCGGTCGGCAAAGATTCGCTGTCGATGCAGACGGTGTGGCAGCAGGAAGGCCGGCAACACAAAACGATATCGCCGGTGTCCTTGATCGTGACGGCGTTTTCGCGCCTGACCGATGCACGCCGCGCGCTGACGCCGCAGATAAAAACCGATCAGGGCGATACGGAATTGTGGCTACTCGATCTCGGTGCGGGTTTGAATCGCCTCGGCGGATCGGCGCTGGCGCAGGTCTATAACCGCGCGGGCGGATTGCCGCCGGATATCGACGATCCGGAATTGCTCAAGCGTTTCTTCGCCGCGATTCAAGACGCCAATGCGAAGAATCTTTTGCTCGCGTATCACGATCGCTCCGACGGCGGAGCGATCGTCACACTGATCGAGATGGCGTTCGCCGGACATTGCGGCATCGATGTCGAGCTGACGGGTTGGGCCGACAACGCGCTGTCGGCGCTTTTCAGTGAAGAGCTGGGCGCCATCGTGCAGATTCGTGCATCGGATCGCGAGCCGTTCGAAGCGTTGCTGACCGAGCATGGGCTATCCAACATCGCGCATTTCTGCGGCACGCCGCATTCGCGTAAACGCGTGAAGCTATGGTTGAACGACGAATCGATCGCGCGCTGGCCGTGGGACGATTTAATGAAGGCGTGGTCGGAAACGAGCAACGCCATGCAAAGCCGTCGCGACAATCCGGAAAGCGCCAAGAGCGAATACACGTGGCGCTGCGACGATCGCGATCACGGTATTTCGCCGCGTCTGGATTTCGATCCGGCCGACGACGTCGCCGCGCCGTTCATCAATTCGGGTGCGCGTCCGAAAATTGCGATTCTCCGCGATCAAGGCGTGAACGGACAAATCGAAATGGCCGCCGCGTTTACGCGGGCGGGTTTCGATGCGTTCGATGTACACATGACCGATTTGCAAACCGGGCGTCACAAACTGGATGACTTCACCGGATTTGCCGCGTGCGGCGGATTTTCTTACGGCGATGTTCTCGGTGCCGGTCGCGGATGGGCGACCTCGATTCTTTTCAATGCGCAGCTGCGCGATCAGTTTGCGGCGTTCATGGACGATCAATCGAAGTTCGCGCTCGGCGTGTGCAATGGCTGTCAGATGATGGCCGTGTTGCGCGACATCATTCCCGGCGCCGATCGCTGGCCGAGTTTCGAGCGCAACGTATCCGAACAATACGAAGCGCGTTTGGCGACATTGGAAATCGGAGAATCGCAGTCGATTTTTTTCGCCGGCATGACGGGATCTCGCATTCCTGTCGCTGTCGCGCACGGCGAAGGGCGCGCTGTGTTCAACGAACGCAGCGACATGAAACGCGTGCAGGTCTGCGCGCGCTTTGTCGACAACGAAGGGCGCGTCACCGAAACCTATCCGCTTAATCCAAACGGTTCGCCGAAAGGTATTGCCGGGTTGACCGCCGCGGACGGACGCGTGACCGTTCTTATGCCGCATCCGGAACGCGTCTTCCGCAGCGTGCAGATGTCATGGGCGCCGCGCCAATGGGAAGAAGATTCGCCGTGGATGCGGATGTTCCGCAACGCGCGCGTCTGGGTGAATTGATTTGTCGGTATCGCCGCTCAAACATTTTTTGCTCGCGGCGATTCTCTGGTTGCCGCTCGCTTTTTTCGTTTGGTTCTCGTGCGCCTCGCCGTTGTGCTGGCCGGTTATCCAGCTGAGTAAATTTATTCTTTTGCACGCGTGGCCGACGTTGTTCACCGATATCTCGCAAGGCGCGGACTTGCTCGATCTGCAAGGCCACATCCTCGGCCATCCCGGATATCTGATGCAGATTTCCAGCGGCGTCCTGATGAACGTCGCGCCCGCTGGATCGCCGCTTCAACTTGGATTTCTCGAACCCGTCGTCAATCCTATGATTTATGGCTATTCGCTGCCGCTGTTCGCCGGTCTCGTGCTGGCGACGCCGCTGACGCGATTGCAGCGCACCGGGCAGATCGTCGGCGGTGCATGTCTTTTGGTCCTCATGCAAACGTTCGGCGTGATCGGCGAAAGTCTCAAGGCGATAGGTCTCGATGCGGGCGCCGACGGCGCCAAAGCAGTGCAGCAGGTCGGTTTACCCATAAACCTGATTGCGCTTTGGTATCAGTTCGGTTATCTCATCCTGCCGGCGCTGGTGCCGGCGATATTATGGATCGTGCTCAATCGCCGATTCATCGAAACGCTTATCCGATCCGAATCCGTGGAACCTGTGCCATCGGTTGGGGTCGAATCACCATAGTCTGGGGTCTAGTTAACGATGGCTGCCGTTCCAAATCCATCCAATCCGTTGCAGCCGTTCGATCCCGAATGGCTCGATGAAAGAATCTGCGAGTTTCTCGTCGAGCGCGGCCGTCTGAAGGAAACCGATCTCGTACGTGCACGCCGCCTGCACGACGAAAACGGCGAAGGCAATTTGATTCCGCTGCTGACGCGGCTGGGGCTCGTGTCCGAACGCGACATGGGTGAGGCGTTGTCCGAACTTCTGAATTTGCCGCTGCTCAGTGCGAAGGAATGTCCTGAAGCGCCACCACCGACGGTGCAAATGTCGGTGCGTTTCCTCAAGCAGTATCACGTGGTCCCGATTGCGGAAGACGAAAAGACCGTCACGCTGCTTGTCGCCGATCCGGCCGACACGTATTCGCGTCAAGCAGTCGAACTGGCGAGCGGAAAAGCCGTCGAAGTGAAGGTCGGATTTCGCTCTGAAATCGAAGATCTCATCGAACGCTATTACGGCTCGGGCCGTTCGGCGATGGGCACGATCGTCGAGAATCTCAGTGACGAACAGGGCCGTGGCGAAGACGATATCGAGCATCTGCGCGATCTCGCATCGGAAGCGCCTGTCATTCGTCTGGTCAATTTGGTCATTCAACGCGCTGTCGAACAACGCGCGTCGGATATTCACATCGAACCGTTCGAGAATCGACTGAAAGTGCGGTATCGCGTCGACGGCGTGTTGCACGAAGTGGAATCGCCGCCGGCCGCATCGACGGCCGCGGTGATTTCTCGCGTGAAGATCATGGCGAAACTCAACATCGCCGAGCGCCGCCTGCCGCAGGACGGTCGCATCATGTTGCGTGTGCAAGGCAAGGAACTCGACTTGCGCGTATCGACCGTGCCGACATCGTTCGGCGAATCGGTCGTCATGCGTATTCTCGATCGCGAATCGGTCGTGTTCGATTTCCACACGCTCGGTTTCACCGACGAATTTCTGCCGAAGTTCAACAAAGTCCTCGAACTGCCGCACGGCATTCTGCTCGTGACCGGCCCGACCGGTTCGGGCAAGACGACGACGTTGTATACCGCGTTGTCGAAGCTCAATACGCCGGACGTCAAGATCATCACCGTTGAAGATCCCGTCGAATACCAGATCGAAGGCATCAACCAGATTCAGGCCAAACCGTCGATCGGTCTCGATTTCTCGCACGCGCTGCGTTCCATCGTTCGACAGGATCCGGACATCATCATGATCGGCGAAATGCGCGATCTGGAAACGGCGAAGATCGCGATCCAGTCCGCGTTGACGGGACACTTGGTGCTCTCGACGCTGCACACCAACAACTCCGCCGGCGGTATTACGCGCATGCTCGACATGGGCGTGGAGGATTATCTGCTTACATCCACCGTCAACGGCATCCTGGCGCAGCGACTCGTGCGTCGCATCGACGCGGCGAACGCTGAGAAATACGAAGCGATGCCGGAAGTGATCGAAGAGTTCGGCCTGCGCCGTTTTCAGCCGACTGGAAAAGTGGAATTGTATAAACCGAAACCCTCGGCGCTCACGTCGACCGGTTATCACGGCCGCACCACCATCATGGAATTTCTCGTGATGAGCGATCCGATTCGCCGTCTCGTCATGCAGCACGGCGACATGGGCAAGATCGAAGATCAGGCGCGCGAAGAAGGCATGCGTACGATGTACGAGGACGGTCTCGTCAAGTCGCTCGGCGGCACGACGACGATCGAAGAAGTATTGCGCGTGACACAGGAAAACTGATGGCGCTTTATCGCTACAAGGCAGTCACGTCCGGCGGCGAACTCGTCGAAGGACAGTTCGATGTCGCGTCGAACGACGAAGCTGTCGCGAAAATTCAGGACGCCGGCAATATTCCGCTGGAAGTTCGCGAAGCCGTCGATGGTGCAGCCGGCGGTTCGTTCGGACGCATGTTCCGCCGCTCGGCGATGAATCAGGCACAGGTGCTCCAGTTCACGCAGCAGATGGCGACGTTGCTAGGCGCCGGATTGCCGCTCGATCGCGCATTGCAAATCGTTCTGGAATTGCCGGAAGCGGAAAAAGCCCGACGCGTCATCGAGCGCGTTCGCGATACCGTGCGCGGCGGCGCGCCGTTGTCGGATGGCCTCGAAGCCGAGCCGGATGTTTTCTCGAAGCTCTACGTGAACATGGTGCGTGCCGGTGAAATCGGCGGCTCGCTCGACGGCACATTGGCTCGACTCGCCACGTATCTCGAGCGCGCGAAGGCGTTGAAGGAAAGCGTCGTCAACGCGATGATTTATCCGGCCATCCTCATCGTGATGGTGTTCGCTGCGCTGCTCGTGCTGCTGATCTTCGTCGTTCCGCAATTCGTGCCGATGTTCAAGGACATGAATGTCGAGCTGCCGATGATTACGCAGATCGTTCTATTCGTCGGTCTCGGGTTGCGTGACTGGTGGTGGCTGCTGGCGTTGGCGATTGTGGCGATCGTCGTCATCGCGCGGCGACAACTCGCCGATCCCGCATCGCGTCTGAAATTCGATGCGCGAATATTGACCGCGCGCGTCATCGGACAACTGCTTACCAAGCTCGAAACCGCGCGTTTGGCACGCACGTTGGGAACTTTGCTCAAGAATGGCGTTCCCTTATTAACCGCCATGGGCATCTCGCGTAACGTCTTAGGTAATTCGGCGTTGGCTGAGGCTGTCGAAAAAGCGACGGAAGAAGTAAAGACTGGTGGCGGGTTGGCGTTCTCGCTGTCCCACAGCAAACGGTTTCCCAAGCTGGCGTTGCAGATGATCAGTGTGGGCGAGGAATCGGGTTCGCTCGACGACATGTTGTTGAAGGTCGCCGATACGTTCGACATCGAATCCAAGAATACGGTCGATCGCATGTTGTCGGCGCTGGTGCCGGTGATGACAGTGATCATGACGGGCGTAGTCGGTTTTATCATGATGGCGATTCTGGTGCCGATCATGAGCGTAAGCGGGTCCATTCAATAAAAGGTTCACTTATGAAAAAGTATACAAATACGATGCCGCGCATGAACGGCCGCGAGTTGCGAGTGACAAGCGCCTCCGGCTTCACGTTGATCGAAATGGTCATGGTGATCGCACTGATCGGTATCGTCATGAGCGTCGTCGGCAGTTATGCCGTACAGCGTTTCAATCAGGGCAAGTACAACGCGGGCAAAGCCGCCGTGCACTCGATGGATATGAAAGTGCAGGCCTACATGCTCGACAACGGCAATCCGCCGAGCAGCCTCAACGATCTCGTGACGCGTCCGGGCAACGCGACGAATTGGAACGGTCCTTACGCCAAACCCGGCGACATCAATGATCCGTTCAATCATCCATTCCTGTACAAAAATCCCGGCGCGCACGGCGACTACGACATCATCTTCCTCGGCAAGGACGGCGCCGAAGGCGGCGATGGCATGAACAAAGATTACGGCAACTGGGAGTAACCGAACCGCTTTCCGTCAGGCAAGGGGAAGATGAGTCGATGCGCGCTTCAAACGCCAAGCAAACCGGTTTCAGCCTGATCGAATTAGTCGCGGTTTTGTTTCTGATCGCTCTTGCGATCGCCATCGTCACGTTTTCGTTTTCCAAGACGCTGACGAGCGCGAAAATCGAAGCCGCCAGCCGCGATCTCGTCGCTGCATTGCGCTACACGCGCGGTCAGGCGATTGTGCGCGGTCAGCAACAGGCGCTCGACATCGATGTCGAACACAACACGTACCAGGCGCCGGGAAAAGGAATCGTACATTTGCCGCGCGAAATGCACATGGCGCTGGTGACGGCGGAGATTGAACAGACTGGCGCGACGTCGGGACGTATCCGGTTTTTCCCGGACGGCGCATCGACCGGTGGACACGTGACAGTGTTCATGGGTCAGCGCCAGTGGCAGGTCAACGTGAGTTGGCTCACGGGTCAAGTCGTTCGCGAAGAACTCGTCGCGCGTTGATGCGCATTGTGTACTTGTATAAATCTGGACATCCATGCTGTTGAACCGACATTCCATTCGATTGCCAGTGCGCCAGCGCGGCTTCACGTTGATCGAACTGGTTGCCGCGTTTCTGATTTTTGCGCTGGGCTTCGGCATCCTGCTGCAAATCCTCAGCACGTGTTTGCATAGCACGGCGCAATCGGCCGACTACACCCGTGCCGCGCTGTGGGCGCAATCTCTGATCGATATGCAAGGCGTCGGCGAACCGTTGCAGGAAGGTTCGAGTAGCGGACGTTTCGACGACAAGTTCACGTGGCAGATGAATGTCGCCAAGATCGATCCGCCCGAAGAACCGCAGACTGGCGGCGTGACGCCCGGCAATCAGAATCAACAAGGTCCGCAGGTCACCACCGTCGGCAATACGATCGATTTGTATCAGCTCGAGCTGATCGTTTCGTGGGGATCGTATTACATGAGTCACAACGCGAAGTTCGTCACACTGCGCGCGGAAGACTCAACGCAAACAGGTGCCGGTGTCGGTTTGTCCGGCGGCGCGAATCCCACGGGGCACCGACAGTGATCGCGATGCAACGCCAGCGCGGTTTCACGTTGCTCGAAATGTTGCTGTCCGTCATTTTGCTGGCGCTGCTGTTGGCCGGCGCTTACAGCGGAATTCACGCGGCGGCGAAATCCATGACGGCGGGAGAACGCGCGATCGATCGTGCCGATCGTCTTCGCACGGCGCAGGAATTTTTGCGGCGACAAATCAGCCACATAATTCCGCTGACCTATGAGCGCGATGACGCCAACAATACCGTGCACGTGTTCGATGGCGGCGCGCAGTTCATGCGCTTCGTCGCGCCGATGCCGGGATACTTGTCGCGCGGCGGTCCGTACGTACAAACATTGGAACTCGTGCCTGGCAACGGCGGTCTGCAATTGCGGTTCACTGACGCGATGCTCAATGGCTACGATTCGCAAGATCCAAAAATCGACGAACCGGTCGTCATTCTCGATCGCATTCGTGCGGGACAATTTCAATATCGCACGCTCGACGATCAAGGTCAGCTCACCAACTGGTTCAGCGATTGGCCGGATCCGAGCGTCACGCCGCTGATGGTCCGGCTCAGTCTCGACATGCAGCCGGGTGTGCAGATTCCTTGGCCGGAACTCGATGTGCCGTTGGTCCTCAACGCCGGTGCAACGAAGCAGCAGTTCATCGCGATGCCGACGGGCCGACCGTTGAGCCGTCAGCAAGGAGCTCGGTGAGCGTCATGCATCGACAACGTGGAGTCGCGTTGATTCTGGTTATCTGGGTCATCGCGCTGATGACGATTCTGCTCGGCAGTTTTTCGTTGATCGCGCGTACGGAAAATATGGAATCGCGTCATTTATTTGATGGAACCTCGGCGCGCTATTCCGCCGAAGCAGGTCTCGAGCGCACCGTGTACGAGTTGCGCAATCCCGATGTTACGACGCGCTGGGTTTGCGATGGACGTCCGTACGAATTCGATTTCAACAACGCTCATATTCACGTCGAGATTCTCGACGAGTCGGGAAAGATCGATCTGAATACGGCGGACGACACTTTGCTGCAATCGCTGTTCATTTCCGTCGGCATCGATCCGGACACGGCAGTCGCGTTGTCTGATTCGATTCAGGACTGGCGAGACGGCGACGATATTCCTCGTCCACGGGGCGCGGAAATCGACGCATATAAAAGTGCGGGGCTTTCTTACGGTCCGCGTAACGCGCCGTTCCAGACTGATTCGGAAGTTCAGCAAGTGATGGGCATGAATTACGACATCTACTCGCGCATCGAACCTGCGATCACGATTTATTCGGGCAGCACGCAACCGAATCCTGCCTACGCGCCGATCGAAGCATTGCGCGCTTTGCCGGGAATGACGGAAGACCTCGCGGAACAGTTGATTGCCGCGCGCCAACAAGTTGCACCGGGAATGGGCGCGACGGCTGGATTGACCATGCCCGACGGCTCGCCGATCATGGCCAATGGGGGAGGGAACACGTACACTATTAAGTCCCGTGCCACGCTCGCGAACGGCACCAGCGCAGTGATTGACGCCAGTGTTCGCCTGGGCGGAATTGGCAATTCAGGACGGCCTTACACCGTGCTGCGCTGGCGCGACGACGAATCATCCCGATGAGTATTGCTGAAGCGATCGACACACAGCTCGCCCGCCTGCGGACGCGCTACGCAAGAACACCGTTGCCGCGTTTTTTCGCGTGGTGGGGACGGGAGCTCGTGTCTCTTTTGCCGGCACGTTGGCGCGAACAGCTCGCCGAACGCACGGACGCCATGTTGCTCGAAGCTCAGGCGAGCGATCTCGTCATATGGCGTCAATCCGGCGAGCGCACGCGCGAAATCGGACGCATCTCGCTGGCCGAGCCGATCGATGTGCAGAAAACATCGTTCGCGCGATTGCGCAATCAGCTCGACGATCCTGATCTGCGCCGTTTCTATTGCATCGCGCCGGAACGCACCCTGCGTCGAAATATCAATCTTCCGGCCGCGGCGGAAAACAATTTGCGCCAGGTTCTCGCGTTCGAAATGGATCGTCAAACGCCGTTCAAGGCCGACCAGGTTTATTTCGATTATCGCGTCAATGTCGTACCGGGGCCGGAGAGAAATCTCGCGATCGAACTGACCGTCGTTCCACGTGCGCAACTCGACAATGAACTGGTGAAAATTGCCGGCATCGACACATCGCTGGATGGCGTCGATTGCTGGCAGAACGGAACAGGCAGCCAGCGCGCGGGATTGAATTTGCTGCCGCTGGATCGGCGCATCAAACGAAAAAATATCGGACTGCGCATGAATCTTGCGCTCGCTGGTGCGGCCATCGTGTTGCTCGTCACAGTGATGTCGCAATCGTTGGCGAATCGCCAGTCGGCGCTCGATGCGATGACAGCGGAAGTAGCGAAAGCGCAGACCGATGCGAAGCAAGTTTCGCAGTTGCGCAAGACGATGCAGGACACCATCGACTCGGCGAATTTTCTGAGCCGCAAGAAACACGAGTCGCCATTGATGGTCGACCTTCTCAACGATCTGACCGTACGACTGCCTGACGACACGTATCTCGAGCGCTTGAATGTCGACGAGAAAAACAAAATCGAGCTGCAAGGTTTGAGCGAAGACGCATCGAAGCTGATCGGGTTGTTGAACAAGTCGGAACTTCTGACGAATCCCAGTGTGCAGGGCACGATTCAGCCCGATCCGCGCACGAAGAAAGATCGATTCAACATCACACTTGAATTTCGCAAAGTGGCGGCCGCCGAAGCGGCGGCGAAAGCGAACGAGAATCGCGATCGCGCCGCGCACAAACCGGGAGGGGGCAAAAATGCGCCTGATGCCGGAAACCCGTAACAGCCGATTCCTCGCGGTCGTGCTTTTGCTGATCGTGGTGGTCATTGTTTATTTCGTGGGCATCCATTGGTGGTTCGTCGCGCCGCAATTGGATATCGCCTCACAGATGGACGATTTGCGCGATCAGCAGCAGCGCGCAACGCAGATCGCGCAGGAGCGTCCGCTGATTCAGAAGCGTGTCGACGAAGTACGTGCGTTCGAGGAGAACAATCAGGCGTTTCTTACCGACACCGATCCAAATGCGGCATTTTCGGATCTGACGCAACGCCTGAAACAAGTGATGAGTGCGCGCGTGAAAGACGAAAGTCATTGCGCGCTCGTCAGCAATTCGAATTTCAAAGGCGGCGAAGAAGAACTTTATCGTCGCGTAACGATCCAGGTTCGCGTGCGCTGTTCGCTCGAACCGTTCGCGGACATTCTTTACGAGCTCGAAAACAGCAATCCATATTTGTTCGTCGATCAGCTGATGATCTATCGCCAGCAGGCAGGCTACGTTCCGCCCGGCGGCAAGGCGCCGCCCAGTGCGCTCGATATCCGTTTCAATCTTTCCGGCTATCTGCGCAACAAGAATGGGAAGGCCGGCGAATGAATATGCACGGCGTGAAGTTTTCTACCGTGATTCTCGCCGGCATCTGCGGCGTTTTGTTGCTGCTCGCGTTCGTGATGGAAGCCGGGTACGGTCGAGGTTATCGATGGCTTGCGCCCGATGACAGCGCCGACCTCGCCGAAGCTGGCATCGATCGAGAACCGTTCAAACTTCCATCCAAAACCGCCTACGCAGCTACCGATGCGCGTCCGCTGTTCAACGAAGACCGCAAACCGACACCGGAAGCGCCCGACGCAACGATTGAACCGCCGCCGCCATCGGTTCCGTTAAATATCAGTCTCACGGGCATCGTCCTCACGCCGCAATTGCATATGGCGTTAATCCAGGACAAATCCAAAAACACTACAATCTCGCTGAAGGAAGGCATGCCGATGCCGGGCGACCAGGGCGGTTGGACGCTGATCGAGATCAAACAACGCAGCGCGATTTTTAAAGAAACGGCCGGCGACGAAGTGGAAGTTGAACTGTCGACGGCTATTGCGAGTCAAAAGCCGTCGAACCAGCCTGGCAAGCCGGGAGGCAACAAGGCAGCGGCCGGGCCGGGTGGAGCGAAACCAGGGCAGCCACCGCCGCCATCGGCTTCGGGAAACGCGGGGAATCCGCCGGCCGCAGAACAATTGCAACGCCGCATTGAAGAGCGTCGCAAGCAAATGCGCGATGAAGCCGAACGCATCAAGAACCAAAAAGGTAATCCGCCGAATCATTGAGGCGAACCGTTACGGAGTGCAGCACGTGTCCTTACGTCCCCACATCATATTTCTGACGCTCTTGATCGCGCTGCTTTCTGGCTGTGCGGACATGCCGTTCCACAAGCACGACACACCGGACATCGATTCGTCGGGCTCAGCGACGCCGCTTCCGAAAATCTCGACGGTCGACGACGAGAAGCCGATCAAGATCAAAACCACGGACGCGGCCAACGCTGCCGATGCGAAGATTGAGAAGGGCAACGGCAGTTTCGTCAATGAGAAAGCCGCGCGCCTTCCCGCGCCGGGCGCATCGTCGTCGACGGCCGATGGGCAAATTACTTTCAACTTCGAAAACCAGCCGATCCAGGCGGTAGTGCAAGCCATTCTCGGCGCCTTGCTGAAAGAGAATTACACCATCGCACCGAATGTCACCGGCAACGTGACGTTTTCGACGTCGCGACCGATCACGTCAGAACAGGCCATGCCGATTCTGGAAATGCTTTTGGCCTGGACGAACAACGCGCTCGTTCGCAAAGAAGGTCGCTACGAGGTATTGCCGGTAAAAGATGCGATTCCTGGAAATCTCACCCCGCGTATCGCAGCGCCGAATATCGCGAAAGGATATGAAGTGCGCGTGTTCCCTCTGAAATATATTTCCGCGACGGAAATGCAAAAGCTTCTGAAACCGTTCGCGAAGGCCGATGCCGTTGTGTCCGCCGACGCTGCGCGAAATATGATGATCATGGCGGGCACGGCGTCGGAACTTGCCAACTACCAGCGCACGATCGACGTGTTCGACGTCGACTGGCTCAAAGGCATGTCGGTCGGTGTCTACAGTTTGCGTAATTCGGATGTCACCAAAGTTCAGCCGGAACTCGACAAGATTTTCGGCGACGCGGGTCAATCGCCTTTGGCCGGAATGTTTCGCTTCATCTCGATGGACTCTACCAATTCCATCGTCGTCATCACGTCGCAGCCGGATTATTTGAAGCAGGCCGAGCAGTGGGTGTATCGACTCGATCAAGGCGCCGGCGAAAACGGAACGCAACTTTACGTGTACGACGTGAAAAACGTAAAGGCGGTCGATCTGTCGGATCACCTCAACGCGATCTATACCGGACAAGTGCAGCAGAAATCCAATACGGGAAATGTTGCGCCGGGCCTGAGAGCGACCACGATCGGCGGCACCAATAGCGGGAACGGTCTCGGTGGAAGTCTCGCCGGAAGTTCGCTCGCAGGCGGCACGCTTAATTCCAATCGCACAAATGGATCGACGACCAACGGCACGAATCGCACGGCGAATGGCGTGACCGGCACTGGCTCAGGCCTATCGACGACCGGCACAGGCACGCCGAATGCGAACGGACAAAAACCTACCGACATTCGGATCACGGCTATAGAAGAAAATAATCAGCTGCTGATCATGGCGACGCCAGGCGAATGGGATTCCATTCTCGCGGCGATTCATCGTCTCGACATTTCGCCGTTGCAGGTGCAGATCGAGGCAAAGATTCTCGAAGTCACGCTGTCGGGGGATTTACAGTTCGGTGTTCAGTGGTGGTTGGCAGGCTTGATTAATACGAGCACCAATGCGAACACCTCTGCGACAGGTTACCAATATGGCAGTGGTTTTCAGGGTAACGCCGCCGACAGACATCGCGCATCGCTGGGTGGAACCGGTGTGAGCCCAAATGGGGGCGAAGGTCTGTTTTATTCATTCTTGAATAAGAATTTTCAAGTTGCGCTAAATACGCTGCAAACGACGGGTCAAACGAAGGTTCTTTCCGCGCCTTCCCTTGTTGTGATGAACAACCAGCAGGCTCAGATCACGGTGGGCACTCAGGTCCCAATTATTTCCACATCGATCGTCGGTCTCGGCACAACAACCGACACGACGGGTCTCGCGACTAACACGGGCATTGGCCAGGCCTCCTATATTAGTACGGGTATCACGCTCTCCGTCACGCCGCGCGTTAACCCGGGTGGACTGGTTTACATGGATGTGGATCAAGAAGACAGCAACCCGGGGCCCGCTGCGACTGCGGGCGCGAATCCACCGATCAATCAGCGCAATTTGCAAACCGAAGTTGCTGTGCAGAGCGGGGAGACGGTGCTTCTCGGTGGAATGATTCAGGATCAGACAACGGATTCGAAGTCAGGAATCCCCGTTTTGAGCAGCATTCCTGTTTTGGGAAATCTGTTCGGCAACACTAATAAAACGCACACCCGGACGGAGTTGATCGTGCTCATCACACCACGGGTGGTCGTTAGTGCTGACGACGCGCGTGATATGACACAGGAGTACGAAAAGAAATTCGAATCGCTCGCTCCTTTGAGGACCGCCAAGCCGCCAGCATCGGCGGTGGCGCAGCCCATCGCCGTACCCGAGTCCGCACCGGCACTGACGCCGACTCCGCTTCCAGAACCCCAGTTACCGAATAATTTGAAGGATCGTCCCAATGGTCAATAAAAAAGTATATTTTGCGCAAATTGTCGCACTCCTGTCTCTCAGCTTCCTGGCGGGCTGCGGCACAACGACTCCGACTAAACCACCGAGCGGCGAAACGCTGCAAACGCGTGCCATAGAGCGATGGAACTTCTTGATTGCACGTAAAGCAGAAAACGCATACGACTATCTGTCGCCAGGTTTTCGCGCTACCAAATCGCGCGAACAGTACGCCAAGGAAATGAACGGTCGCGGTATAAAGTGGCAGGGAGTTACGTTCAATTCGCAAGACTGCGAAGCAGATACTTGCACCGTGCGGCTCTTCATCGACATCGAGATCGATATGGCAGGCTCCGTCGGACACGTTAAATCCAGTTCGCCGGTCGTGGAAACGTGGATCAAGGAAGGTGGGAGCTGGTACTATCTGCCGGACGCGACGCGGTCCTCCAAGATCAAGGAAGGCTCGAAACCCTAAGATTTCCTTGGATTTACGTTGGGATTGCATTGCCTTTGCGTTTGTCTTAGGATAGATTCGCTGTTGCCCATCCTGTTTACAGTGGCGTAGGGGCGGTATTGCATGCCCTGGCAGGTTGGCGAAAAAGCAAAAAAGCCCTGTGGTCAAATTAGGAGTGTTGGAATGAACAGAAATAGCTTGACGACCGCCGTCATCGCTGGCATCGCCGGCGTTGCGGGCCTCGTCTCTAACCAGGCGGGTGCCGTCAACCTGAACCCCGATGGTCTCGGTCAGGTTCTTCTCTACCCGTATTACACCGTCAACGGCGGACAAGAAACATTGTTGTCCGTAGTCAACACAAGCGCTGTCGGCAAAGCAGTTAAGGTCCGCTTCCTCGAAGGCTATAACAGCCGCGAAGTTCTCGACTTCAACTTGTTCCTCTCGCCGTTCGACGTTTGGACCGCCAATGTGTTCGCGCTCTCCGATGCGTCTTCGACGTTGGGAACCGGCGCCGGCATCTTTACGCGCGACAATAGCTGCACCGCTCCGGCACTGACCGAAAGCACCATCGGCACCCAGAATTACGTAGCTTTCCGTACGTATACGTTTACTGGTTCGCTGACCGATACCGGTCCGACCGATCCTTCGCGTACGCGTGAAGGCCATTTCGAAATGATCACGATGGCTGACATCGTCAATCCGAGCCCGCTGTATACGGACACCAAGCACGTCAACGGCGTACCACCCGGATGCGCCGGTGCCGAAACGGCATTCGAAGCTGACACCGCGTACACGACGCCCTCGTCAGGTCTGTTCGGTTCGGCCGAAGTCGTCAACACCGCGAATGGCACGTACTATACGTACAACGCCGACGCTCTCGATGCTTTCAGCACAGCCACGTTGGCAACCCCGACGAGCTCGCTGAACCCGAACTTGGCTTCCGTCAACCCGCCGACCTCGTATGTGTTCGATGATGGCGCATTGCTGACGTCGCCATATAGCGTCACCAGCGCGATCGACGCGGTCAGCTCGGTGTTCATGGCATCGAACATCTATAACGAATACGAAGCCAGTGCCAGCGGCAACGGTACGGATTGGGTTATTACCTTCCCAACCAAGCGCTTCTATGTCGATACGACAATCAGCCTGACCACTTCCGTAATCGCTCCATTTGAAGAAACGTTCGGCCAGACCAACGATGGAGTTTCTTGCACCATCATCGGTATCGTGAACTACGATCGTGAAGAAAACACGTTGTTGGCTCAGGGCTGCGGATTCTCTCCGTGTCCTCAAGGTCAGCCGCCTTCTTCGATCTGTCACGAGACGAACGTGATCACGTTCGACCAGACCGGCACGGCTAGCGTTTTAGATTCAACGCTGACCTCGAACATCGTGCCGATCAGCACGGCTGGCTGGGCTGCATTGAACCTGGATCCAAATGCGGGCGCCACCGGGTCTGGTACGATTGGTGGTCCTCATAATTTGAATCCGGCAAGCAACGGCAACGTTTTCCATGGTCTGCCGATCACTGGCTTCCAGGCGACGAATTTTGTCGTGGCGAATGCAACCGGTATTCTCGGGAACTACAGCGGCGTGAATCGTCATCGCATCTCCCGTTCTTGCACCAACGGAACTGGTAACTGCTCGTAAGTCTGAGAATGTAGTTAGTGTAGATAAGAGGGACCCTAGCGGGTCCCTCTTTTTTTTGAGGAACAGTGTTTAACAAAGGAGAGAGAAACTCTTCGAAATATTAGTAGTTCCTTAATGCAAATATTGCAGACGGCTTACGAACGCCTCTCTAAACTGTCCATCGCTACTGTCCTTCGAGAAACTGTGTATGAAACGCTTATATATCTTTTTGATGACGCTACTGGCTTTGCCAGCGGCGGCCCAAACAACCCTTGATATTACTGTCCCCGGCCCTGCTACTTGCTCGTACATCACAGGCCCGGTCACTAATGAGGCAACGCCGGGTCATCTTCAGGCGACAGCGACGAGTTCCAGCGGCGCCGGCTGCGGCACGGGCGCAGGGAATGTCACGTTCGGACCCGCGTCGCCACTCAGTCCTCAAACAACATCGGTTTCTAGCGGCGGTACGGTGAGCTTTTCATTTCAACCCTTGAATGCGACCACGTGCTCCGCCGTTATCGCGGGTAGCGCAGCAGGGGCATTCACGGGGACGGGTGGAAACACCCTATGCAACAGCGCTTCTGCTTGCAATCAGCTCGTTACCTCTCCCGCCTTGTTCACGAATACAGGCTCGGCGTCAGTCATTGACACAGTAACGCTTACCTGTACGGGAACGTCGGGTCAGGCACAAAGCGTCGCTAACGTAACGGTTCAGCCAGCAGGCGGTGGAGGGTCGACGGGAGCATGCAAAGCCGTCGTGAAGGGAAGTGGTGCGGCAGGCGTCACCTCCTTTACTTCCCAAGGCACGACAACGGTCCGTGTGGGCGGCGACCAACACAACGAATCGGCAGACATGAGTTCATTCGCATCAGTGTTTGGCGGCTTCCCAGGCCGACGGGGCGATATCGCCTACGACATTCTGCCAATCAATAACTATATTTCGATGCAGTTCAGCATGCCGACCGGCTATGTGGAAGATGCGCCGGCCGGGTATTACCAATATCTGGTTTCGATGGGATTAACAGACGACGACACCAGAGCCAGTATGACCATAAGCACTAGCTGCGGCGATTTCAGTCCGACGACGGACAGTGGCAGCACAGTAATCAAAAATTGCTATAAGAATGGTGTGAAGGCCAATAACGGGATTCAGGTGTGGGCGCAAGGCAATCCGGCGTCGCAGTGTATTCTGTCTGACAACACGACGTATTATTTGAACATAATCAGCGCTGATATCAGCGGCGTCACATCATCGGGCGGCTCTGCGGCAAGCTATCGAGATGGTGCGGGTTCCAGTTGTACGGGTAAATCATCGTGTTCTGTGCCGATGGTTAACGGACCTTTTATTAACTATCCCCAATTTCCTTAACGAACTAGCGTACTGATCGCGCGCCGTCGATGACGGCGCGCTTTTTTTTGAACCTTTCGCGCATGTGTCGGTCAGTTCCTCGCCGTCTTGAAGTGTCATCGAATACGTTTTTACAGAGGGAAATATGAAAAGGAAGATCACAAGGTTTGCGGGTCTCACGCATCTTGGCCTCATTGCGAGCCTCGCATCGGCAATCATGGTTGCTCATGCCGATGACGCCAAGCCTCTCGGGCCCGATGTCATCGCCCGCCAAGGTGGTGTTGAAGTGACGATGCTGGACGTCGACGCCGCGGCAGCGAAAATCCCGCAGGGCGATCGAGCTGGTTTTTTCGATAGTCCAAAGCGAATCGAAAGCATCGTCGGTGGTCTGCTTTATCAAAAGCAGCTCGCCGCCGAGGCGAGAAAAGACAAGCTGGAGAAAGACACCCTCGTGCAGCGTGAAATCGCTCAGGCGACCGATGACGTCCTGGCGCGCGTCAAGCTTGAGAACTATCAAAACAGCTTGAAGTTGCCGGACTTCAATATGCTGGCCAAAGAATATTACGCCAGTCACAAAACGGATTTCATTCAGCCCGGTGGTGCCATCGTCGAGGACGTGTTGATCTCGACCAAAGGCCGCTCTGACGACGAAGCGAAGAAACGCGCCAATGACGTAGAAGTGGCCGCCGTCGCGCACCCGGATCATTTCGAGGCCTACGTAGAACAATATTCCGATGATCCAAACAAATCGACCAGCCATGGGCAGATGGAACGTAACGCAAATAAAATGGGCAAAACTCTCGCCGATGCCGTCAATGCGCTGTCCAAGCCCGAAGAAATCTCACCGGTCATCAAAACGGAATCCGGGTACCACGTCATCAAATTGATCGAAAGGAAATCCGACCGTCAACGGTCGTTCGAAGAAGTCCAACCCGATCTTCTGCTGACTTTAAAGCGCAATTACCTTACCGAGCAGATGGGTCAATACACGGGCGAGTTTCGCGGCAAACCGCTTCAGGCAAATCCGGATCTCGTAGCGTCATTGCGAACACGTTATGCCACACCCGCAGCGGGCGATATGCTCCCGTTGGCGCCAGACTACACAGGCAACAAGCCCGCTGCTGAAACGCCGCCAGCTCATTGAACACCTGACGTGCGCGGAACGATTTAAAACGTTCCGCGCTAAGAGTGGCGGTCTGCGATAATTCGGCACCGTCTTTGTGAGCTCGCTTGATGCCCGCGCTCGGCCTCGCGCTTCATTTCATACGTCGCGAAATCAAGAACCGCTATCTGGGTAGTTTCAGTGGTGGTCTTTGGGCATTGTTGCAGCCGCTGATCCAGCTCGCGGTTTACAGCTTCGTATTCGTGCGGATTTTTAAAGCACCGTTGCCCGAGGGCAGCACGGTCAGCTATGTCCCGTTTCTCTTGATGGGTCTATGGCCTTGGAACGCCCTCGCCGAATCGCTATCGCGTTCTTGCACGTCCATGCAGGACAACGCCGCGTTGATCGGCAAGGTCGCGGTGCCCCGCGAAGTATTCGTGGTGTCGACAGTCGCGGCCACGTTTATCATTCAAATCCTGGGATTTCTCGCAATCTGCATCGTAATGAGAATTGCAGGCGTCCCCATCGATTTATTGATGATGCCGCTGGCAATTCTGGAATACCTGCAGTTGTTCGTATTGGCACTTGGACTGGCACTTCTGCTCGCATCGTTGCAGGTTTTCATTCGCGATTTCGCGCCCGCGCTTCCTCAGCTCTTGATGTTGTGGATGTTCGCTTCACCTGTATTTTATTCGCGTCAAACGTTGCCGGAACGGTACCGACACTGGATGGACTGGAATCCGTTCGCGCACTATACTGAATCGCTTAGAGCAATCTTGCTCGGCTCTGGCACGATCTCATTGGTCGAGTCGGCAGTGGCATTGGTCATTGCGCTGGTTGTGTTCGCGCTCGGAATGACCATATTTAGACGCCTGAAATCACACTTCGAAGATTTTCTCTGATGGATTCCGCGCAGCCGATTTCTCTGCTTCCGATCAAACCGAAGCACATTTACTATTTCCATATCGACATCGTCCACGGATGTCAGCTTCGCTGCGTGGGTTGTCCGAATTCGACACTGTTGCCGAAAATCAAGCGCATTAGCGTCGAGGACTTTCGTACGTGTCTCGGCAATGTGGATGTCGAACAAGTCCACACATTGCGTTTGTTCAATTTCGGGGAACCGCTGCTGCACAAAAGTCTTGCAGAAATAGTTGCTGTGATTCCGCAGCAGTCGTTCAAGACGTCAATTGTCGAGATATCGACCAACGCACAGCGCGTGGATTGGCAAGATTTCGAAAACGCACTAAAACAGGAAGTCGTCAATCGTTTGGTGGTGAGCTGCGATGGCGACGGAACACCATCCGAATACGAACGATTGCGCCCGCCCTCTAAATGGACTCACTTGATCGAATTCTTGGAACGCGCGCGCGTCTTGCGTGACCGATGGTCGCCAGCGCTTCAACTGATCACTAAAACGATCGTGCGATCGCAGGAAGACGTCGATCGATGGAAATCGATCCTTGTGCCACGCGGATGGACGCCTGAGTTCCGTGGCTGGATGGCGCTTCCAGAGTCCGCGCAAAATATGACAGGCCGCGAGATAAAAGTACCTTCCGGCGCTTGCGGCTTTCTCGGCGAGCCTGAAGAATTTTCGATGCATCCCTGGCACGGTGAAATCCGCCTGTTGTATGTCGATGCCGATGGCACAGTCGTTCCTTGTTGCGTTCATCCGAGCGCCGGCTATTTGGGCAATCTCAAGCGGCAGAAATACAGCGATATTCTCAACGGTCCGTTGCGTGCAGCGTTCAAACTGGAGATGGAAAAGAATCGCCAGGGCATGTCGATCTGCAGTCAGTGCGACATCGGTCCCGTCGGGAACGAAGGCCCCTCGTTTCACAGCGCCATGTTTGCCGATACCGCCGTCTGACGAGGGACATGGACGCTCGCATTCTCGTTCAGGCGCGTGGGCTGGGAAAAAAATATCCGAATGTGTCTCGGCGCCGAGACCGTATCACGGCACTCCTTGGATTATTGGCTGGTCGCGATTCCATCGCCTCTACCAGCGTGTTGAGGAATGTGAATCTCGAAGTGCGCGCCGGCCAATCGTTGGCGTTGATCGGGGAGAACGGTGCCGGCAAATCGACATTGTTGAAACTGATCGTAGGCGTGCTGACGCCAACCGAAGGAGAAGTGAACGTCTTTGGAAAAATTGGCGCGTTGCTCGAATTAGGCGCCGGCTTTCATCCCGACTACACGGGCCGCGAAAATATCGGCCTCTCCGCCGCGCTCTACGGCCTCAGCTCAAAAGAAACGAAAGCACGGGCGCAGGAAATTATCGATTTCGCCGACATAGGACGGTACATCGATGAACCGGTCAAGCACTACTCCTCCGGGATGATCGTTCGTCTCGGATTTGCAATCATCGCCGCGCTGCGACCCGATTTGCTTATCACCGATGAAGTGCTAGCGGTCGGAGACGAATCGTTCCAACGCAAATGCATTCAGTGGCTGGATGATTACGTCACCTCCGGCGGAACGCTGCTGTTGGTTTCGCACAGCATGTATCACGTTCAGAAACTTTGTCATCAAGCCTGCTGGATAAAGGAAGGTGAAGTAGTTTCAAGTGGCGACGTGTTCGAAGTGACGCAGGCGTATCTCGCCTATCAGGAACGCAAAACGTCGAGCGCAACGAAAACTGCCCGCGCGGAATTCGAGAGCCGAGGGCAGGAATTCTATTTGCTGGATTTTGCTGTCAACGATGACATCAGTGATATTCCCATCGTTATCGATCAAAGCCAGGATTTGAACCTGAAAGTGCGCATTTATTCGCGTGACGGTCGCGTACCCGTCATCGGCATAGGCGTGGGGAGAGCCGACGGAACTACCGTGTACGGCGTCAATAGCGAGATGGATCATGTCCATCCGACGCTCGAAAGCGAAGGCGTATATCAACTGCAAATGAACTTCTCCGGCAACTTGCTGCTGCCCGGGAGCTACGAAGTCAGAGCTCACGCGCTCGATACCGAAAGCGTCCGACTCTTCGACACATTGACCCGATTGGTCACTGTCCGCGGAGAATCGCGTGAGTTCGGAATAGTAAGGTTGCCGCACGTCTGGAGTTCGACACGCCCGAGTGACGATCTTCAGAACCCATCGAGGGACAACGCGTCGTGAACGGTTCGGACACCATGCCATTCACCGGCGAACGCTTCACTCCTGAGTGCGAGCGCGAAATCTGGTACGAACACTGGCACCGCTACGTCTTCGCGCGCACGCTCGTGCGCGGCAAACGAGTTCTCGATGCTGCGTGCGGCGAAGGTTATGGAAGCGCGCTGTTGGCTGAAGTTGCATCGAGCGTCGTCGGCGTCGATATTTCCGATGAGGCGATCACGCACGCGAAAGCGCGTTACGCAAGCCTCTCGAACTTGTGCTTCGAACGCGGCGACTGCACCGCGCTCGGTGTTCCCGATGGCAGTTTTGATGCCATCGTCTCATTCGAAACACTCGAGCATTTAACCGCGCAAGAAACGTTGATCGCGGGTTTCGCCCGCGCACTGACCGCCGACGGAATTCTCATCATCTCGTCGCCCGACAAGAAAACCTATAGCGACGATCGCGGATTCGCGAACGAGTTTCACGTGCGCGAGCTCTATCGCGATGAGTTGATGAATTTGCTGCGCCCACAATTTCCGTTTGTGCGGCTTTACGGCCAAAAATTGCTATTTCAGTCCGCCATTTGGAACCTCGAGGGCAATTCGGAAACCGCCGACGTTGCCACCGCCGCAGGCG